>JGI24022J15233_10010576_pt1 | contig 10474 bp, 8 predicted proteins | sample Ectturendosymbi2_FD_15233 | JGI IMG/M metagenome (IMG submission 15233)
CCCATTTGAAATCGGTGCCCCCCCATTTCACGTTTTGCCCACCGGTTGCTGCATACATCTAACACTGCATTTTAAAAATGTGGCCCCCCCTGCTGCTAAATCCTGGCGACGGGCCTGATGGCAGCAAGACATTGTTGAAAAGTATTACATGCATTGTTTTGTTTTTATCATTCATAAATTTATCATCATTTCACTATACAGTAGAACTCGTCTAATTCGTCACTTTTTCGTCGGTCCCGGCAGAATTCCTATCTTTTGTGTACATTTCCGTTCGTCTAATTCGCAATTGTGTAATTTGTCAAATTGTCACCTCTTTCTATCCCTTAGAAACGTTTTGTTCGGCTAATGCGTCATTTGCAATTTGGCGTCTAAGCAGCTAGTACGTGTGGGAATTCAAACAAATTAAGGATCTTTATCTGAGAATTGTTGCACCTCGCAATTTGTTTATCGAATTTATACACGATGTGCGAAGCGCGACTCCCCATTGAGAGAACGTAGGAAGTCTTTGCAGTTTGTTAAAGATTTAGGTGCTACAGTAGATTAAATGGAGGAATCCATATAGAGTAGAGGAATTAATTGTTGTATTCAACCATAACGTCATAAACTTGTATTTTACTGCAAATAAGAGCACTATGTATACGAGTTACAGTACTATGATAAAGTATACGAGTTTCCATGATAGAGTTTTCACCTGTTTGCATAATTCGTAACTTCGCCTAATTCGTCACTTTTTTTCTAAACCCCTTGAGGTGACGAATTAGACAAATTCTACTGTAAATGCGATTCCCTCTAATCCTAAGCATGCTTTTGCGTGTTCAGTGTATTTTAGAAGGGATGTCTTCACGTTATGCACCGCATAGCCTACGTTACTGCTCACCATCGATTTTCAATTGCTAGCTGTAAGACGTCATTCCCAAGTTGAAATTGATTAAAAAACATTTTTAAGATCCTCCACGTCACAGGAATGTTTAACAAACTCGGCTTTAATCAGCATCGAAAGAAATTCCTTTCAGTCGATTTAAAATATGGTAGTGCAAATATTTTCCGGTAGGATAGCTCACTTGGAAGAAATTACTACAGTATTAAGTGAATTGTTCATACGTTCTAGTAGAATAAAAGAATTACTTTATCATCCTTTTTCATTTTTTACTAAAAAATATCCTTCGCAATTCGTTCATAGTTCAGAAAAACATAAAAGGCGGCAATGCATCACACTCTATGGCTGTACAATGTCAGATACTCAGACAATCCTTATCTTCTACCATGCCTCAGAAGTGCTGTGTTTGGCGGGCCATCTGATGCTTATTTGCATGCGTAAATGCAGTACCTAATTCTAGTTCAATGCATTTCCATTACTAGAAGCATTTTGCTTATATACATATGCCGTAGGCACATAGAACAAAACAGCTAATACATTAAAACAAAAAAATTAGAAATAATTTTAAATTAATATTTCGAACTTGTTTTTTTGTCAACACTAGTTTTTACTTATTTCAAATGCCTGCATTTCTCACATTACTCAATACTATGCTAGAATTTGGTAGGGGGCATACAATCAAGCAGTTGCCCCAGGCATCAACAGACCTCTGTTCGCTCCTGTAGTAAAATAAAAGGGCCAAAAAATATTACGAAAATGTCATGCAAAAAATACAGGGTGTAAGGTAATTCAGGAGTAAATCAAAAATCTGAACGGGATTTATTAAAATTGGGATTGCCCTGATCATTGGGCACCTTAGAAGACACACGGGAAAAACTGGTCTTTCTGGACTCTGCACCTGCATTTCTTGGAGTTAATCGTTTCTACTGAGTACGAAACATTTCAAATACCCACAGTACCCACTGCTCGTGAAAACAAGGCGGCTGACACTGGTTAAGCGGGGTCATGAAGCAGTAACGAACAGTGAAATACCGCCTCAAAACGGAATCTGTCAATTTTCGTAAAGAACAAAAACACAACCATGTGGAGAGGTCAATAAAGCTCCGAAATCAATCACTCTTAAAAATTACTTACTGAGGTCACGACTCACGGTAAGTGATTAATATGAAACGGCCCTCGCCATTTGTCTGCAAAACATTGCTGGACCTGAGGAAGATGACGAGGAGAGTATTCCATATGGGATAAAAATCCTAACTACCACTAACGCAAGCCTCCCGCTACAACATTTTTGTTTTTGTAAACAGTTACCGCGAAGTGCACATCTCAAGTAACGCGTGCTGCTGGCACTGACTTAAGTTTAAGCAAATTAATCTATTGTGTGCGTGATTTCAGCGGAACCATATTACTGTATTTAACAAACAGTATTTTCCACAACATTCCTGACATTTTACAGGTTCGAAAGACGTTGGGTCACCTGAGAAGTCTCGACGTACTTGACTTCATGACGTACCTTCCGCTGTTTACGTTGACGCACTCGCAAATTATCAAAAACCCGCTCTCAAACGATCGATCAATATGATGAGAGGCTGCAACCAAGAGAATTGCAAGCTGCGCTGAACGCGGATGCGAGAGCGCGCGGGTTAGCAACGAAACGACGATTGCGTCTATTCTGCGGGCAGGAAACTCGCACGAGTTGACGACCAACTCTGCAGAAGTAAATCTTACCCAGGCACGGATGGTGGCCGGGACTACGATTCGCTTCGCTAAGACATGATAATGTACTTGCGTATACTGAATGCGGTGTTGAAATGCAGTTGCTGCACCACTGCGAACAACCAATGATTATCCTAAGTCGATTTTTTTAAAGGTGCAAATAGAAATCTCGTCAAATTCTCGTCGACACGTTTAGAATCAATGTCTGGCACGTTTCAATGCAAGCATGAAAAGGGTGTTTTTCCAAAACAGACTGGAACCGACCACGTTTATGCCTCTTTAAAATATCTACAACAGCAGAGTTATAAACAAGCAAGGACACAATTAAGCGAAAACGTCAAGGGGGAAGACGTCGAACCGTTGGTTCTGTCTTTTTTGCTGATTGATATACCCAAAATCGGCAAAAAAATTTTACAAAAAGTCGTGTACTTCGGAAATTTCATAAGATCGGCCAGGTGTTGCCCTCTGCTAGCGGCCTGGAATCAAAGGATTCCATTATTGCAATGCAGCACAGACGGTGCTTTTGTTCTGTCCACAGTAGCGATCAACTGCTCACATTTAAATTCAGAACAGAGTTGAGCTGGCTGAGCGGCGGACAACATTGCAACTTAAAAACGAATTAATGAAATAGCTTCAGCGTTCTGTATTTGAAAGCTCAAGCGCAGTTACGCTAGTGGCGTACAATGAGGACCAAATACATGATTTCTGCTATAAAGGTTTTGATCAACTCCAAGCCATTAGTCGAAAGCAAAATCTTTGGAGTTTTACTCTAGTACAAGGGTGCACAACCTGCGGCCTTCGATAAGGACTTTTGCGGCCGTCCACATGTAATTTAAAAAAAGTGATGGCAGCCGTGTATTAACAAAATACTCTTTGTCTACTGTATGAGGATACTTAGTAGAAAGACAGTCAAACAGATGTGTGGCACCAGGCTAGGTTCAGTGCATGGAAGTAGAACAGAAACAATGCAAAATGTAAAAATATCTTGAACTCACTGGCGGCCGTAATTCATAAAATTAAACGTAATGCGGCCGGCGATAGCGAAGTGGTTGTAAACCCCTAATTTAGTACATTCATCATGCAATAAAGTTGCGTTATCCGTTCTGTCTTTCAGCGCGTTTACCTGTTTCCAGAAATTAACGGACCGATTGCCGTGTCTCGACAGACTCAAATTTTCAAGCAGACAATTAACAAAAACGCAAAAGAAGGAAATATACGTTGTACGTGCTGCACTTTCAAGCACGTATGCGTCCATCCTCGACAACCTGCAGAGCCGCATCCTGCATCCACTTTCAGTTCAGCAAGCCGGCGCGATGACGTCACCATCAGGATTTCACCGACACCAAGTGTCACTTCACATTGCTTTTCGCTTTTTCCCCGAAGGCCTTTCAAAAACCTGCTTGGTTTCGCCGGCGCGGTTGGGCACAAAACGGCCAGATCCGGCTTGGGCCCACGGCGAGTCGAAGTGAGTCGTGTCTTGGTCCACCAAATGTGTGTATTTCGTTCTTCCGGAACGACCGAAGTTCTTAACCTGCGAAAGGATGATAGAAGCGGTGCGAACACATCAGCACTTTGACGCCGGCGCGCAGACCAGAGGTGGCCGGAGTCACATTTTCAGTCCCCGCTCTTGTTCCAAAATTTCCAAATTTGCGAAACCGACTCCTGTTCCAAATCTGGCAACCATAGATTCAACCGAAGTTCAGCAATGCTTGTAAGTAAAAAAGACCATGCTGACTCCTGCTACAGCCGAAAATAAAAACTGACTCCGGGTCCGGTTTTTCACAAATTTTTGACTCCGGGTCCAAAAAAACGCAGATTCCTGCCGGAGTCGACTCCGGATCCATGGCCACCGCTGGTGCAGGCAACGAACTACCGCACTGAAGCAAATCGCATTTAGAAAGATTTCGCGGCAACCGCTGGCACAACAAAAAAGGCAATACAAGTGGCACAGCAAAACACACCTGCATGACTTTCGGAAGGATCGTCTTGTCGAAGTGATCTTCGAGTGTCGGAGCGGTGAAGTCACGTGAGTATACGCCTTCCTGGTTACTCTGCATTAACCGAAGTCGCACGTCAGAACAAATGAAAACACAGATATTTCAGGCGNCATTAGCTCAATCGAAAGGTTGGATCCACAGTGACGAGTAAATCGCCATAGCGTTCCTTGGGCATGAGCGTTCACCACAGCCGCCGTGGCAAGAAACAACTTTCAGACTTCGACCTGCCGCCAATTGCCGCCATCCAAAGAACAGAAAACAAACGAATACGGGAATCACACAAAGAGCGTTTTACAACACACTGGAAGCTTTACTTAAACAACTCTTTGGTAAGGTGTTTAAGTGGTTGAAGGTTGGTTTACTTTTAATATTGCAACTACACCCAGGAAATACGATTCTATTGAATAAACACAAAGCCCATCAGGTCAATTTCGTAAAGAGCGTACGTCTGAAGCGTTATCTTACAGCAGGGGTCTCCAAACTTTCTTGCCAGAGGGCAACATAAACTATTACACAACAGTTCGAGGGCCGCGCATCTTACATAATGTGATTGTTTCGGGATATGTTACATTCCACCAAATCAACAAATTTTTCGTAAGTATATTATTTTTCGTTGTTGACAAAATGTCTCAGCGGGCCGGATTTGACTCGCAGTCGTAGTTTGGAGACCCCTGTCTTACAGTAATGACCCATTGGTCATTATATCAGGATGCTGAAGCTTCTTGCTTTCTTCCCCTTAGTAAATAGCGCATCAGACAAAGATGCCAACATAGACCTTTGCAGTGGTAAACGCTGAAGCTATCAGGAAAGCAGGAGAGAGGGGGTCAAGGAGTTGCGAATAAACGCATAGCAAGGCAGACAGAACCAAGAGTTCCACTAACCATGAAGAACGCGCCACGATGATAGTATTTCTGAAGAAATTTGTATTTTCCTTTCGGTGCTTGATTGGGGACAACCCGAGGATTGTTGCGTAGATCAGCGCGTCTTTCCTCCTCGGTCATGTTTCGCAGTCGCTCGATTTCTTCTTTCTCACGTTGCGCGCTGCAAACAAGAAGGAAATGCGCATCAGTGGAACATCCGCTGTTTAGACCAAAGTCGTCTCTTTAACCTTCACGCATCGCGTAACGAGCAACTGTATATGCACAAGCATCCAAGCCAGCTATGCCCAACTGACGGTTTTCGTTGTTGCGTATGTACAATATAATGACCTGCCCTTATTTTGATAATCTTAAATTTCAACTTTTTTTATGAAATGGACCTCAGATCCACTTTATAACGCCTGCACTGGCAAATTTCCATGTGTCCACTGACACGTCGGTGCAAAACTGATTTCTACCCCTTGTTAAATTGGGTTTAAGCTCATTCCTTGTCTTGCTGTTCCCTTGGCAGTTGGCACTAAACTTGCCTATATGACATCACAGTTAGGGAGTGATTAAAGGTGCCAAACAATAGTTACCATTGCAGTCAGGATTCGGACGCTTTTCATAAGCTAAACTTTCTGGTAAGAAAGTATTACAACAATATGCGGCCCTAATCGATATAGCGAAACAGGTTTTGGCCTAGCAGGGCATTTCGGTTAAACACAACTATACAAGCATTCGCGAAAGTACTCCCCCATGCCACAGACCATGTTTTCGATCTCACGGGGGTGTCCAATTCTTTTTATTTTAGCTTGAGAAGTTCTTGAGGTGAAAAACTTACTCTCACCCTCCACACCATCTTAAACACAGCAACTCGCTTGAACTAGAACCATCAAAACCCTCTTCCTGACAAGGGTTTTGAAAGATCGAATTATTAGATTTTGCTCAGAAGAGTCATTTTTTGCCACCGCTCGTTTAACAACAATCCACGAGGGTTAAATCGAGTACTTTCGTTACAGAAAGTGCATGCCAAGACTGGCGACTCACTTTTCACGTTCCTCGCGGTCGCGTTTGATCCGCTTCAATTCTCGCACTTTCCAGGCCTCGTATTCGGCCTCGTCGTTTCCATCATCTGAGTCAAGCGCTTCCAGCGCTGCGTCCAACTTATCTGACGTCATTTGTTCGGCTTCTACTTCGGCGCGCGCCTCCATTTCAACCAACTACCAAAACACCAAACGCTTATTTTGTGTGACGATTAGTTGTCCGTTAATAATACGCATTAAGCAAAGTCGATACGCTGTGACACATCCGTTGTCACTCGAGGAGACTTACACACATCAAACTTACAAACTCTCGCTGCCTTACCTTGTTATATGCGCTTGATTAAACTAATGGAAAAAGGTCAATCCGTGGATTTTTTCGCTTTGTAGACTTACACATGGTCTCGAGAACACTAAATAAAAGGTTGAGTATAGAATGATCTAGATTCTAGGCTACGCTTAAGGAAAGAGGAGAAAGCACATTTCGTATGACTTTATCATCGAAATTGTCCATTAAAAAGAAATACTGCGAAGCAGCCGCAAACAACCAACAACCGTTTAAGGATTTCGTAACCGAAAGACCCCCATATGAAAGATAAATTTTAAGCTGGTTTGCCCACACCACTTGGTTACTCGATTGGTGGTCAGGTCACACTGCGCTCGTTTAGCATTTATTCAAGCTTCAACCCCCAGCTATCGCACTTGACCGTACCCTACAAATATCGTCGCTACACACCGGCGAGTACCTTCAAAGTATACTTCCGTCGTTCCTCCGCTGCCTTCTTAACTTCAAGCTGCAGAAGGCGTTGCTTTTCTTCCTCTTTTTCTCTTTCTTGTATGGTGAGCCGATCCTTCCTGAAAAAAGGAAACGTTCATATTGTGCATAAATGCAAAGGAATCCACCCGTTTAATAGAGAATAAACTTCATGGCAGTGCAACGGCCACGCGTCAAGATTTCATTGAAAATCCCAGAATTGCTACCATAAACGCACCGAATCCACAAGTTATAAATTGTAGAAGCATTGCAAGTGTTTCCATTAATGTACGGAGAACACGTCAGCCATCAACATCCGTTTCAACTGTGATAACGTCACAAAAAGATTTGATTGACTCAGAGTGGATAACTACGTTTGAAATAGCATGCGAGTTCACATTTGCACTGGAAGTTACAGATTCAGGGAAACGTCTGATAACAACAATTTCGATTTAAGTGACTGCTTCAAATCCTGCGACTGTGTCAAGAGAAATTGATCTTGGCATGGAATCGGGACGTTTTTCATGTGTGATACCATACGCGCCGAGCACGGTTGTGTGGGCGTGCGCCCCACTCCCGTTACTTTTCATTTTTTGATTGAGCAGTTCTTTGTTAAGAAGTACTAAGGCATTATTCTGAAATTTACTCTTGAAAACGTTTTAGGATAAATACGGAATAGAAGATTTGACATTCGCAACGCACCTTGAATAAATTCTGCAGAGAGAAGCTCCATCTCCGCTGTATGCGACTTTACAAAGACGATGTAAACGTGGAACAGTTGCACAACAATATCCAGCAATTTTTGGCAAGCAATGATTTAAACAGCCCCACTCCAAACGCTATTTTGAAACTGTTGACGGAAAACCGAACTTTAACTAATTTATTTCCGAGTTTAACGTGTTTGCTGCTCATGTATTTCGCATTGCCCTGAAATACCTGTGAAGCAGAGCGTACCTTTAGTGCAATTCGACGCAATACCTTTAGTGCAATTCGACGCAGTAAAAATTATCTCCGATCGAACATGACTGAAAGTAGGTTGAAAATCCTGTTGTTCACTAAATATTCATTCCACTGTGACAGACGAACATAATGTTGAACGATAGATGGATGTTTAGATTGATAGGGCTGCAGTTCGCAGAAATACTTTTAGGTAATTGTGTGTTTTCAACTTTCCATGATTCCAGTTTAATCTGTTGTGAACGCGTTCTAAAAGTTTTGAAAAAATTACGAATGACAGAATTATTGTGAGTCGCCTGTAAAATTGACATTAGTGTGAGACAGGCTTTAGGATTATTCCACCAATATTAATTTACTAATTTAAGCAGGCTTTGACGTCATATTTTGTGACGTCATGGATTTCGCACGCTGGTAGAAATTTCAAAATCGGCGCCTATGGTGTGAACCAGTGTATTGTGACTCAACAAGTACGTTTGTATACGTCGTGCAAATGGAAAAAATACGAATATAAGCAAAGGGAAGAGCTGCTTAAACGNGCGTTCCCATAGGACCTGTTCTGAGCATTAGTAGGTAAGAAAAAAAGAACCGTAGCAAAGCTACACGTCAGCTTTAACGTTTNCATACTAGCGTGCAAAACCGAGATAGTTTAATTCCGTGCCTCTACTTACGCGCGAATTTGCACGAACTGTACCAAGTAATGAAAATAAATTCAAGAAACGGTCTAGCTGAAGTTACCAGCTGCGTTTAAGACAAGCTACCGTACTCGCACGATTACGGCAGTGAACCGGCATCAAGCAGGGGTACACGGAACGAAGGACTTGGCATTTCCGATCACATCAGAAGACAAGTGGTGCTGTAGCTTGGATAATACTTACTTTCTTACGAAAACAGGCTTTAATCTCGGACCGTCGTCATCTTCAGAATCCGTGTATTCTGACTCCTCGTCGCTGGTATATTCCTCCTCCTCTTCCTCTTTCTCTTCATCTGCAACTTGCGCCTTCGCTTCGCTGGGAACGGCCAAAAGCTCTTCCTCTTCGACACGTTGCGCTCTCGCGCGTTCACGCAAACGTGCACGTCGGTTTTCGATTTCCTGTAAACACGTTAACGACAAAAGGTCTATCAACTTTAGTGACTGAAAAATGGCAAATTGACAAACGACGTAATCCGCGCAAAATCTGTTGGAAACTTGGGAAATACAGTTGGTACTAAAAGTTATAAAAAGACTGTCAGAACAAGAAACACACTTTACATTCAACTTACTTCATCATCCAACTCTTCCTCGTCGCTACTCTCTTCATCTACAGCGACTGCATGGGCTTGGGATCTTAAAGGACGTTCAATTTCAGTTTCACCTTCATCCTCCTCTGGCCCCTCAGCGATCACTTCAGGTTCATGGATTCGCCGCTGTCGAGTTCTATCAATTAAGGCTATACATGCTGGAGTCCATATTTGGCAAATATACAGTCGTAATCGCTAAGTATCTAAACTCAAAGCGAATAAAACTGGAGTTCTGTTTCATTAAAGATCACCAGACCTTTTCCAGTAATGTTCGTGTTCATCAGTCAGCAAAACCAATGGAATGAGTTTTGTACACATTTTTGTTGTGAACGCATAGCAATGAACTTTCGCAATTAAATGCGAAAACCCTATCCCCGATGGGTAGTCTTCACATAGTTGTCAGGAATTTTCACACTGTGTCAAAAATCGTAGCAGAAATTCTGCCGGTGCTTTTTCTTACAAACACATTCTTGAAGTTGATCTGCTGCAATGTATCGGATGGTCGTTTTAAATCGGGAGTTTTTCTGATAGTGCGTCTGCGGTCGTTGCATAAAAATATGCATGCTTCGATGGAGCACTGACGAAATACAAATCCACACAGTTCTCAGAAAAAAAGCATGAAACGACGCGTGTCTTCTCAAATAATTTAATTTTTGGTTTCTGCATCCAGTTCAAAATCAGCAAAAGTTAGTAAACGGTTTGAGTCTGAAGCATAGACACAGTTCAAAACCAGATGTCACCAAAACAGTAAATACGCAGGTAAACCTACCAAAGCATCTGTGATCTTTCTTAAAGTAGTCCACTGCATAAAGCTTAACTAAAGAAGGTAAAACATCACTTGATTGTTGACGTACCGCAGGTTGCTTGCTGTAAAGGTTCCGCATAATGCGGACAAAGTTTTTCGCTAAAATTTGTTCCCATCACGCAGGATGTTCTATTGTTGCACATCAAACACACTCAATGCAGAGGCGGATCCAGCTAGCAACGTTAGGGGGGCG
>JGI24022J15233_10010578_pt1 | contig 10473 bp, 8 predicted proteins | sample Ectturendosymbi2_FD_15233 | JGI IMG/M metagenome (IMG submission 15233)
TTCCAATACGTGTCATGATCGCCACTTAGAGTGGTTACTGGCTGCCCCATATCCAGGATATCTCCAGTGGAAGTGTCGATTGTAGCAATGTGTACACTGCAAACGTCAAACAAAACTTTTCTGATTTTTGCAGCGAATGAAAATACGATTCTGTAAATGTGAAAATAAAAATCTAACCTTTAAAATCTAACAAAGATCTTTTTCATCTTTAAAAATATTTATTATGATTTTCAGGGTTACTGTCTTCGGTATTAAGACTCAGGTAATCGAATTAGGGTTTAGTAAATCAAAAGCTACGTCTATTTCTGAATACAATCCATGACTATGAGCTTGTTGATGATGAAGCAGTCGTGAAGCGACGTCTTTACTTCCTCACTAGCGGTTACCTTTGTTGAAGCGTTGTTTATATTCTGTAATCGGTGCATTGATGCATGCTTTTCTCTTAAAGCTTAAGTGACGAGATGAGCGCTTTTGGTATTACTGAACTCTTGGACGTTTCATTTTGTTTTGGGGCCCGAACTTATCCTAGTCCCTCAATACTGTGAAGTCATTCTAATTCATTAAGGTTTGATTAACTGAACATACCACGTTTACAGCCGTTTCAATTGTCTGAGATGTTAGGATTTGCTGAGCTGTGTGCTTTCTAACAGACTTTTCAAAAACTCTATGAGTCTAATCAAACGTATAATGTCGTTTGTATTTGGAAATTTCAGAGCGATATATTTCTAAAGCGACAGGCCATTTTTAACATCTAGACAAATCGCGTTTAACATTCCGGCAGGAAAGAGGAAACTAAATTCGCGCCCAAAGTGTTGGTCTGGGAAAGTTGTAACTAGGTTTGAAACTCACCTGTAATCTATGGCACATAAGAAACAAAGCAATTTTGCTGCCCTAATGTTGCGAAACGGTATACTGACGAGAGCCGAGTCATGCTGTCGCGCCATCAATTCAAATCTGCGACTCTTCTGTGGGCCATAAGTCAGTAAAAATCAAGCTGTGTTGGTATGAATATACAGTAAACATAAGCTATGTTCTAAACGGGATTAATTGGAAATGTTTTATGAAGAAAAACATACTTTATGGAGGCAGAACTTCCTTCCACAAGATCCATGTAATAAGCAAAGTCCAGGCACTGCTGCGGAACTTTAGATTTTAGACGCATTGTCCTCATCACGCCAGTATCGCCCTCAGCGGTATTAGTTGAGTCGAAAACCATGTATGTTCCTATAAAATAGCCTGGTTATGCTTTTCTTTCATTTTTTTACAGTTCTGCTCTTCTTTTCTGGCGAAAGCAAACCTGCCATAATTCGTTAAAAAATTTCTGCCACAACTGCGCTTTCCTGTGGTGCAGAATCACAGCACTCATGAGTTTTCTCTCTGCCCGTAACTAGCGTCCACTTTCAGCATATGGAGCGAGAGCTCGAAAAAACAGAGTGCTTGTGTAAATGCGAAGAAATCAGTATAGTGTCATCGCGTGACAATTTACTTTTATGCAGTTTTAGGATTGCTTTAGGTGAAGATGATGCAAACTTTTGCAAACCTACTAAGACTTTATGAAAGGAGAAGTTTTTTTTGTGGTTGAAAGCACAAGCAACTTCAGCCAAACTGCAAAAGGTTTGCTTATGTCAAAAATCTATTATCTAAAGCTGTGGAAACAATATTTGTCATCGATTTCAAGCAAGTGTTGCAAGCAGTTTGCATATATCTAAAAACATCAAAAATTTTAACAGAATTGGATGAGGACTAGCATAAACCAAATCTCAGTTGGTTTTGAACAACAAGAAAAATCATTTGATAAAAATGTTAAAAAAAGGAAAATCGTCACAAACGTAATTTTGAGAAAAAGTGGTTTAGAAATGTGGCCTATTGGAAACGTTGCTCAAATGAGTTTGGAGAGAGTTTAAGCATTATGATGTTCAAGATTTGATATGAGATTTCTAACGAGCCATAATTATTTCGAAGTATTTTTTTCCTAGAAGAACTGCTTTCCGACATCACAATTACATACACTTTAATTCACCAGTCAAACAAGAAAATATATACAAACTGACAAGCAGGAAGAGAAAAAACGATATATTTTATCAATGTTTGGCTTTACAACTTGTGTCATTAGGGACATCAGGCGGCCGACAATTTTTAGGCTTATGCACTCAGTTAAACTTGTTACATACAAGGTTGCAATGCAAAAAGTGGAAGTAGATACGTAGCTTGATTTAATGCAATTCAAGCCTGAGAAGAAATGCAAATGCGAGTTTCGAGCATGAAAAATTGAAGCTGCAGCGCACATCCTGAATCGCAAAATAACAAATGCCATTTGCTGCATTTGTTGATGAAGGATATGTCAGACTCACCCTTTCTAGCCTCTCCACTCGACCCATCGGTGTTGGGAAGTGGTGCACTGGACGAAGTATCGCCGGCAGCAACGCTGTGTATACCCCAGTCAGCCTGGTCAGTGGTGTCCTGCACGTAGCCACACACAGCGTCTTCCTCGAAGTTGCAACTGTATGATACCCGGAGTGGCTCGGCTGCAAAGTTCAATGTCTTGATTGAACAGAATGTGGGGAAGCCGTCCCGTCAATTGTTTGTGGGGTATTTCTGACCAGATGCAATGACATCGATAACCAAAAAGTTAGTTCTGTCAAAATTTGTTTCTGACAGATCCTACAAAACAGATAATATGCTTTGCTTTCATAGATTAGTGAAGCTTGAAGCTCGAAAACTGTTATGCTTGCAGTGTTGATGTTTAGGAATGGGAGAGGAACGTTCTTGATGAAATGAGGCAAATTTTCTCTATTTCATCAAAACTTCAGTTGATCGAGTCAACGTGTTTTTTCAAGCACGAAATATATATTTCCCATGCTTTCCATCAATGCTTAAACAGCTTTATTATTTTAAACTAAATCTTCTGACGTCACCGTGTGGGCGTTTGTGGCCTAACCAGAGCAGTGAATATCAATTTTGACGTTTTGTTGTAAATTACATGGGTTACGGTTAAATTGTTGTAACTTGTTGTTGTTTTCGCTCATCAAAACGTGAGAGAGTTTGCACGAAAATGTTAAACAAAGCGGTTAGGGCGGCTGTGGAAGCCGGTTAGTACATGGAAGCTTACAGTACTTACTGCAATTGTACATGCGACTGATTTTTGTAACGTCTCCTTCACTGAATGTTCTACGCTGCCCGATGACATCTTGAAACTTCGAATCCTTTGTTACAATCGTTGGCTCACCATTTGATCTGTAAATGCGGTGGGCAGATGTTCACAGAAGTTAATTTACGCTACAGTTGCACGCTACACTTTTGAAGGTTTCGTGGTGGCGAAATTGTGATTCATTGGAATGACATGATAATTGTTATCTTTGACGATCGCCACTGTCCCATCTTAAGAAGTGTCTTGTTGGCTCTGTAAAATTAGCATCTCGTCTAGTTTTCTGTGAAATGCAATTCTCTTCCATTGGGAATATACAGCTGCACTTCATTTCAATGCACTTTTCGCAACTCACGAAAAAGCTGTGTCGCCGTAGTGCATGACCGAGTTGTAGTCGTAAGGAACGCGTCGATCGTCGACGATGTCGTAGCTGTAGCTGTCGAAGTTGTGTTCCGTTCCTTGAACAAAATTTGTAAAAGAAGTTAAATCATTTTAGCATTCATACATAAGCGTAGCCATAGGACCCAGGGGTCCGTGCCTCCCAAATTTTTAGCATGTTAAGTCATTTTGTGCTTTGAGAGGCGGTGTCCCAAACAAAATACTGTTTTTCACCTAAAAACATTTTTGGCCCACCCCCAAATTGTTGGCCCCCCTCAAAGTTTGGGCTTGCTACGCCACTGCATTCACAGAAGAACAATGGCATGCAAAGAAACAAACATCAACCTGAATTAACATTCTGTAGCTCGATAGTGACGTAATCATCTCGATCAGTTCTCGATTGTTCGTGATAGATCCCAAGAGCATGCATTATCTCATGCTGCACTGTGGACATTCTTTCACAACCACTGCCAATCGACACGGTTTGAGGTCCTCCGACCATTCCAACAGATGAATAACACCTGAATAAGACAACATCACCTGCCATCATTGCGCAGGTTATGAAAACAGACGTGGTTCAGCTGTTAAATATATTCAAAATCACGTAAATGAGTTATGAGAAATGTTTCAATTTAAGGCAGTCAAACATACGGATTTCTTGAATATTCATCGAATGCAATTTACAGAATTTGGTGACTAAAAGTTGGAAAAAAACAAGCACACGAAAACAAAATAGAATCAAATTTTGTGAATTATAAAGTCAAAATTGTTTTTAGCAGGGTTGCGGAATCGGAGTCGTAAGAAGTCGGAGGTTTTTGGATGGAATCGGAGTCGGATTCCTAACAACACTGGGAGTCGGATTTTTTGTCCTACTCCGGATGTCCAGTTGGATCATTTTTTATATCACATTCTTAAATTGTGAATTCCTGTTGAAATGGTACAATTTCTTTTGAAACTTTTGTTGAAACAGAGTTTTTTTGCTGTGCACCACGATTTCCATTGCGTTTACCAGCCAAATTTCATTCCCTTTATGTTAAGGAGTGGGAAATTTCGGAAAGGTCGGAGTCGGAAAATTTGGAAAGGTCAGAGTCGGAGTTGGAATCGGATATTTTACCTCCGACTCCGCAACCCTGGTTTTCAGGTCAAAAAATCGGTTGCCCTATTCATAACAAATCGACCATAGCGTATTAACTACTATCAATTCACAATTCAGCAAGAGGAATGAGTTTACAAAAAGAAGTGTTCTGATGGATGTTACTTTCAACGATACGGTGCTATTGTAAGGTATCAGCAGTGTTTTGATGGTTCACCGGCGATACATTTTTTGTTTTTATAAAATTGCAGTAAAATTATAGCAGCGACTTAAACACGGTCGCTGAGTAACCGCAGCGTTCCAAGCGTAAGCCTCAACCTCCCCCCAAGAAGCAGTTGCAAGGCTTCGGCCTGCCGCCAATTGCGGTCACCCAAATCACTCAAAAAAATAAAAAATCGGAACCTATATATCAGCTTTTGAATTCTCTCTCCATTTTGCCGTGAATAAAGGCCGCGTTGTTACGTAATTATGATGACGGCTTTTGCAGATTTGTATTTTCCACTAATTTGATGGCAGATTTTATCATGTTTAACTGTATTACTGAAATGGTAGATATTTACACGAAACATCGGTAAACCTAAATGTGGATTGATTTTATCAAGTCATTATTGCAAAGTTTTTGTCTGCATGTGTTTGGCTTCTGACGAAGGTTAGACAAATTTGGCATTGCGGAAATAAAAACGTATAGAGATTTACACTGTCAAGATTGGAGACCCTTGCTCAAAAGTAATATTTTCCTGCAAATATTTCTTTTCATTGAAAAAACCCACGTTTTACTTCCGAACTTTTGTTTTTGCATAATCGCACAAAATTAATGTTTACTGGAGGCATTTCATTACAGTATGGCGTATAAACAAGATAGTAATCGATCTAAGTGCCGCATTTAAAGAACAAATAATCAAATTCTGAATTAACAAGAACATAGAACATTTTTGGTTGTGTCCTGAAATTGAAAAAAATAGTTCAGGCAATACAGTTTTGTAAGTAGTTCTTTTTTGGTCCTGTTCCAGAGATGTACACCAGGATTACCAAGTTTGGCTTACCCACTGCGAGGAGCAAAGAAAAGGTAATTGCTTTCGGTAGTTCGATCTACAAAACTGATGCAGGTCCTCATCTCATATTCCCTTCGTGCTTCCTCAATGGCGGCTATGGCCTGAAAGTTTAACGGTTACGAAAGCTAGATATCGTCGTTTTCAGTTCGAGAAGATTCCAAAAGTCTAATCATAGTTCGAAATCTCTTTTGCAACTTCAAGAACGGAAAGTGATTCATCGAAACGGCCCAAAACGCACAACTTTAGCGTGTATAACTGCAACAATAATACCAAAGTGAGTGTCATCTGCTAAGAGAATTACCAGCAGGTTCAAAGTTGGTCCATATTCTACAGGTATAGTAAGAGTGTCCCAATGATAAGTTTCATCGACCAGCGTGTTTTTTGTGTTGGAAGAAACGATGTCGCCATCTCGGAGTTGTGGGTCTGTAATGCAACGCGATAAGTCAGTTTCATGTTACTTATGGAAAACATTTTCAGTAAAATATGCTTGTCAACCAACAAAGATTTGTTGTATGAGCGCGTTCATGCGAGCCACCAGTACATAGGTTTTCAGACAATTATTTTGAGGATCACGCATTTTTGAAAATTTGTGTGTCAACCTTGTTGAAATCCTGCCGTTATTGTTGTATCGGGAGAGGATACTGTTTCTGCTTCCCATCAGTAGAAGAGTTAAACTAAAGTGAACAGAACAAAACTTATCACAATTGTTTCTCTATTTTCAATATCATTTTGGATAGGATCCATCTTGTACAAAGGTATCTTCCTCATAAAAATTGTTAGACTAGATTTCACGCATATGTCTTACCATCATTTATGTCAAAGATATCTTTGTCTTCTGGGGCATATTCATATTCATCTCCTCCTCTTGCTGTTTGCACTGTTGTAAACAAAATTACATGAGTTTTTCAGATGCTAATGTCTTAAGCTGATTATGATGATAAACCACTCAACAACTTACCATTTTTTACAACTCGACCAGCAGCTCCAGAAACACGAAGGTTTTGGACAAACTTGGCCTGTAGTGTAAATTTGTACAAATGTGAGCCAAATATACACGCTAGAACGACATACAGGAGCTGCAGCATTGCTTAATACTTATCTCTAACATTGGAAAATCCGATAAAATTGCTCATTTGTATCAGATTTTCCAAAAAATTCGATAAAAATACGTACGATTGCACATCATTTGTTGAACGTCATCGTAACATCAATATTCTTGTTTATTTTTATACAGCCTGCCAGAAGCAAAAAAATGTAACTACAAACATTTCAAAATTTGCAGCATGTTAAGCAGTGATGGTTAAGAGCCTTACGATTGTAAGTCATGGAATGCAATTAGTCCTGATTTTAAGTGGTTCTTTTTCTTGTCCCAATGTGCTTACAAACAGTTGTGTATTTACGTTCTGAAGTGGTATTTTGTGATAAGCAGAACTTCCAAATGTAGGTTATTATTAGCCTACTCTATGTACGAGTACCTTCAAATAGTAGAATTTGTAATATGAATATCAGAATTCCTGGATTCACCATTGCTTACACATGACAGAATAAAAGATATCTTTAAGTGTATATATAAGTTATAACAAAAAGGTAAACCGAATTGTTTCAAAGTTCAAATATAACTTTGTATTCTTATGTAAATAACTCTAAAAACTTACCTCATGTAAACAGCTACAAAAACTTACCTCCGCCATCCAAACGCACAAGGCAAAAATAATAACTGTGTACTTCATCGCTTAGTTATTGGCTCAAGCGCCACAGCCGCAAACGTTAAGTTACGCCTACGATATAAACCTGAAGGCAAAATGTAGGTAATACTTGAGATAAAATTAACAGTGCCTCATTTGCACAATGGAGTCGTCTTCTCAACAAGCAGTTGCTTTCTGTGTTTAAATGTGGAAAACCTGAATCCCTTGCAACGTCTCCAAGATGTTGTAAAATTGTGCAGAACAGAAAATACCATCGAATTTGTGTCCAGAAAACGGAGCGAAAGCTTGTTGATGAAAAATTCCTTTGTGTGTCAGCTGCAAAAGTAAACTTATGCGAACTATACCTCACCTAAACTTGTATTGCAAAATGCATGTTTCAGTAAAGCAACTGCCGTCTGAACTTTGACTTTTTCTGCAATGAATTGATCAAAACAAGCCGATGAATATTTGACTTCACTGAACCACATCACAAGTTAGCGTGCGTAGATGCGCGGCAAAAGACAGAGCGAAATAGTTATAACAAGTGACTGTTGATCCTTAAATATTAACATTTGATAATTTCTTCTTAGCGCAGTTGCGCAGGCAAACACTACATAGTCAAGGACACTGTTTTGCACGCAATGCTGAGTGACGATCAAAACTGAGTTCCCTTCACACACAAGATTTGACCTACAAGATTGCGCAATGCGAATAGCTGTTTAACATAAACAATCTCAATGCATTTATGGCATTTATCGGGTACNCCTAAGTAAGTGATTCCTCTTTCAAAAACATTTGAATTTTTTGGTTTTGCTTGCCACGATTATCTCAAACCACAAGTGGAACTTTTGCGGTTAATCAAAAAAGACACACGACAAGTAAGTAGAAATCTCTGCATTTTGCTAAAAACCTTGATTTCATGCAACATTTATTTTTGTACGTACCAGCATGTTAAGTAATAAGGTTCATAGCTGTGGCACGCAGCTAGACAGTTTTAAAGCAGTTTGAGCACAATGATAGCAGAGGTGAGCATGGACAAGATCAGGATTGGATATCCTGCAGGATACTTGCGATTTTTTCGGATCAGGATTGGATTTGGATATTCATTTTTGAAAAAAATGGATCAGGACAGGATCACGATATTGGTTTGATTTCTATATCGAAACTTTTCTGAGATTGATTCAAGATGTCATAAATGATGGTGGCAGTGTTTTCTTTGCTATGGTTTTCATATTGTCAGTATGTGCTGCACTCATCGCAATCAATGGTAATTCGTCTTACCTTATCGTTACTTTTTTCCGGCCAGGTGGAAATAGTAAGCTGCTCTTATATTGCTGCTCTGCTGCTTTGTTGTGTTGAATGGCATATGTGTGTGTGGTGCAGGCTAATAGTCTATTTCATGGGTGGCAACTTGTCTTCGACTGGGATCGACTAGAAGATTTCTTGATAACTCGTAATTGACCGGTCGGTAATAAAGTCACTAATACAATATAATATGCCAAAGTTGAGTATCGCATGTGCAAATACAGTGCACCACCGCCTTTGATGCACAGACAGAAGGCAAAGTGTCTGTTACGCCTAAATCATGATTGTCACGCAATAATCTGCCGAACTAGCCTATGGTCAGCCACTGCAATAGGCATCAAAGAATATACGTGACCAACCAACTGATGGATACTTTTATGTACTTTCTGGAATATTGATTGAAAATGTTCTTTTTAGCTTTTTTATCCAATGCAAAATCAGGCGCGATTGACCAAGTGACACTCGGCGATCAATCGGTCGGTGCGATCGACTTATTGGCGACCCCTTGTCTATTTCAGCGTTAAAGCTACGTTTGTTTTGGTTAGAATTTTGAACATTCTACCTAAAGTTTTATACAGTCAACCTTTGCTAAATGACAGTGTGAGTTTGTAGTTTTTGTAAGCGTACATACTTCTATTACATTTCATACTCTGTGATCTCCTCTCAGACTTACAAAATCCATTTTCTTTATTTTACCAATTGATTGAATGCTGGAGCTCTTTTGCAATTAGCTGAACCAGAATGGTTAAATTGGTCACATGACAAGGACTATATCCTTGGATTAGCAGATCGTCTTTGCCACAGCCTAACCAAAAACCCTAACCCAAATGGCAAACCTGTGTCTGATTTTCAAAACGTATTAAAAACGTGCTGTAGCTTACATCAAAAATTTTCCCATAAAAAGAATCGTTTTTATTAGCCGAGACGAAACAACAATCCTGAGAGCCAAAACAACGACCACTCGCACAGCAGGAATTCCCACTCGACCAGGTTCATTGTACCCTATGCTAGTGCCACGAACTCAGTGTTATAAGTGGACAAAACCAGATGCACTACAGTTCAAATTGAAAAATGACCACAGCAGGGCTATACCTCTGGCGGCAAATTGCACACTATGTTTTTTTTCCGATTGAAAGTGCACAACATGTGATGTTCTTTTTATGGATTGGGTCACAAAATGACAGGGGGTTTTTGTTTGGAAGTGGCTATAGGTCTGCTGGCGGTGACACCTCTTAGAATAAAATTCTGAGTTTGCAACATTGGCAGGGCCGGATTAAGGGGAGGGCAACGGGGTTTGCCCCGGGCCCTCCGCTCCAAGGGGGCGCCCCATGGTGACATTTGTTTGTTTGAAATAAGATATTCCTTTGAAATATCGTCGTGATTCAAAAGAGATACAAGAATACAACTCTATATTCCGATGTTGCCTTGAGTATCATTAATATATAATTTTTCTGCAAGCTTGATTTTCTGCAAATGTTAGTAATCACTACTGAATATAAGTATGTTCGGTTTTGTTCAATGCAAATATATTTGAGTTTTGCTTGTAACGTTTTCTAAAAATCGTTATTTTGGCATGGGGTTATCTACTCGTGCATCACGCCTACTGCACAAATATCACGAAAACAATACTATTTGCGTGCTTCAAGCAGCAAAGCTAGTTCTGCTGTGGTTGATGTTTAGTAACAATGATTCCGTAACTTCTTGTGCCGTCTGGAGGTAGCCGCAGCCTAACTGCGACCTTTGTTTCGTCATGGGTAACGTAAGGTGGAAATACACTTTCTTCCGATGGCTACTATTCTTGCATTACCATGGGCG
>JGI24022J15233_10010579_pt1 | contig 10472 bp, 8 predicted proteins | sample Ectturendosymbi2_FD_15233 | JGI IMG/M metagenome (IMG submission 15233)
GACTGAGACTATTATGTCTGTTTAGAAACCCCTGAGTGTGTATTGTAAATATGTGTTGAAACCTGACAGCAGGTAGAGAAGTTAAATTACCTTGCATGATGCACATGTGTGATGGAAGCTGGAACAAGGAGATTGATACATGGATTAACAAGCATATTTAGTTACGTATGAGCTTCATCACTTTGTGGTTGCAAGGCAATAGCTTCCAATCCAAATACTGTCCAACTGTTACTTTTCAATTTGTTATGATCATCATCTATGTTCATGAATCTTGGGTGCTGGGTTTCTTTTTTCACTGAGACATTTTGGTCATTTGTCCCATATAAGGGTTAAAACTCACCGTAACAATATTCACTAGCCTACCTTTTCAGACATTACGGCCAAATTCACTCAATTTTTTCGGTAATTATAAAAACAGTTAGGTCTATTACCAAAAATAACAGCTTTAGTAATGACTGAAAGATGTGCTAAGTACAAGCACAGAGGATGAGACGTACTAACTAAGTACACCAATGAGGATTTTGTTAAGAGTTAATAGCATGATGCACCACTAAAAGTACATAACTGCTGTATTCTGGAATTGTTCAGCCACCTATTCTAATAGAAAATCTCATCTGTGATGTTTTGTGACCAGAATGTCCCANGAAGGATTGAAAAGGAAAGACCTAACCGCATCCATCGNAAAGTAGCCCAGAGGTGGACTTAGCATCAGGTGGTGTAAGTGTATCTGGTAATGACACAAAGTTGGATTAACTTTGTATGATCTCATTTCTTGGTGTGGAATTAAGTTGAGCCTGTTTGGCGATAATTGGGAATTTACAACATGAAAAAGAAAATATTGCAAGACCACCGCAGACGCTCATAAAAAACTGGGTGGTCATTGAGTTGTTAACCCTTGACTGGTAAATGATATCTATCACAAACAAGGTTCAGATCAAAGTGTTGCATATACATGGGAAAGAGCTACCAGATTATCAACAGAGAGTGCTGATTTCTCAGTAGATCAGGTTCTCAGATCTACAAGAATCTGGGCATGGCAGAGAAAGTACAAACCCAGCTAAAATGAATCTCTGCCTGGGTTGTCATGGCCCTTTCGCATCAAGCAAGCTCTGAAATTGTTTGCAGTGGTTAAAACATGAGGATGAGCCGTTGGATGAGTCATCCAATGCAGCAATCATATTGTTGGAATGGAGTGGCTGGGAGCTCCTAAAGTCAGGTATTCTGAAAATTCCACGTTCATCTACCAACAGAAGTGATCTGCAGAGTCTAACACACTGAGCTTGCAAAACAAAAAACACCAATGACAACAACAGAAAAAAATCACACAATAACAAATACACCCACAAGCAAAAACATTTCCAAGTGTAGAAGTCAATAGCAATATGTACAAAAAAACTGAGTTGGTTGTTAAAGAAAATAATTGTGGCAAATGTGCAGTGTAGTCCATCAGCATCATAAAACTCAAACTTAATATGTTACGAATATGATTAGGATATCTCTAAGTGTTGTTCAAAGTAAATGAGGAAAGTCCATAAAGAGGATCACCAACATTGTCCTAGATTTTTGGGCCATCATGCTTTAATATTTTTCTGTAGTTACTTGATGCTGCTTGCCAGAAATATGCCCCTCATATACCAATGTGTGAGGCATGGCAATGAATTTGGATTAAGGGAGTAAACAGTCCCCTAAAATTGTCAGGTGGGTTGCTGGAGTGAATTTAGTGCATTATAATCTTTCCTATCTTCAAGTTTAAGGACCTCAAGCTTTTTGTGTAGTGGGGCTAATTTAAGCCTAAAGGATCTATACGTCACATCTCTAATTGTCTTGTGCAATACATCCAACCGTCAAAGGCCTGTCTTATCAACTTGACCCCAAGCTCCTATTGCATATTGCAAATGATTCTAGACAGTGTAAAAATACAAGGATTTGGGTGCACTTTCATTTGGATCAGTGGTTCCCAACTGTGGAGGAATTTCACAAATTCAGGGGAAGAATTTCCATTTAACAGTTAAGTTACTTAAATTCATTGTAAGTGTTGTACTTCTTTTTTAAGTTGACATTGGCTCTTTAAATTAGTTGTCACTATTCTTGTACGTTGTTTTGTAGTGTTGCGATTGGAAAGCCTGAGCTGCAAGTGCGCAAAACTTCACACTGTGGCAGCAAGCAACAATAGAGTTCACATGCTGCAATCTCTCTATTATTGCTTGTTTGCACCACATAAATATGGGTGTTGTTCTTTGTGCACATCCCGTTTGTGGTGAACTGCACATTCAGTGCAACGTCAGCGGAGTGGCTGCAACAGCAGACTATCACACATTTTTGTTGATGAACTTCAGTCCCATTATTTGACAACAAATGTTTTTTGTCCAACTTTTATTAATCAAGTTATTGTGGTCAACAAAGACCATTGTTCCAATTGTAGTTAATACTAGCTTATGAACCTGAACAGGAGAGGAATGAAAGTTCCACAGGGGAGGAATGAAAATTTCCAAAATGAGCAAAGGGTTGATAGCGTAAAAAAGTTGGGAACCACTGATTTGGATAGTGTCTCATTCTATAGATAATTTCAACACTATGCGAGATAGTTTTCTCATGTTTGGGAATGTGGTCTGACCAAGTAAGCTTGTCATTGATGTGCACCCCCAGATATTATATGGAGCGTTTTTGGGATATAGTGTTGTCATTAATTTTTACATTGAAGTCATTTATGTCAGTTGCCACTGGGATCTTTAAGCAAATGTGAAGATTTTGAATAATTTAAAGAGATTTTGTTACAAAGCGCATCCATTCATCTACTTTTTGTAGCTCAGTATTAACTATTTGTAATTATACATAATTTGTGTTTGAAATAGACAAAAGCAGTACCATCAGCGAAAAGAGTACAACTGAATGCAGATGCTGTTGGCAAATCATTGATGTATAGAGCAAAAAACAAGCGTCCAAGTGATTACCCAAGTGGTGTTACTGTTGGAAACTAGTGTGGGGTTAGTAGAACTATTGGAGCTTAAAACAGTCAGGTATTTCAAGTCCTCTTAGGGCTGTTGCACCTGTGACTTCCCACAGAGGAAAAGCAGGAGTAACATTGAATGAATAAATAAAATTCATAACTTTCAAGCTTCCTATGTCCTGGTAGGCATAATCTCAGTTTTTTGTTTTGAAATTTTTTGTTGTGTAGAGTTTTTTTATATGCTATTTGCCAACATATTGACAACAGTGATTGTAAGATTAAGCTAAGTGTTACTGGGGTGGCAATAACCATGCGGTAGAGTGTCCACCTATTGGAAGGTTGGATAAAAAATTCAAAGACAGGTGAATTTTTCTAAACAAGTAGACAGTAAGTATGGGTCACCAAAAACAAGTGCTGCTAGTTTTAGTAGAAATGAAAAAGTAGTCAGATTGTCCCATTTAGTCACATTTGGAATTGTCCATGAACAGCTCTATCTGCTTATTAAATCTGAGAAAAACCTGAGATGGTAGGTTGACTTCTCCATTTTTTTGGTTCATTTGACATGGAATGACCCCTAAATGAAATTAGAAAAAGTGTTTCTGAAAATATTAAAAATTTTTTTGTTGATTTGGATCTTTAACACCTTCGGTGCAGTGTGAAAGCCACTTGATTATTCAGCCAGTGTGGGATGGTTTTTGGGTGGTTTTTACCCAACAGCTAAACTCAAAATTGTAAGTACTTGTCCGGTTGACCTCAAATTTTCAGGTAAGATTGATTTTCACAAATAGAACATTTGTGTAAAATTTGGTTGCAAAGACCAAGTATAAGAAAAGTTATTCCATCCTACGCAACAATCCACTGAACCCAAATGTCATAGGTAAACGCGTTGCTAGCAATGCACGGCAACAGTTAGTCCGATGCGCTGGGAACAGAGTCCGGTTGCTTGATTAAAAATCAATACCTCGCAATGTTCATTCTCAATGGATTTAACTCAAATTTTAAGGAAAAGTACATAACGATCGGAAGAAAAATCTTGTAAATTTTGGTTGCAAGAAATATTGTTTTGAAAAAGTTATGGTGCTTCACAGAACAACTGCTCAACCTTGCTGAACAGAATAAAGTTTTGTAGCCTACTAGTAGATTTAGTAATGATTTTGAAAGTACGTTTCTCTGAAGGTTGCTGTCAGAATTACTTCAAGGTTGATGCGCATAGGTATGAAGAACATTCGTCAAAATTTTCTTTGCAAAAACATGAGTACGAATAAGTTATCGTAGTGTATGCAATAACTATCAGGACCTTTAAGTGTTTTGTAAAAAGTGTTGTAACCAAGGCCTAGCACAATGTTGCTGGATGACAAACTGCATAACTAAAAATTTTCTTGTTCATACTACCTGAGACTTTCAAAGGTTATGTAGGTAGGTATGGAGACCATTATTGTAAATTTTCATTGCAAACAAATGAACATGAAAAACATTATTGTGTTTTATGAAACAACTGTCAGCACCAAACTTTTTTTAAAGTGTTGTAGCCTAGGCTTAGCATGATGGTTTGATGCCAAACTTGAACCAAACTAAAAATTTGTGGTTAATTTGCATGAAATTTTCAGGGTTGATGTGTCTAGATATGAAGAACATTTGTGGCAATTTTTGTTGCAAAAAAGGAGTATGAAAAAAGTTATTGTATTGTCATTTTCGCTGATGGACAAGTCGCAAAGTGAATGATATATGTCATTCCGCACCCGGCACATTTGAAGTAACAGCATATATATGTCACTCCACACCAAAGGTGTTGATGCATGTACCTCTTCTGCTGATGCTTGTGAGGCCTTTGCTCATATGCAACAGCCAAACACTAGCAAAAAAATACTGAACAATGCACTAGCTCAGGGATCACCAACATGGTGCCCGCGGGCACCAGGTCGCCCGCAAGGACCATGCTGGTCACCTGCGGGCCAGTTTTAAAAAATAGGACTAAGATGATGAGTATTATCACATATATTAACATCATTAATGATAAAAAAATGGGAAAACAACTAATTTTTTATTTCAGAAGTGTGTAACAAACCAGTAGACCTTAGCGTTAATTGGTACCCAAGAAGTAGCTCTTAGTTGCATAAAGGTTGGTGACCCCTGCACTAGCTGATGTGTACAGAGCAATGCGGATATCATTGTGACTAAGGCTAAGCTTAGAAATTAAACTATTTTTTCTTCCTATGTCCAAACACAGCACTTTTGAGAAAGAAATATAGTCTAGATTTAGCTGCATTTTGTCAATATAGCACCAAAGCATGGTGCAGTCTGCAACTTGTATTGTGCACTAAAGGCAACAACTACTGGCCAACATACATGCACATGCACCAAAAAGAATATAACAGTTTCCACATGTGATGCTTCTAACTATATTTATGGTGCCATGTGGAAGGACAAGATCAGAAATGAATTTTTTTTGTAGTGCACAATCTGTAGCTCCTAGTTTAATAATACCAAAAAAATGCATGCACTGGCATGGTCATGTTTACCATTTTTCTGAGTGTTGATTTCCAAAAATCTTTTTGTATTGTGGATTTTATCTCAGGTGCTCAAGTGCTGGCTGACTGCTTCTTAGTTTCATAGATGTTGTAAAAAAGATATGTGCTCAAAACCCCATCTTCCCAGTAGGTAACATACATAAACTCATCTGACCTGAGTTGCACTCTTTCACCAACTCATGCTGGAGCTACAGTAGCTATCCTTGACTCCCTGTTCTTCCCAAAACAATCATTTTCTCTCATGAAGGTCCTGTCACACTGTGCTGACTTGTTTCAAACAAAAGCAAACTGTTCAGTGTCTGCTCTCATATGCCTAAACTCTCAATAACAGCTAAAAAGCAAATTAAAAAAAGTTAAATAATCTCTTGTATGCAAATTGACTTTTTGATTTCAGCACTGAATTTTTGGAAAAAAGGAAAGCATTTTTGCTTATGCCACCAGCAGCAACAAGGATAATAAAAAAAATAAAAGTATTTCTTTGGTTTCGTAATTGAGAAAGTTAATGTTTAAGAGAAGGCAGAAAGCAATTGGTTTCTTTTGAAGAAAACTACTTCAACAGCAAATAAAAACAAATAATATACTTTGGAAATAATTTTTTTATGCACATTAATGTTGCCCCAGTATTATTGTTGGCTCTTCTTTGAAGTTAGCCCTAATATAAGGTATCTGATGAGAAAATTGGTCTTTATTGTTGCGATATGATATCTTTTGACTGAATGTAGAGATCTATAACAAACCTGCATGCCTAAAACTTTTTGGGTGGAGTATACTTTGTAAGGAGTTTTTGAATAACTTTGGCCATTTCCAATACTTTTCCAACTCATTGAGTTCGTTTGCATTGAACAAGTCATTCTTGATAAATTCAGTTTAGTTTATCAGGCAATTTGCACAGCTAAGCAAAAACATGACCTCAAACAGTTTTTTCATTGCAGTGTTTTAATGCTTTTTTTCCCTCGTGCATTTTTCTTTAAATTGTTGTTAAAAGCTTCTTTGTTTTGCTCCACAGCTTGCCTTGTAAATCAGTGTGAAATANTTCAATTAATAATTGTTGCTGTTATGACTATCCTGCCAAAGAAAAAAACTGGTAAAGACAAAGGATGTGAGCCATCAAGTCATGAACATCATAACAGTAACCAGCATTCTGTAAGTTTGTCAAATCATTTCAAAATTTGTTTTGTTGAATCCTGAAATATGTAATGCTGTGCTATGTACCACTACAGATCTGGCATGTATTGGATACCAGCTGTGGTCATGTTCTTTTGAAATTTGAAACATTTACATATGAAATATGAAGAGATATAGCAGATTAGCAAGGTTTTGATTATGTAGTCTTTTGTGAAACTCGTGTAAACATGGTAAACCCTTCAAAACTGACTGGTTCCCAGCATATTGTTTCTGGAATAGCATCTGGTACTGAAAGTGTTATACTGTGTATAAGTAAGTTGTTCAGATGTTAACCAAGCCTGAAGTTGAAGTAATATTTACTATGACCTACATAACCTTAAATTGTGAAGTGGTTCAATTCTTATTGCAAGCTAATTAGTTATTTAAAGTATTTAGCATTGGTTGTAGTTGTTTCGTCCAAGTGTTTCATGCCACATTTGGAAATAAACTTACTTGTCATTTGTAGGGTGCTGACTCTCATGCTGTTCGGGCACGACATCAAACCAATCCATTGCGCTCAAGTGCACATGCTAGCAATGTGCTAGCTACAAGCAGAGTTGGACATGTGCCACTGCAACATTCTGTTGATGGTGATCCTGTTGTTGATTGTCACCCTGAGTTCAATGCAACGCTTAATCCTGTCCCCATTTCAGGAGAAGTTAATTACCAACCTCCTTCCCAGTCAGTTGTGGAGGCTGCTGGTTCATCCAAAAGTGCCCCTGAAGCAAAAGTAAACTGTGATAGATCAGCCCACACTGTGGCAAAGCGTCGTCACGGGCGAACATCACCTCATGCTGCCCTGCAGCCATACGCAAGGGGTAAGACGTCCAGAACTGATGGTGCTGGTGAATGCAGCTCTGCAGGTGCATCGCATCAGCACCCACCTAGGCGACATTATCCTGAAGAAAGAACACTTTCTGCAGCAGAAATACCCCAAAACTTGTCACCCACACCCCGTGGGACCAGACGAAGAACAAGACCAAAACCAGATGGTAAGGAGGAGAAAAGTGTGAGCGGTCACAATTCTGATGACGAACATGATGCAGCACGATTAAGAAGATTGCATCAAGGTGTAGACTTTGATGAGGTAAGCTTTCTTTGAAATGGAGATTTTTGTTTGATTTTGACCAACATTGCGTAGCATGCATTTGTGATCTGAACCTAAACCATATGTTAACATTACCAAAGCAATGACCAAGCAAAACGTTTTTTTAAAGGACTCTCAAGAATATGCTCCTTATAAAATTGATAACAATCGTTTTTGATATCCAAACTACAGCCTTACTCTTTTTGCCGTCAAGACTCCTGAGTTAATAGAGCATTAGCTGATTTTTTTAAAGTGTTCTTGTGAAGAGAAATGCTTAAATTCATTGGATTAAATTTGCATTTCCTTTCGAGCATTAGCATCTATTGGATGTCACAAAGTTATAATAATGATTCATTGTGGAACATTTGATTCATTTGTGGAACATTTGCATGCCAGGTAATTTATCAAGAAATATCCTGTAAACATACAGTGTATTCTGTAAGCTTGTGCTTTGCAATATTTAAGGTTGTTTAACACATCCCAACTTTTTTTTCCAAACAGTAAGACTTTGAAAACCCATGTTGCCTATTACAGAAAAAAAATGTTCTCAAAATGGAAGTAATATTTTCTATTGCGCAAAATTGGAACTTGACAAATAATACATGTAAAGAATTTTTATGTAGTTCTGTTTACTTTGCAGAACTGCTTTTTTTCCAGCAATAGTTTCATATTCAAGATTTTTTGTTTCTCGATCTATTTGTGGACAAACATTGTATATACTGCCTTATTTGTTTTAGTAAACTATCTTGGTCCAATTTCCATCCTGACTGAGATCAATAATTGTAAATAAATATTGCTACCTGAATTAATACATTTTTAACACTTTTGTGTATCTCGCCTGTTGATGTTTGAATAATTATGCTTCTAAATCAAATCAGAATAAAGTTCAGCTTATCTGCATGTTGTGACCCCAACCTGTTTGTGAGGTCTTTTAATACAAATTGCCCGCATTTCAAATGAGTCGTCTGATCTTTCATATCAACAAATGAATTCAAGGGTGTGCAACAATGCAACACTGGCAAGCCAAATACACATCAGATTTTTCCACTGGCCTCAGCTGCATGTGTCAAGCACTGAGTTAGACAACTGACTGGCCATCCACAGGAGATTGGCAATCCACTTTAAAACCGTAATGGTTGTTTAAAATCTGGGCCTTACCATGGGCCACTAAACTTCAGCTACTGGGCCATGGTTTGCCCACACCTGATTTAATTAATGCCATGGTGTTGTATCTGTCCAATCAAACTGTGCTGTGATAACAAAAACTGAAAATTTTCCCTTGGTTAAAAGCTAACAGAATATGACTACATTTTTAGCCATCTGAGTGGTTTAATGTTTTGGCTAACTAAAATGTTACTTTTTATGTTTGGCTTTTTTCATCAGACTCTATTTGTAGAATACTTTTATTTTTAATTTACAGTTGCTTATATAAAAGCTTTTGGAATCCATCATTGGTAACACTTTCAACTACCAGAAGTTTTTACTGTTTTTTTTTCTAGCATTGTTAAACTTAAGCTGAACCTAATTCTTTGACCTACTGAAGTTGCACGATTCATGAAAAGTTAAGTTGCAAAACCAAAAGTTGTTGTGATTGATGCATCCTGACCAAAGTACATAACAATGTCGTATGTATCACAAAAATATAGGTGTAATTCTGTGCTGATAACACACTTTGTATCTCAGTGATGTGCATGATTCACACTCCTCACTTCAAGTGTTTTGTAATGTAATCGCCACGATCCTTCACTTATTTCACTGAAAGTTTTCTAATGCATTCCACTTTCAGTTTTATTTCAAATGCATAAGCTGCCAAAGAGTGGTTTGCAGTATTTAACAACATCCTATGAAAAGAAATCATCAACAGTTTCTATTTTTTGCTGTTTGGAACTACTTTTCAGGTCACGTATGAAACTTTATGTTTGTAACAGTACTTGATCACTGAAACGTTTTCAAAAAACAAAATTTTTAGTCTTGCCATAATGCAATTGTTAGTCGTTATGGGCAGACATCACCTTACAGTGGTAGGGCAAAGGGTAAAGTTGCTCAACGTTGGAAATCTTGTTTTTTGTGGATCTAAGTAATTTTTGCTACATTTTTGACTGCTGCAAAACTGTTATTCCTGGACAAAAAACATTTGGGCAAGGTAATTTGCTTCTATAGTTCTGATGTAATTATATGATTATAATATCACTTTTTCCCATAGACGTTTGACACAATTTTGGCAAATTAAAAAAATTGTTTTTCGGTGTAGTAGCAACTTTTTGATGCTTAAGGTCTAGTAAAATATTTTGGGTCGAGCTAATATTAGTGCATCTGCATTCATCATTTGGGCATCAGCTGGGCCCCAGAGATTCGATAGTGGAAGCTTTACAATCAAATCAAAATTAATTGTTGGTCAATTGAAATCATCGATTGTTTTCAATTAATTGGTGTGCATCGATGTTCCCTCTAACGTGCACAAATGCGCAGTGCCATCAGACCATTTTCGCACTGAAACCCCGTTCGTTCTCGCGCACGTACAGCATCCTAATTTAATATCGTATATATATCGCACAGCGCTTTTGACGCTTGAAAGGCTTTGCTGGTTGAGTGTCCACGTGGTTGCGCAATTGGTTGAGTGTCCACGTGGTTGCGCAATTGGTTGAGTGTCCACGTGGTTGCGCAATTGGTCGAGTGTCCACGTGGTTGCGCAATTGGTCGAGTGTCCACGTGGTTGCGCAATTTGTTGAGTGTCCACGTGGTTGCG
>JGI24022J15233_10010584_pt1 | contig 10470 bp, 8 predicted proteins | sample Ectturendosymbi2_FD_15233 | JGI IMG/M metagenome (IMG submission 15233)
GGGTTTTTCGGTGTCCCTGCCCCACGTTTATTCTTTTGTTGATGTACCTGTGTATGTATAATGTTTTATACTGGCGGCTAAAGCTCAATACAATACAATGCTCTTTTTTACAACTGCCTTTCACTACTAATTTTTTCTTTAAAAAATTACGCACGTCAATTTTCTTTGGGGATCAGCAACTTACTGCTATACCTTTCAAGAGTTTAAGGTTCCCAAAAATTTCTTACCTGCATTCTCCCGAATGTTACATTTAAAGAAAAAAGAAGAATATGTGATGGTCATCTGACCAACGTTACAAACAAACAGGCGGTAAAAGAGAGAGAATGCCCACCCTCCAATAGATACGGTTTTAAAATCTGTGAAAAGTTAACACACTGCGCTGGAGCGAAGAATATTTGTGGGATAATGTGACTATTCTTGAAGAGCACACATCTGGTACACCCCTGTACACCCCGTCACAGTGGTACACCCATGGAAAATTCTGGTACACCCTGGGGTGTACGATATACCCGGTTGACAAGCACTGTACTAGAATACACAATATTTTGTTGTGAAGATCGCAAGGCCTGATGTGGACTACAGTTCACATTAAAAGAGCTAGAGCGCTCTAGCTAGTCTAGACTACAGATCACAGTAGGCCTACACTCACTAGCGTTAGTTCAGGTATAGGTACCCAGCAAAGAACGTCCTTTAATGTATAGGCTATTGAAGGAGTCCTATTTTGCCACATCAGGAACAGATTCATGCTGACAAACTTGGCGTGTTCATTTAGCAGATTAAGAGGGGAATGGGATTACATTACGGTACAGAGATTACACCGTAGACAGACTAGCAGTCATGGCACAGAAGGCTGAAAAGATGCTTCTGAAGATAATGAATGAATGATTGCACAATGTGCAACATTTTCCAAAAGTCTGTATCCTCGAAATATCGATGAAAGCGTTTCGGATATGCGGATCCGGTTCCCGTTTGAAAGCAGTTTTTGGATATCCGTATCCGCTAGCGAACTCATTATCCTGCCGGATATCCAACCGGCAAACCGGGTAGTGATCATCTCTGCTATATATCAAGAATGTGATTTAATCGTGTGATCTCTGGAGCGTGTAAGGTAAACAAACGCCGCCAACACCGGTATTTAAACCGAGGTGGGTGCGTGGTTGAGATCAGATGTAGTTGCATAGCATTGTTACGTTACTGGTATCCTACGGAGATAATGGTAATCTAATGTTTTGTGATAATGTAGCAGAAAAATACTGTGTATGCCTGTGCCATTTGCATGCAGGATGTGTTTCTGGATATTTTCTTCTCGTTGAATTTTCTTGTCTTCTATCGCTAGAGTACACTTGGGTCTCAGACAAGTGTCCTGTCATAAACACTTCAGTTCTAGCTTGAAAAGTAACGTGTGGTTATCTATGTTTCAATGTTGACTGCAGATTTGTTTGTGATGGGTTGGCTTGTCCACACTTGAATGCAGATAAGCATGTTACAGTGAAAGTATTCTTGGCTTGTCATCAAAAACTTTGTTCTTTTTACTTTGTCTCTGTGCTGCTTCTCTTTGTGTTTGTTTTAATTTTTATACACAGGAAGTACAGTAGGTTGTCTACCTCAGCTCAGGGCAAACGCTACAATCAAAACACAAATTTTACAATAACAAACACAGGCCTATCATGCAAAGCATCAGGTATTGATTGAGCCAGCTTACAAATTTAATATCAAAAATCTTCATTTGAAAATAGCAAAAAAGGTTCAGTTCAAACCTGTGGTCCCTAACCCCCAGGCCTGGAACCAGTACCAGGGTGAGAGTGCGAATTTGGAAAATGTACAGTATTCTAGTGATGATACTGCAAAACTGGTAACTTTTTTCAGTTGTTGAAAAGTAACAACCATCATGAATTACTCATAGGTCACGGTAAAATTGTCAAGCATTGACTGGTCCGTGGTTACAAAATGATTGGGGACCACTGGATTAGAGACCACAGGCAAGAATGATTTGATGATTGTAACAATTTTGCTTGAAATCCCTATTGCCTACAGCGGGACTAGGCAAACTTTACTTATGGGCCACATTTCCAGATGCCATACATTTGGCACGTGAGCCACACATTAGCTTATAGGATAAAATAATGTTTCATGCCCTGTGCCACTGGTAATAATGCCATTTAATTATAATCCATCAGAATGACGTTAAAGATAAAATAAAACACACATTATATAACGTATGTAACGTCAGAAAAGTTGTTTTTCGTAAGAAAATGAAACAATCTTATGAAAGGCTAGCCAAACGGAAGTGGTTCTTGGTCTGCCAGCAGTAATGCGGTTCTTATAAATGCTGCATTTGTCAATTTATTAGCGACAGTGTCATGGTAATGTAGCGGACACATCTACATCTGCTCTGTGAATGGTTTTCAGTTCGGCTCTTGCTGTGGCGCCTTTCGTTTCGATAGTAGTGGTTGCACTTTTCATCATGGGACCACCTTTTCTTCACTTTTTTCAAAACTTTCCAAACTTTTGTGTTTAGATTTAGGGGTTCGGTTATGGGTTTAGGTTTAGTACATTTCTACCAAGCTTAGTGCAGTCTACTGCACACTAGTTGTGCGTTATTGTCACGTTATAGGTGGCGGACAAATAAGTTTTCAAATATGAAGGTCCACTGGCAGACCTGCAGCCACTGCCTAACCAAAAAGTTATCTACATAAAAAATCCTCAAGGTTACAGGCTACCATACAAGGTCTAAGGCCACAGGTAGTACGGAAGCCATCTTTAAGCCACCACGGGCCAACAGTAGTACAGTTTGGCAATAAACATTGAAAATTAAATATAAGAACTCAATGTCAATGACTCTAGTTTGGTTTTGTCAGACCTTCTGATCGTTTTCATGATGTTGGTAGACCTGTTAAAGATACATGTCAGAATAGGACTATGAGGTGAAATGTGTGATCCTGATATCAAAATAATTATATATCTTACAACTGTGGTTAGAGATTTGAAGAACTTTTACTGAACATCTTGCCAGATCTTTCTCATAAGCTATGCCTCAGAGTCTATGACTGAATTGCGTCTCATAATGTATGTTTGCACAAATTGCATAATGAGGCTGTAATCCACAGTTTTTTGCTCCACATGCACACCTCATTGTGCTAGCTGTATCTTATGCATATAGCGTTCTTAAATTCTTGTTAATTAAGGCACAGCCAATGTAAAAGCGTTTGAATCATAAACCACTTGAAGAATGGTCCAAAGGAAATAATATAATATATACATAACAAAAAACATACACATCCAGAACACAATTATGTTAAATTGTATACATTGACAACGCAAGGTTGGACATTTCTGTTAGAAGCTAAGAAAATATTTTTTGACATAAGGATCATACATTCTACCTCACAGTTTGATTCTGATAAGTCCCTTTCACAGATCTACCAACAACATGAAAAATAAAAGGATAAGTACAACCAAAGGGTGATTGACATTGAGAAGCCTTCATTCAATCTCATTGTCTTCACTACAAGTGGAGGGATGGCACCAGAATGCACCAAGGTCAACAAAAGACTAGCTGAAAAATACAGGGAGCCATATGCATCTGTCATATCCTACATTAGAACAAAGCTTAGATTTGCACTTCTAACGAGCACCCTTGCTGTAATATGAGGCTTTCAAGGCAAATGAGTGATGCTTACCTCCAGGACCTTACAGACATTGACTTCAGTTTAATTCCTAGCCCCATAATTCTGTAAAGCTGAATTAAGTTTTGCAGTAGTTGGATATATGTCATAAGTCACAACAGTGTGAATGAAATAATATCTTCTCTAGAACTAAATACTCCACACTTCAACTAACCATATTTTCTTTTTCATATGCCCGTCACATATATACTGGATTACTGTTTGCTGCTAAAGCTTATTGTAATCTGCCTTCACCTCTGCCCATTCAACCTCATTCGGTGGTACTATGTCCCTGGTGGGACGTACATACAACAGTGTTACTCCATTATTATCTGTGGGTAATTGCATTACATCTTCATGATTTTTATGGATAAACACCGTTTTTGCCCTTGCTTTCATTCTGATATTAATTGTTATGTTTAATGCATTGCTCTCTGCCTCATAACCCTTGTATGTTGTTGCTTACTTTTTTTACCTGTGTGCATGATTCACATGCTCATCTGTACATGCCTCAAGTCTTAACCCATTGCTTACCTGCCATCATCTGTGTTATGTGAATGATTGTTATGTATATGATTAAATGTTTATGTTTCTGTAATATATGTTATTCAATTGAAATGTCGTGAGATTATTTTGTTCATGTTTGCAATGGTCCCCCTTAATTCGCTGCTTTTTGAGTTGGGGTACACTGCCTGCTTTTCCAATTTTTGTTTGCATCTGATGTTTTGTATAATCAAATGTGTCCCATTTTCCTGTGTGCCCACTGTTGTTGTTTTGTATTTCTTATTATTCTTCATTTTTTGTATTTTTTTAGGCAAGCAATGGGTGAAGCGTTGAGGCATATATGCATGTACAGATGAGCAGGTGAGGCATGCACATCCTAAAAAGCAAGCAACAATCAATGTTATGAGGCAGAGAGCAATGCAACAACCACAACATTACAGAACAGTGGCATGTAGCAAAGGCAAAGAACAATATTTATCTACACAAATTGTGAAGAAGTAATGTGATTACCCATGGACACAGCCAATAGCTTTGTGTGGCACTGCTGAGAGCCATGGGGATGCACCTTTTTCCATTCGTCCTTTTTCATGTTGTTGTGTTAGTGCAGGGGTCACCAACGTGGTGCCCTCACATACCATATCGCCCGCAAGGACCACGAAGGTCGCCTGTGGGCCTGTTGTAAATATAGCATTAGCATGATCAATGACTTCATATTGACGAATATCAATACTAAAATAATTAAAGGTAGATTGAGCAAAATTTTTATTTCAAAAGTGTATATCAAACTAGTAGCCCTTCGCATTAATCGGTACACAAGAAGCAGCTTGCAGTTTCAAAAAGGTTGGTGACCCCTGTGCTAATGTGTTTAGTTTCTAAGTAATCTTTTATGGTATCTATTGAATATTGTTTGCTTGATCTTATTTTGCTTTTGATGGTTTTGGCATGCTGATAATAATCCATGAGAAGTTAGATTAGACTTTGATTTCTTAACATACTAGACATTTTGTATGACATGTGGTAGTGATTTAGAAAATTCTTCAAAATTTAGAACATTTTCTGTAGGAATAATATTTGCAGTACTCAGTTAAAAGGTAAGAATATTAACCTTTGTTGAATGACTAAACGAAGTTTTATAGGAAGACGTAATGTAGACAGTGAGCAGTCATAAACTAGTTTAATAATCAGTTCAGTATAGAGTGGAATTTCTGTGTAAGCGATAGTTTTATGTTAGCTTAAAATGTTTTATTGATGGTTAGGAATTGTGTGCATAACAATTAGATTTTCAAGTATGTACTCTCCACAACGGGGGTAAGCAAGGAATCAATCAGCAAAGTTTTGATAGGAAATTGATCTCATGTAAAACTATGCATCCTCAGTTCTTACTGAACTATATTTTCATGAAGTTTTGCACTCTTGTTGTGTTGTAAATGTCTTGAAACAATCAAAATATTTTCTTATGGTATTTCCTACTGTTTGTGCTATATTAATAGGTAATGGACTCAGGTAATAATGAGCTCTTTATCTGAGCTAGAATTTTTGTGTATTGTGGATTTCTGCAGCCAGTGTGAAATCAGTCTTAGTGTTTATCAGCAATTAATAGCAATGAAAGCCCATGACACTGGCAGATATGACACTCTGCACCCAGTACATTGTGCACATCAAACTATGAAGAGCTGTATTGTGAAATGTGCTAAATTTCTAAGCATAATTAGCTATAGTTTTTGCACTCAACACGTAGTTTAGGATAAATAATGGTTATCAGTGAAATTGATTATAAAAAAAACACTAACTTTGTGCATCAAAGAACCTGAAGCTTTTGACTTTTCATGCTGTGAAAACAGATTGTGTTTGCATTGCAATATACTATTATTCTTGTTGGGTTTCAACTACTTTACTTTTGATCAGGGTTGTGGGGTCGGAGGTAAAATATCCGACCTTTCAAAATTTCTGACTCCAACTCCTTAACATAAAAGGAATGAAATTTGGCTGATAAAATCAATGGAAATCGTGGTGCACACCAAAAAATCTGTTTTGACAAAAGTTTCAAAATAAATTTACCATTTCGATAGGAATTCCCAATTTAAGAGTGGGATGTAAAAAATGATCCAATTGGACATCTGGAGTTGGACAAAAAAATCCAACTCTGACTCACAGTGTTGTTAGGAATCCAACTCCACCCAAAAACCTCCGACTGCTTACAACTCTGCAACCCTGCTGTTGATCCATAAAAAGATTATGATGTAACTTTTGGAGGTGTTGGTTAATGTAGTTTGTGTTGAAAGATGTTGAATTGTCTATTTGCTATGTTTGACAAACTGAAAAAGAAAAGGATATTACACCTTTTGAAATTTAGAATTACATTGCTTTTTTCCTAATTGTCCTTTGGCAAGAATGTTAGTATACTTAACTTAGGGTTTATTATGTGACAGTTCTCAGTGCTACTGATGCACATGCTGAGTAATGACATATGAAATGTTGTTTTGAATTTTATGCATTGTGTAGAACTTCATGGAAAATGCAAAAACAATAGCATAAGCATGTAATTCAATGTCACTAGTCTTTGTATTTCAAACTTCTTTGCAGGTATAAGGGGTAGATTTGCAAATGTCTAATTTTTTATTCTTTAACTTCTTTTAAACTAATGACTTGGACCCTGTGGTGGTAGCACAGTTGTGTAGTCATTATCTATAGTATGAGATTTTGGAAAAAAATTTATAGGATCACATGTTTGATTTTATTGGTTGCATTGCTGCTTTTCATTATTTGGTACCAAAAGAGTCCACCTCCCACATTAGAGGTTGGTGCTTTATTGAATAAGTTTTTATTTTTTGTGTAAAGCATTTGCAGTTCCATTGTCAAATTGATGTTTTATTGTTGCTACAAACACCATGTACTATTTTGTGTTGCTTGCTCTTATATTTTTTGAGTATTCAGAATGTGTTGGTTTTGTTCAGCCATGGTCTTGTTTAGAAGGATGCTGAAGTAATCTCTACCATCTGAACTGGTGTCTTTAACCAGCTTAATTACGAATCAGTTTTTGTTTGGTTGTGAACTAATATCTTTTTCTATGTTTACCTTAAATCCTTGTGGCCACAATGAGAGGCATATGTGGGGAATGCTGTTCACAGAAATTGTATTTGCTTAGCTTTTGTCAAGATGCATTTTGGTTCTGAAATATGGTCCCACTTTTGCTGAAAAAGATACATTAGTTATTTGCCACTGCAACTAATGTGTCATTTGTATTTTGCATGAGGGTAAAGATTAAGATTTCAAAATTGTGGTCTATTCCGAATTATATGTCATTTATTGCTGAACCTATGAAAATACCAGATGGAAAAATTGTAGAGAGCACATGGAATGCCCCATTTGATAACACATGCCAAAAAAAAACACTTTTTGTTTTAAGCGAGGATATGAGATTTAGATAACATTGGGTGCTGATTCCAAATTTGGCATTGATTTTCTTAGGGCACATCAACTTTCGGGGTTACAGTGAAAGGCTTTTTTATAAACGGTTGTATGCTAATACATTAGCTTTTGTTTTCAAGTGAAAAATGATCTGATAATTCAGTCTATATAAACTTGGTTAATTTATTACGAATGATCAAAAAAACAAGTTGAACAAATAAACAGAGGACTCCTGGCCTTGATAGTGGAACTCACAAAACTTCAATAAGTGTTTTGAACAAGACTTTCTTTTAAAAAGTGTGGCTGGATCACCACGAGACAACATCCAGCAGGCAATACCATAATTGATTCTTTTCGGAACCCCTGGTATCTTGCTTCCGCCGCTTGAATATTATTCATCCTGGTAGTCACTCATGGCATCAAGGTTTTCCAAAACACATTGGTGTGAATGAAGAAAATGCATCTTTAGAGATATGTGCAAGCCCCTATCCATTTTTAGCTAAAGCAATTGTGCAACTCCTGCTTAACAACAAAGAACATTAATATTCCTATAAAGATCAAGCATATCTACCTGAATGCTTTCCGAGCTTCTAACTCTAGTGCATTCTTTACTGGACATTCTTAACTCGAAGTTCTGATCTGTCAATGTCAAAACCTCTACAAATCTATAGGCCTACAAAATTCTTTCAATTTAGCTTTCCTGAGATCAGGAAACTTGTCATACAAATAGTTGAATTAAAGCTACCCGAGTTGCATTTGGCCATTGGTTTCACAAAATTTTTCATCAAGCCCAATTTTATATGCATAGATGACATCAGGGCTTATCGTGATTTGCTAGTGGAGTATGCTGAACTCCTGAACACTGTTCACTCCAGGAACATACGAGTTTCATGCGGACGAATGTTGCTTTTCATAGTGATCTGCACTCTGCAGTAGCACCTAGAGTGGTTGTCTCAAACATAAAAAACAACAGTGCTTGGTAAATCCTATGTGCATTCCCATTATTTATGCTTATGACCTAGAGAGCTCCACACAGGCTCCACTGGTAGTCAATGTATCCAACTAAAAAGCATTCAAAACCATCTGATTGTTATCATACGTTTCATTCAAATGGACGGAATGTGCAATTGAGATTTAATTTTTTTATTGCCTGTGTGCACAGAGATATCAATATATCACTCAATAAAACAGATTCTTGCATGTGAATCATTCAGCTAAGGTTGCTAAACTTGCTTTACTTTGGCAAATGGTATGTCTGCTACATCAATTTATTTCTGTGTTATGTCACAAAACAATGCTACCTTCTGTTGTTCATAAGCCTGCTATAAGCTAGGTAACTGGAAACCAAAGCATACAGATATCTCAAAAACTAGATGCGCTACAAAAAGAATAATGGCATTTTTGTAATCAGCATCAAAAATACTTTTAGGGGCACTTATTGCAATCACCGTTTAAATTTTGCTGTTCACCACTGTAATTTAAGGAAGTTTCTAACTATTTCTGCTATCCCTCCTGTTGAGGTAGTTATAAATGAAAACTTGCAATAACTTTATAATCTATCACTGATGTCATTTTCAGTATTAAATCTTTGTGCAGGTGTACTCATCTTTATAGGATGCTGCTTTTTAATATATCTCTGCATAATGAAAATTTGACTGCACATTCCTATGAATGTATATACTTATTTAAGTTGTTGAGGAATAGAAGTACAACTCTTCGCAACACTTTGGCTCTGTGCTAAAGCTTTGTCACCACTGCTTTTGGTTGCGCTCAGGTTCTCATCACTAACATTGTCATTTTGTTGATGCATGGTAATTTTTTATCGTAAGAAGGAACCTTTTTCGTAAATCAGATACAGTAGTCCCCGCTTATTAAGCCCACCTCGGGACCGAACGATTTTGGGCTTAATAAGCGGGAGGGTTTATTAACCGGGGGCCATTTTTTCGCCACTCTAATGCGCATAAATTAGTATGGCCGGATGTACTATTGCTAAAAGTCGCTACATCTGTTAACACTGTGCACAACAGTTACAGAAAAAGAGCAATTTTCTTTGTTAGTTACGGTGAAACAATATTCACCAAAAGTGAGTTCCCTCATTAGTTGTTCATGACGTAGAAACTGTCTAATATGGCCGTTCAGTTTTTCAAATTCATTCATTTCGTCAAGAGAGATGTTGAGTTGTTCGGCAGTAGCACGTTGACTGCATTTTGGCAGTGCTAGCCGCTGGGTACTTTTTCAAATATCAAGTTTCTTAGGCAAGACACGCCTCTTCGCCATTTTGAAAAGAAATTCTGCACAGCACCAATTATCTTACCCATTGATTACGGCACAAATATACGATTTGTGACGAACTGTTGAATTAAGAACGAGGTCAACAGCGTAACCAGTGTGAAACCGTCGAAAGCAAGGCAAAGAAGTGTGAGTTGCGGCACTTTTTCACCCAATTTTAAGCAAATGTGTTTGAAAATTGGGCTTATTAAGCAGGGTTTTGGACTTATAAAGCTTTTTTTATTATAGGAATCAATGAAGTAATTCCAGATGGGACAATTTTGGGTTTATTAAGCGGGTGGCCTTACTAACTGTGGGCTTAATATGCCGGGACTACTGTAGTACAATTTAGCAAAGATGAACTCGCACCATGTAATCCTGTACTATTAAAGTAGAAGTGTTTTTTTCAGGTTTGTGAAGTTTAAGCTTCAAATTCGAGAGAGATCTGCTGAATTTTGGTGCTTGTTCAGAAGTGTTTATCACAAAATTAATCTGTTTCACAAAATGGAAACAGTGGTGTAATTAAGTAACTTCACTCCACAAGTGAAAGAAGCAAGGAATCAATCACAAATTTTTAATAGGAAATCGATTTCACGTAACACTACGCATCGTCAGTCCTATGATC
>JGI24022J15233_10010587_pt1 | contig 10468 bp, 5 predicted proteins | sample Ectturendosymbi2_FD_15233 | JGI IMG/M metagenome (IMG submission 15233)
AAAAAAAAAAAAAAAAAACACAAACGCAGCTTTCATCACAACAGTGACATTTATGAAAATCTTCCGCTCAGATTGGAAATTTCAATGATTATATGATCTTTCCAAAATCGTTAAAAGACCACCTCAGCAAAGAAACAACAACAATCAGTTGCTTAAATTGATTGCTACGTTGTTCCTGCTGATACGCCTTTACAGGAATTCTGTGTTTTGCTCTGCACCTCAAAAGCTTATAAAACGCTCAAAACTGTTCCAGTCACAGAACAAGAAAAACCGTCTACAAATTTCTCTTCAAACTAAAAACAACTTAAACTCTGACTTCCAAGTTGCATACTAAGCATAACGTGAGTGGGTTTACAAAATTCGGAGACCAGCATCTGGTTTTGTGAATAACCCAAAAGCAATCGCAAGAAAACCCATAATGTCCAGAAATAATCACGCTACTTCTGCTGCACTGAATGAACACCACAAGCAGAACCGGTGCGTATTAACAACATGAAATATTTATCTGCGTAGGGGGCGAAAAAAACGGGTGGACTTCAGCGTATCAAAATATGTTCATGCCAAAATAAGCATACTTAATAAAAACTTTACAATATAACTTCTCGAATTGTATTTGAATAGGATGATGGGACTGACGATGCGTAGTGTTGCATGAAATCGATTTCCTATTAAAAATCTGCGATTGATCCCTTGCTTGTTTTACCTGTGGAGTGATGTTACTTAACTTCTCGAAGTAATAAAAAGACACATTTGATGCAATTGTCAACCATTAATATTAGAAAGTGGTTTATTTGACAAAATAATTGTTTAAATAGATGACAATTTCGACTAAAAAAAAAACTTTCTTCCATTGTTAAAATGATTTTTGCCTGAAAACGAAATAGTTGGGGGTGCTGCAGCCTTCCATACGTACCCCGCCTCCAACGCATATATTTATCTGACTGTCTCAAAATGTTTTCTAAGCACGATCAGCCCTCGTTGCGAAAATCATTTTATCTGCAACTACCTCCAAGTGTTCGATCTTGGCAGGCGGATTGCAATAGATGCTTATGATTGTATCCGCAAGGGCGGACTGAACAGACGCGTTGGAAACTCGCATCAAATAGCCAAGCTGAGAAATGGACTCGAGCACAATCTGAGCGAACACCGTCTCATCAGACATCTTCTCCTTTAGAAAAGGCAACCTGAACATGAGCATGCAAATTTAGAGACAATTTCAACGAAAAACATTTTTTCTGGCAACTGAACATCAATGAAAAAAACGCAAAATAAAAAATAACCGGTCACTGGTGACGTATCGCTAAATCTACGAGTACAAACCAATTACAGCTCGCTGAAGTTTCAGCATAATCGGCATCACAAAGCAGTTTCCTTACCCGCATACATTTAGAAGCTTACACATTGGCTCGACATAACAGGACTGTTGTACGATGCGGTCGGCGCACACATTCAGGATTTTAAAAACTTGCACGAGGTCTTTCATGAGAAATCCATGTTGATACCTGCAGACAAGAACGCAGGGTAAAGACATTTGCAGCAAGACTAAATGAACAATCAAAAATACTTTGCACTGTTCTTTTGAGCAATTACCTGTCACATATGCGTTTCAAGGCGTGGACGTGTCGCTCAAATAACTGACTTGAATGCGAATCGGTGAGCAGTTTTGCTGCTCGATTGAGATCAATCGGTTTTAACTTCATACCCTGAAGCGAACAAAATTCGTTGTTAAAGCAAAAAACAACGACATTTTCACATGAAATCACATTTCATGCGAACTACAAACTTTCCCTTTACAACACAATTTTCAGAATTCCCACCAACCTATCTGCAAGTCCTTTTTTAGGGTAGCGTTCTTTCACACACACAAGCTCAGGCAAAATTGATTTTGATTATGCAAAAATTAGTTTGCTCTTGCAACATACTATTGCCCACATGGAAGGTTGGCGAGAAATTACCACCATTCCGACGCAAGAGACATATATGATGACTGTTCAATCTGTTAAAAATGTACCATTGAACATTATTGCAACTTCCAAAATCTTTTTTGTACAAATGTCATGTGCATGAACACACAAGAGGAGTGCAAGACATAATCAATGGCTACGTTTTGCTCAATATTCAGAATAGTTGATTCATTAGAGCCAACAGTTTACATAAAACATAAAAGCAATGAAAAACACAACAGTGGCTTTCTTGTGTCAAGAAATGTTCAACTTGTCTAAATAATTAGTGGATGCCTCACACCTGATACACGGAAAAGCAGAGATACATTCGTGAATATGATGGGGGTTTATTAAACTGTGATTTCATTTGTTGTTTCTCTCATGCAAAAGATATTGCATAGCATGTTGATGACCCTCTGCACTCATCTGAATGCCTTTATCAAAGAAAGGTTGATTTCAACTCAAGCCAGAAGTGCAAACACCTCACAAGCAGTCAGTACAGGTGAAAGCTTGGTTTATTGAAGGATATACATATATACGTGATGAACTTGTCACTTGCAAAGGAAAACCTTCAAATGCTTCTGTCTCTTATATCATTTTAGGCATGACAATTTTGTCTTCATTTATTCAAGTTTGTACCAGATATGATTAACAAGAAACAGAATTTCACAGAAGGTTTACTTGAATGGTAGGGATGAAGCCCCTAAGCCACCTGTGCTTATGAACCTGGCAACAATTTTAAACCAGAAACCAGCATTTTGTTTCCTTGTTGTTGCAAAAAAACCTTTGCTACTGTTTGATGCAAAAACATATTGAGGTATAAAATATACAATTCAGTAACATTCTTGGTGGAAACAAAGAAGGTGAAAAAATGAAAACTACTTTATATACCTTCACCAAATCAGCATCTTCGTCAGTTAAGACATGTGCCACTATTGGTATTGGTTCTTTTTTACTTTCCTTATTGCTTCGCAATGAGACATTACCCTTTTGCTGCTGTTGAAGGGCTGCAGTAGCCATGGCAGTAGAATACTGTGCACACAAAATCAATCATAGTTATAAACGTTTTTCTAGAAAAGTGAATCACATCAGTAAAAAACTATTCAGTAACATTGATGATACTTTACTGTTTGTAACATAATTTTAAAAAACATTTCAATAATCTAGTCTCAAAGATTTGTCAAAGAAATGGAAATATTTATCCCTAAGGTGGCCAGTGGATCAGATCAATACTTTTTTCTTGCACAGGCAACACCGGAGATAATACATCTTAGGAGCAGCTAGCAAAACTGCCATGATCTTTGGCACTTGCTTCAATCAAATGTGTTGGGTCAATAGAATAATAGAATGTTTTAGGTTATGGCTTCACTGAACTAACATATATCAAAGTTACCAGCTTAGCAACAAACACCTCAGTCAATACATCAGCAAACTGATCAAAAAAATTTTAGTAAGTACATTGTGTAGTTCCCAAGATCTATAACACAAAACACAGTAGACAAAATCCACACCTTATATCTTCATCAAATTGTCATCAATAGTGAGGATACTCAACCAGAAGCCAAGGGAAAAGTTTTCATTCAAGTCACATTGAATGTTCAAACACAGTTCAACAATGACAAGTAACAGTACTGCAAAACAGCAATTCAATTTAATATGACTCAGAATAAGTGTAGCAGTTTAATTGCCTCCAGCATTATCCAACAACGTATAATTTATACCTTATCTAGATCATATGTAGAAGGCATCTGTTATGTGTCAAAGAACAACAATGCAGTAAGAGTGACAATATTTTTCTAATCGCAAAAAGTTTTCTATGTATGTGAAATTTGAGTAAATTTTTAAAATGTTTTTGTACAACTGTGTGCTAAGTTTGTAATAATTTTTCATATAACTACTACACAGGCACTGCAGATCACATGTGATTTCTTTTTATCTATGCTGCTGTTTTAAAAAAATATCAAATTGCTTTTTATACCTATAGTTCTTAAATAACATTTTGTAATGATGATGCACATGAACAATAACGTGGGGAAAATAATGAAGATTAGCATCCATTTAGATCACTAGTCAAAAAAATTACTAAGAAACAGAATATGTGTCACACTACTTGGTTGTTGGTCCAAGTTTACTCTTTTGCAGCGGTGGTCAAGAATGAAACAGTCAAAATAAAATCTACTAAAAATAAAATAAATATCCTTATATTCTAGCCTTGTAATTAGTGAATAAAAATCATGAGACTCTGTCTTCACAAGCAATGAATAAGATTTGCAAATCTGACTTCCAAAACATAATAAAAATCCAACAATATGTTTGGCTCATGTTTTCAGTTTTGTGTATCATCATTTAAAAACTATTCCAGAATAAGTGCAAAATCCTGGTTAATTACACAACATCTCCACACCCATTATATGCTAATGCAGTGGTTCTTAATTCATCTCGTAGACCAAACCCATCCCACAAGAAAAATCATTTTTGCACCCTTAGCAGCACTAATTAGTCTCTTGCGTAAACGCCTTCGCAAATACTGGTGCAAATTTCCAGAAGCACAAACAAGATTTGCATCAAAGGTGGGAATATTTTGAATGTCATGGAACAAACTAATGACCGCAATAATATTTTGTCAATGTTGGGTAAAATACTAATGCATTTGAAAATGAGGCAAAAACTTACTAAAAAATTTATTTAATTTTTTGTAGGAAAAATATTCGTTTAAATGCTTTTAAACTGATGGCATGTGAAGAGAAAAGTTTTATACAATAGATAAACAAATTAATTTAATGACATCAAGTTGGCACTGCTGAAGCTTTTTCTTACACCCCAAGAGGTGAAAAAACTCTTAATTAAAAATAGTATGCTAGTCGAAAGCATTTGTACTAGTTTGATAAAATTTAGTAGATTCACAACCTCACATTGAGAGTGTTAACCAGGCTAAATTCAAATTCCTATGTTGCTGTTGCAGACTACACATGGAATGTCAGGCCTGATAACAACTTTTTCTCAGAGTGCAAAGGGTCATGAGATAGAACAAAGAGCAAAGCGCTCTAACCCTCTTGCACGCACTAAGAATATAACAATGGTTTTCAAAAGTGCTTGCAAAAGCAGACAGCAAAGCCATTAAATATGCTCATTACATTTTTACAAGTCATTTGTTTCTATTTCAGCAAGTCTGCCAACTAAGATGATGCCTTTCATTTTTATTTTTGCACATCTTCAGAACAAAATACACAAATGATGGAAAACCTTTTACCAAAAAAATTTGTTATGCATCTAGACTGCAGAACTAGAGATAAAGCTTACACAGTTGCCAGTATTAAATACTATAGTAGTTTCATACATGGCCAGGGCAATGTGGAAGTAACCTACCAAGTCATTAGCGATCCTTTTACTATGATGCAATAGCTAACATAAAAAAACTCTGCATGTGAACATAGCAGAAGATGTAATGCCTTAATGAAATAAATCACAGATTACTCTCTACGACTACGATAAAAACCAATTTTTGTGGATAGTTCTTTATCAGTGTGATAAAAATAATTTATAGCTGTAAACATGCTAGCAACAAGATTTGTAAGTTTTCATTGAACTCATCTAAAGGGTTTGTTTAAATTTTTTTATAAATGTAATAAAAATGCAGCACTATTTGCTTTTCTTAGATACAAAATGTGTGATACTCTGAAATATTCTAAATAAATATATTATCAAGCTGTTTTTCAACTCAGAATCAGCAAACATTTTTTGTGACATAAAGCATGCAGCTCCTAAGTTGGTAAGCCAATTTTGATACCAAGCCATAGCAAAGATCAAAAATGATTCTTGCACCTGTTCCAGCCTTATGCTTGCCATTAATGGGTGAGCACAAGAGGAAGACTTAGTAATGAGCTGCGAATGACTTTCCACCACTGTAATTTTCACATAACTTGAAAGACGTACACAAGGATTTTTAATAAGCATTGCAAAAAAGGTAGGCATAGACCTTAGGTGAATGTAAACCATGGACATCCATTAAGGTGGATACAACTAACTGATTTGCGATGACATTAATGGACTGAAAGAATGCAGGCTTATACAATAAATAAAGCTGAACACAAAATGGAAAAATTAATTTTTCAATTGCATTTTAAGTTTAAGATCAACTGTTGTGAAACTCATTTTGTTAATAGTTCTCAACCTCAAAAATATACTTCTTTTAGAATATTGTAACAACATTTTCTGCAGTAATATTATTTTTACTGTGGTGCAACTGCTCACAGTAAAATATCTGCATTCATGACTCCAGGTGCATTATTTTATATCTACCAACACGATCTTAAGCCGTATCAGTCTTCGTCATAAATGTATTTGAATTTACCATCTAGTAATGATAAGAACAGTTCATGGAATTATGCCTTACTCTGTCAGGATAAATTTTACATCATATAGTTGTTGCAACATCTTGGTAGGTGCAGTGTTGAATTCACAATGCACTATGAACAGGATGTGCGCTAACAATAACACATATATGCAATATGCATATAACATAGACAAGCAAGAATAGAGTGATCTCATTGGGTGATCTCTATTGTTACTTGCTGTCACAGTATGAAGCTTCGCGGACTTGCCGCTCAGGTACTCCAGTCATAACATAATCATTTTTAATACTGATAAGGGGTGGATATTAGAATTTAGGGATCTGAGGCAAACTGTCATAGAAGGGTCCCAAAACAAGTTGTTGATGAGCTCCTTTTGGCACATACGCACATAATTTTTGCTTTATTTTGAAAAATAAGACTTTCTTCAGAGCTTATTAAATACGACTCAAAAGTAGTTTATAAGCTTTTTAAAAAAAAAACAATGCAAAAACTAGAGCAAAACTCTCAAAGGTGACCCCACAGTATCTTTAAAAAGGTGAGCCTGAAGCAACAACCTCGTTCACCTCCTTTAATAACCACCCTTGGCACTGACAATAATATTCCTTAGAGAAACAACAAAACAAACAATTAAATCCAATACAAAAACATGGCAAGGCCAACCTTATAATTTTTCACTACAGATTATCACCAATATTACTATGAACACTGCATCTAGCAGCATTCATATTTACCTAAAAACAACCAACAAGTACAATCAGTTCAAATGAATAAAAGCAATACATGTATCATCAAAATTAATATCTTTACATAGCTGCATGCCCAAGTATTCCAACAAAGATGAACATAAAAATAAAATGCAATATAAACATAGGAAACACAAAGTAAATCAATTAGAATCATAGCAAACACGATGAAAGGCAAGCAACATACATGAAGAGAAAGTTGAGAAATATATAGATGAAGAAGTAAAAAGCCATGCAACAACCATGATATGACATTACAATGAAGATACAGGTATTGGCAATGCATGAAAATATGGTGAAAACAATTTTAAACAATTCTGTTTAAGTAGCATTTAACATTTCCATGCAGTAACCATACAATAAAATACATTGCAACTTTAATAGTTCAAGAAAAAACTGCAAAATTGTGAAAAAGAGCTTGATTCATTTTCATTTGTTTATTCATTGCAAGTTCAACATCACATGGGTTAAGGATAATAGTACCCAAGAAATATGAAAGATTTACACACTGATTTAGTCATAAGAATCCTTAATACATACATACAACTAATACTTGCAAAGACAAACACTAAAAAACAAACAGACAAAAAACATGCAAGATCCTTAGCTACCATAGCCTCTACATTTACTGTAGAAGCTTCACATAATCATAAAAAAATAAAAGCTTGAAAAAATGCAAGTACTGTAGTTGGAAGTATTCAACCCTATGCGGTTGGTTTCAATTCTAAAATCACTGTGCTTTATAAAGATCCTGAAATATACTGTACAAAAACAATCAAATCATCATTGAGGAAATTTTTCGACTAGCAATGAATATATAGGCCTACTCTGATCAGTCCAAAGAATGAAAGATACCCGAATTTAGGCTGTAGTGTTAGCCTTCACTGTCTAGCGAAAACAAAGCAAAATATTTCTCCTCCACTAACGTTTCTCAATTTTTGTTGTAAGTGTTCTAGGTAACTTACCAACCACTGCTTGCCGACTTCACTATCTCGTCGTCACACTTCAACGCTTTGCGTAGTTATGGTTACGTTGGCAAGATATATTCCAACACAATATTCCGACATGCAAAGGGCAAACTCAGTGTAGAAGAGCTGTACGGGACACAATCCGAAAGTTCGCCGATTATCGAATTTTACACCAACGTTTATGATTAGACCAGTATTTTAAAAAATGGAAAAACAAGACAAAAGAGATGAACGTGGATTTGCAATTGGATTCAAATCCTGCCGAATTTTTGTTTTGTGATGGATTCGGATCAGGGACAGATCCGGCCAGTAAGGTTAAGGAGGGGAGGATTTCAGAAATATTTGGTAGTCAAGTCGCATCACGGGTTCACTACTGTAAGCGAGATGAAGGACTTCACACCACTGCTGTGACAAAATAGTGGATGGCAAAATGGCCTTATATCGCGAATGCTCTTTTCCGAATTGTATAAAATCGTGGTGAATAAAGTTACTTTCGTAGGTTTTAGGAGGGGGACGATCGCCCCCCCTGGATCAGTCCCTGACTCGGACAGGATTTGGATTTTATAATTTTTTCTTAACCGGATTTCGATTGGATTTGATATTTTTTTTCAACGTCTTCCGTTCCGTCGCTGCACATTACTGGGTAATTTCAATTTGGTTCAGTGGAGTTTCTAAAGTCCGTCTGGATTGTACATCGCATCGTGTTTATTCAAATCTTGAGCGTTGACTACAGGCCCGTAACTAGCTTGGGACACCAAGGGGAGTGAAGGGTTTTCTGAAAGGGACCTAAACGTTTCGAACTTAGTCCAATAGTTAAAAATTTTGTCCAACGCATTTTTCCAGGGGAGGCGAAAAATTTTGTAGCGGGTGTTTCGCCCCCCTGCGCTCCCCCTAGTTACGGGCCTGGTTGACTATGACCAGTGATACAAGTCTACTCTCTAACGCATCATATCATCAATGTTATGGAATTGTGACTGTTAGCCTATTGATCCAGACCCTTTGCTTGACTCACGGTTGTTGTATGTACAATTAAACCTACTGCCCAGTAACATTTAGTATAGTTCATCATTATTTATATGTGTAGCCAAGTGACTCTCAACGTGGTCCACTAGGAAAGAGAGTCCCATAAATATTTGGTAAACCGTTCCTGAAAATTGTAACCTTTACTGTGCAATAAACTATGTAAGACCGATTGTTTTCAAAGTGGCGCATCGGATATTAAAAAAAAAGATGGTTCATGGGCCAAGGAAGGTTGAGAACCACAAAAAGATGGTTCATAGGCTGCACTGCAGCCTAATGTTAATGAGTCGCTTGTGCTTTATACCTGTTAACCTTTCTGGTTAGATATCTAGCAAGCTATGCAGCAGAAAAGCCCAATTCAGATTGCTATTGAGTAAAATTTTTAAATACCTAAAACTAGTAAAAGTAAAAATGATGTGACTTTGGGTTTGAACCAGAGATGAGCATTGGACTGGACTTGGATTGGACTGGATCAGACTATAATGAAAATTTAGGATCAGAACTTGATTTGGACTGAGTTAATGGAAAAGAGTTGCGATTTTTGTTGCAAAAATTTATATTTTGTAAATTTTTTGGGCTTCAATTGGGCTTGGACTTTACATTAAAAAAATGTTGGGCTATGGTTGCACTTGGACTGAGTTTCAAATTCAAGACTGGATGTGGCGGCCTGGAGATGGTGCTACATGTAAATAATGGTCACCGATAGATGGTACCCATAAGTAACAAGTCACTGTGATAGTCACCACAAGGGAATCATCGTAATTCACTTATCCGTATGTAATGATACTACAACATAGTACCAGTAGAGGGATCTCGTCAGGTTAGCTCTATTGTTGCTTGTTGCTTTCCTGTTAGTAATGTCCCGATTGACCATCCTTCTTTTGTGCTTGGCTCAGTAGTTCAAGGCGATGCAGTTACCTTGCAACTTGAATTATCAAGCATGACAGGCTGCTTATATATGGTTTGAACAAGGGAAGCATAAACCAACTTGATATGTGTAGTTTCCAAACAATTTTTTCTTTTGATCTTTGAGTTGGATTACTGTTAGCCTAAATCATTCTCTTTGAATAAGCTTTAGGATTTTTATTTGAATAAGTGTAGATTTGAATAAGCATTTTATATTTTACACTAAATCTGCTTTGGTGTGAAAATGGCAAAGACAAGCTCAAAAGAAATCAACCTAGAAGCTGTGCATTCAGCTTTGCTTGAAGTAAAATCAACTGTAAGTAGCAGGGCTGTGGAGTCGGAGTCGAGGAGTCGGAGTCGGAAGGATTTTCAACCTGAGGAGTCGGAGTTGGAGTCGTAGAAAATTTAAACGACTCCGATTCCGATTCCGACTCCGGGCAGACCTTTTGCTCAGCAATTGTGACTGTTTGTGCCACAAACGTGCGTAAGCGTCACACTTGACAATTTAGGCAGCTTGATGCTTCAACAAGAGATGA
>JGI24022J15233_10010592_pt1 | contig 10465 bp, 5 predicted proteins | sample Ectturendosymbi2_FD_15233 | JGI IMG/M metagenome (IMG submission 15233)
TTTTACTAACTTACATCACAACTTTTGAACCCGAAACCCCAGCAAGTCATCCAAAGTATCAAAAGACTCGGATTGTAGCCTAGTTTCCAGTAAAAACCTCAGCGAAATACTACCACCTAACGGTTGGCGCCCAGGGCCAGGCAAAGTGGTCCAAGGTGGCCTAAAAGTCCTCCACTTATGACGTCACTCACAGAAAACCCGCATCCCCCAGGCAAAAAATTTTTTTTTGAGTGCAATCTACTAGACTGGCCGATCCGTTTGAGCTGTTTAACAGCTCTCTAGCACAATCGGCGGAGGAGCTAGGGCATTGGTAAGGCAACTGAAAATTGCTGTTTTTTAGCCCAAAATCAAAGTACGTATATCACGTAGGCCGGCTCTATACGTGTGAAAATCCTTTAATTTTTTCAAAAATCGAACGTGCGCCTTGTAATGCAGTGCTCCTAATATATGAATCTGGTTGTGCTTTCTCATCTAGAACCAATTGTATGTGGTACAGGGGTCAGCAACCAATGGCCTGCCAAGCAAAAGCATCTGGTCCGTAGCCCTTTTGTACAAATTGCATCTGCATGGCCTGCCTGGTGGTGGGCTATATTTTATGCATCTTCCCTCCTTGCAACTTCTTGCATTGCATACTTATGAGAAACTGCACTGTGCTGTAAATGTACTGTATTTCACATTTTAAGCTTTCGTTATGAACTGTGAAACTAAAGAGTAAATTTGATTAAAAGTCTGTAAATTCCTGTGTTTTATTAACATCATAAACAGCAAAATGAACCAAAATAGTGGTAGAAAATCAGTATGGCCCGCCATACTTTGCAGAGTTTGTTTCTTGGCCCGCGACTAGGTAAAGGTTGCTGACTCCTGATGTGGTAAATGGTGCCATTCATTTAATTGCTAGTTAGAATGCTTTTGTAAACAGGCCATTGTGTTACATAATAAGTCAACAACAATGAACTGCGAATTTGGTTCTGAGGGTAGCTAGCAAATACCACAGATCGTATTACTCTGCAAGGCTCCTGACTACATTGGCGCACACTGAATCAAACACATGCACAACTTTTATTTTGTTCTATTTGTGCCTAGTAGATCAGGCATATGTGACAGATTAAACTCCCTCATATGTAACGACAGATTTAACTCCCAGTGGTGACTCTGGCACTCAGGAGTTATTGTGAAAGAGTTGAATTCACTTTGGCTTAACTAAGTTTTGTTGCATTTAATTCATCTTATAATCTGGTGTGCCTTATGTAAGAAAAAAAAGCAGCTAGCAGTTAGATTTTGATACTGTGTCTTATAATCTGGTGTGCCTTATAGTCCAAAAAATATGGTAGTTGTTTTTTCAGGGCAACAACATATAACACTCAAAAGTGAGTGGAGTTTTATATACAGTGATGTGAAACAAAAATGAATGAGAAGTCATAGTCCACCGTAACAAACCCAAGGAGGTTCTTAGTATGTTTATTCTCTTGTAAACATTGAGCTCTCATTTGGTTCTTTAGTTTTTGCACTGCTGTAAGTTGTAACCTCTGTAACAAATGATGTAATTTATACCAATGTTTTAGTTTAACATCTTAGCTGCCAGTATGGTCTTAGCCTAAAACGAGCAGTTTGTGTGTGTTTTTCCATGGGAATATTTCCAGTGCCAAAAGCGCTAGAGAGCTGTTTAAACCCTCAAAAGACTCAGCACATCTTTGAATCTGCAACGAAAAAATTTATTGGTTTTGGATTTTTTGTGAGTGGCGTCGTGAGTGGAGTAGTTTTAGGCCTTTTTGGCCCACTTCATCTGGCCCTAGGCCAAACCAGTAGATGGTAGTATTTCACTGAAGTTTTTGTTAGAAACTAGGCTAAAATGCAAGTCTTTTTTCATTGCAGACTCGGAAGACTGGCCGAGTCTTTTAAGGGTTTGAACAGCTCTCTAGCACAATCCACCAAGGAGCTATGCGGTGGGTAAGACAACCAAAATATGCTTGATTTTAGTCTGATTTCCAGGTATGATATATTTGTATGCCAGCAACCAAGGTGTTAATTTTAATCAAAATGACCACACAACCCTGCAACTCTGAATCCATTCATACTTTTCTACACAGTTCATGTCCACAGCATTTCTAGCCCATACTTATTTTACTCTGTAATCAACTTTTGCTAATTTACATTTTCATAACACTGTTGATAGCCATAAACACACCCAAATAAATTAACTTGAATAAATCTCAATCGATCCAGATTCGATGGTGTTCTTGCTTATCTGCTTTCCAACTAGACTACAGCATCATAAACAAATCAAAATGACTGTGACACATAGGTCATTTAGAATGGTGTATTATGCATTCTTGGAAGTCAACCATAACAAAATCACTTCATTATGAGCTAAAATATAACACTGAAATGTAGCAAAGTCTGCAGAATATGCTTAGAAAGTTCTTTTTTATCTTAAAAAGTGCAGTAGTGTAAGGAAAAAAAGAAAATTACATCACATACATTATACAAACCTTGTTAACTCCTAGAAAATCATAGAAGTTCAAACGAGTTTCATCCACCAAATCATAAACTTCTGTTTGTTCCAAAGTGAAACCCCATTGTGAATAAGCTGGAGCAATGAGCACACACAAACATAAACAAAATGCTTTATATGAATACATACTGAAAAAAGACTATTCAAATCAGTGAGACAAAAGACCTAGAGCAAAAAAGTGCAGTAAGCACACTGTAGAATGAGGCTGTTTTTCTTCGGTCATCAGAACAAAATGTTTTTGAAATGACTGAAAATTATTGAGTAATTTTGGTCCGAATGTTTCAAAATATAATCTAAAAAACATTTTCAGAGTGAGTTTTATTACAGCTGTGAGTGAGACAAATGACTGAAATGTTTCAGTGACCAAAATGTCTCAGCAAAAATGACTGAAATGTTTCAGCAAAAAAAAGAGGAATGAAGTTCTTATTGCAAACAATATTCAATATTCGTGGCTATTAATAATATTGTTCGCAATAAGAATGAGGTTGTTTTCATAATACAAATATCAGTCGAAAATCAAAAACAGCTTTTAGTTAAAAAAAGCTGTCATCACACCATCCCGCTTTTCCGCTATCCTGCTTTTCCATATTTTGTTCACGCCAGTTTAAGTTCCAGGCATAATCTTCTTCTGCAAACTTGAACATGTCATGTACTACAGTATCTGACTTAAATAAATGTGACTAATTTTGTCTACAAATATTTAAATAACTTGCTGGCTGCTGAAGAAGAATTCACATAACACCTTGATGTCTGCTCATGCACTAGTACTGTAGTCTGGTGCAGGGGTCCGCAAAAAGTGGGTTGCAACACCTTCCACTTTGGGTCACAAAATAATTTGAAATTACTTACAGTTTAAATTGTCTGTTTTTTATTAGACAGAATCAGAATGAATGCAATCATTTGCTATTTTATGTGCTGAGTTACATCCAACTTTGCACGAGAAGCTTGTTATGTCAATTGGTATCTCAAAAATGACATTCATACATTAAGTATTCTCCACAAACTTATATGTTGACAAAACGTTTTGGTTGTGAGAACTTAGAACTATTTTTTAGGATCATGTCAAAAAGCATTTGTGGACTTTTAAGTTTTGGTCTAAGACTAATGGTTCACAAACTTTTTTTGATCGCATACAATTTGTCTGTTGTGGGTCCCATACTGTCACCTTAATGTACCACCTTGTTCTAAGAAAACTCAACCTACTGAATATAATTAATTTGTTCAAAACTTTGGAAAACCAGAATTGACACAAACGCGACATGAATGAAATGGCTGTGAGAAATTATAACGGCTATTTTTAAAAATCAACAAGGGAATTACACAAAAATTCATAAATTTATTAACATAACCCAATAAATAAAAACTATTCTGACAGCTGTGGATATACTTTTTGTGAAAAAAAACAGTAAGTAGGCTTATTCTCATACTACTTTTAACGCCAAACTGGAAAACGTGGCAAAAGTCGACGAGATATCGTGCGTGAGATATATTTTTAGGCGTGACATGCATGAAAAAATTTTCGGACGTCAAAATCACAGGTGATTGCTTTTCACTGAAAATATAATGGCGCGTGAAACCTGCAGTGATGGAGTCTCGAGACCTGGTCTCGTTTTTTTGGAGTCTCGGTCTCAAAGGTCTCAGGTTTCGTCTCGGTCTCGAAGGATTTCGGTCTCGGTCTCGAACTCTTCATCTCGAAACTTTGCATAGGTTATTTTTATGAAGTTTTGCAAGGAGCTCCTAAAAACGGGTTTAAAAAAAATTGTTTAAAATTTAGCCCTTCGAAGAGGTCAGTGTCTAATTTAGCGGCCGGTAGATGGTGCCACATGTAAATAAATGGTCACAGCTAGATGGTGCCGAAGAGTAACAAGTCACAGTGATAGTAGTCACGACAAACGAAAGGTCGTAATTCATTCTCCCTATATAATGGTCGTAATTCATTCTCTCCCTATAATAGTGCAACCTATTACTAGTAGAGTGAACTCAGTGAGGGATCTCTATTGCTGCTGGTTGCTTTCCAGTTAGCATGCCCCGAATTACCATATTTATCTTGTGTGTGCCTCAGTTGTTCTAGGTGATTCAGTCAATTGCAAGACTAAGCTTACTTTGCTGTTATGCTGTTTGCGAGATGGAGAAAACAATTTGCCTTCTACCCCCTTTGAAATTTATACTGAATTCAATAAAAAATGTGTATGTACCAATGAAATCGCGGCACGTAATCTCTGCAACGAGAGGTTAGGAGCACTTTGTTGAGGACTATCTTTGAACTGTTTTTCTAAAAATTTTGTTATGAAATCCATAGGCTCATTCAAAAGATGTGGGAGAGCGCCAAAAATTTTCTTTTTTGAGAAGCCAAATGAAACAATGCCTCTTTTTCGAAGTGCTTTTCAAAGCACTCTCTTAAAACACGCTGGTGATATTTTTTTGTTCTGTGTAATGCAGACTTTTTTAAGTTGAAAAATGCCTCGGAACTCTCTTGAGGAAAAGTTTTGCTCAGAAGAGCTTTATACACTGTGGACTTCGTGTCTGCTCAAAAACAAATAAATTAAATAAATTAAATACGGAGAGCAAATAATGCGTCATGACTGATCAGTTACTTTTACGTAGTCTACTGGTAGAGGCTTCGCGGCCTTTCTACGTTTTCTAACCGACTTGCGGTGTTGCAAAAATCCAAAGTGTGTCAGCAAAAACTTTGGAACTTTGGAACATTTGTGAATATCAGTTTAACGTTAAAATGGAAATTATGAAAAACTTTAAAATGTAAAAACTTGACAATAAAAATTAGGAAATCGAGGAATTATACGCATAGCTATAAAATCAGCGGGAAGGCGCTACACCATTTCACTGCTGGTCAACTACGCCAGTTATCCGGAACTTCACTCATTCTACTACAGCATGCTTCATCCCAACAATGCCTGTCGAAAACATTTAATACTTTCTTTTTGTCAGAGAAAGAAAAAATCTTCAATACGAAGGCAATGGTTACCTGCAAATGATCTGCCGCAGTTGTAAAAAAACTGACAAACTACGAGTACCTTGCTCTATGTAAGACAAAAAAGCAAACCCAAGTTGCTTCAGGGCCTCATTGGCCCTGCGCACTTTTTGTTGCCATGGAAAACACATCGAATGCACGGTGCCAACTGATTCACAAGTACTGACAAAAGTAAAACTTTCCCGCTGAACCACAGCCTAGCATGTGCCAGCTATGCTATTTATTTAGCCATACATACATGCATATGCAAAGAAGGCAGAAAAAATAAGAAAAGTAAGGACGAGAAGGGTGGCTAACAAATAGAGAAAGCAAGATCTATAATCGAGAATTAAAACCAAGACTCCCTTCAGTTTGTGACTATTTGATTGTGATGTTGAAGATGCTCTATTATTCCTTATTGTTATAATAAGCATGATAAGCTACATGGCAGTGATGTATTCGAGACCGTAACCTCAGAGACCGAGACCGAAACCTGGCTCAAATTTCGAGACGAGACCGAGACCGAGACTTTGTCATAAAAGCCGAGTCCGAGACAAAGACCGAGACCTGGAAATTCCACACCCAGACCGAGACTCGAGACCTCACATTTCTCTGATGGTAATTAAAGCTAACTCCTAGAATAATGCTGCAACAAAATATCTGGCACATTGCCAAATAGCAAGATAATTCAAATCATCCTAAATTTGTGCAAACGGCCCAATACTGCAAAAGTTCATTTTCACTTTCCTCTTCGGAATTTACAACCTCAAACCTGTGGCCTCATTTTCAAAATGCTTGAAGAAATGTTTGGACATTGAAAATTTTGGCAGCGTTTAGATGGTCTACGCATTTTTCACTCAAAAAATGTCGGTGAACCAATTGAATATTCGAGGTGTTTGATGTTGCTATGTTTCAACAAATTTGTTTTGACTCAGAAAAATTTGTGATTGCTTTGTTCGTTGCAAAACAATACCAACCCTTCAGTAATGACAGGAGGTGATGCCCTGATGAAGCTCCTATATTCTGGTCTCCTACCTAGCATATGAGTAGGCCTACGTTATTTGAGAAAGTGGAGCAGAGGCCAGTCATTTCTTTTTTATTTAAAAAAAGCACAGTCGATGTTGACGAGTGTATGCAGCCCCAGCTGCACTAGTCAAAAGAGCACAGTAAAGTGGTAACTGCACAGGAAAGGTTGCTTTCTATCATTCAATTTTTTGCCAAGGTGTTTCGTCGTTTAAATCACTTGCCAATGAAGTAGCAAACTTTTAAAGTTTTTTACTATCTACCACTTAGGCCTACTTCTTTCACTACATTCTTTTTATTTTAACACTGGGCATCTGCACTGACACTCAAATTTCTTCGCCACATATTTCGTGTATTTTGGCTAACGAAACTTTGCCATTTTTGTAACGTTACCTACACCGTTCCGAGTTACTTTTCTCCTCACACGACAAGTAATTGATTAGGAATTCTCCAAAGATTTAGATTTAAGAGGTGATAGGTTTTGAGATTTAGAAAAAACGAAAGCACTACTTTCAATTTCAAAAAGTAAAATTGTAACTAATTGTTTCATCCATGCGAACTTGCTCATTCTGTAAAAAAAAGTTTTAAAAATTTTGCTCGTGATTCTGTTGTTGACGCAAAGAAAAAACTATTTAGGCCTATTAGAGTAATAAAACTTTTTGACACAAATTATTGTTTACACTTTGAACCAGCGAGGTAATATCCCACCTCATGCTCTACTGCAGTGGCGAAGCGATGTTAACTATCGCCCAGGGCCGACCATAAAACTGCTTCCTTTTTCCACTCCTCGCATTTGCCTGCAACAATAAAAAATGAAACAAAATCATGTATCATGCTAATTATAACTATATGGAATAATGAAGCATCTTGAACATCAAAATCAAATACTCACAAACTGAAAGGGGTCTTGTTTTTAATTCTCGATTATGTATCTTGCTTTCTCTGCTTGTTAGCCACCCTTCTCATCATTACTTTTTCTATTTTTTCTGCCTTCACATGTGCATATATGTATGGCTAAACAAATAGCATAGTTGGCGCATGCTAGGCTGTGGTTCAGCGGGAAAGTTTTATTTTTTGTCATTTCCATGGCAACAACAAAGTGCACAGGGCTAATAAAACCCTGAAGCAACTTGGGTTTGCTTTTTTGTCTTACTTAGAGCAAAGTGCTCGTCGTTTGTCAGTTTGTTTGCAACTGCGCCAGATCTTGTGCAGGTAACCATTTCCTTGGTATTGAAGATTTAATCTATCTCTGATAAAAAGAAAGTATTAAATGTTTTCGACAGGCATTGTTGGAATGCAGCATGTTGTAGCAGAATGAGCGAAATTCGAGATTACCTGTGTAGTTAACTAGCAATGAAATGGTGTAGCGCCTTCCCGCTGATTTTATAGCTATATGTATAATTCCTTGATTTGCTATTTTTTTATTGTCAATTTTTTCACAATTTCCATATTTTCACTTTAAACTGATGTTCACAACTGTTCCAAATTTCCGTTTTTGCTGCCACACTTAGAATTTTCGCAACACCGCAAGTCGGTTGTGAAACGCAGAAAGGCCGTAAAGCCCATAGCAGTACATCAAAGTAACTAATCAGCCACGACGCATTATTTGTTCTCTGTGTAGAACTCTTATGAGCAAAACCTTTCCTCAAGAGAGTTCCGAGGCGTTTTTTGAACTTAAAAAAGTCTGCATTACGCAGAACAGAACAAACGTCACCAGCGTGTTTTAACAGAGTGCTTTGAAAAGCGCTTCGAAAAAAAGACATCGTTTTATTTGGCTTCTCAAAAAAAAAAAAAACTTTTTTAGCACCCTCCCACCTCTTTTGAATACGCCAATGGGTTTTATAACAAAACTACTGGAAAAACAGTTCAAATATAGTCCTCAGCAAAGTACTCCCAACGTCTCGCTGCAGAGATTATGCGCTTTGGTTTCATTGGTACATGCACATTTTTATTGAATTCACTATAAATTTAAGTGGGGTGGAGGGAAAATTGTTTTCTCCATCTAGCAAATAACATAACAACAAACATTAGTCGCTGATCTCTTTGAGCAGCTGAAGTTTGAACAGTCGTTTTTCAAAACCGTTTTTTAAGGAGCTCCTTCTTGCAAAAGTTCATAAAAAATAACCTATGCAAAGTCTCGAGACTAAGAGCTCCAGACCGAGACCGAAATCCTTCGAGACCGAGACGAGACCTGAGACCTTCGAGACCGAGACCGAGACTCCAAAAAACGGGTCTCGAGACCCGTCTCGAGACCGAGACCAAGTCTCAAGACTCCATCACTGCTACATGACTTTCTCTCATTTTGTATTGTTGTAAGCAAATGTAAGGAGTGGAAAGAGGAAGCATGTTTATGATCGGCTCCGGGCGACATTAGCATCGCTACGCCACTGCAGTAGAGCTTGCGGTGGGATATTACTTCGCTGGTTCTAAATGTAAACCTAATTTGTGCCAAAAAGGTCTATAACTCTTATAGGCCTAAATATTTTTCTTTGAGTCAACAGGAGAATCACGAGCAAAATTTTTAATACTTGTTTTGGACAGAGTGAGCAAGACTGGATGCATGAAAAATTAGTTACAATTTTGCTTTTTGAAATCAAAGTTGTGCTTTCGTTTTTTTAAATCTCAGAATTTATCACCTCTTACTTCTAAATCTTTGGACAATAATTAATCAATTACTTGTCGTGTGAGGAGAAAAGTAATTAGGAAATGTGTAGAATGTAGATAACGTTACAAAAAATGGCAAAGTTTCGTTAGCCAAAATATACGAAATATGTGGCGAAGAAATTTGAGTGTCAGTGCAGATGCCCAGTGTTAAAATAAAAAGAATGTAGTGAAACCGGTAAGTGGTAGATTGCAAGAAACCTTAAACGTTTGTTACTTCATTGGCAAATGATATAAACGACGAAACACCTTGGCAAAAAATTGAATGTTGGAAAGCAACCTTTCTTGTGGAGTTACCACTTTGCTGTGCGGTTTTGACCAGTGCAGCTGGGGCTGCATACACTCCCCTACATCGACTGTGCTTGTTTTAAAACAAAACGTAATGATTAGCCTCTTCTCCACTTTCTGAAATAACATAGGCCTACTTCAATACTACGTAGGAGACCAGAACATGGGACCTTCGTCAGTACATCACCTCCTGTTCTTACAGAGAAGGGTTGGTATTGTTTCATAACGAACAAAACAATTTAGGTTTTTCTGAGTCAAAACAACTTTATTGAAGCATGGCAACATCAAACACCTCGAATATTCAATTGGTTCACCGACATTTTTCGAGTGAAAAACGCGAAGACTCTCTTAAACGCTGCCAACATTTTGAATGTCTATGAATTTCTTCATGGAATTTGTAAATAAGGCCACAGGTTTGGGGTTGTAAATTCCTAAGAGGAAAGTGAAAATGAACGTTTGCAGTATTTGGATTTTTGCTCCAATTTCGGATGATTTGAATTATCTTGATATTTGGGAATGTGCCAGATATTTTGTTGCAGCATTATTCTAGGAGTTAGCTTTAATTACCATCAGAGAAATGTGAGGTCTTGAGACTTGGTCTGGTTGTGGAACTTTCAGGTCTCAGTCTCGGCTTTTATGACAAAGTCTCGGTCTCGTCTTGATATTTGAGTCAAGTCTCGGTCTCGGAGGTTACGGTCTCGACTACATCACTGGAAATCTGCCTTCCAAAAAACTCTTATATAATGACTAAAAGCATTTATCAGGCATTTTTGAGCGACTTGAGTACCATGTGTGTTCAATGGCAAAATTTGGCACAAAGGGGCGCACTGGCGCCTGTAGGGGGCCTACCAGTGTTGAACAAATCGAAGATTTTTGCAATCCTAATCCAATCCAAAATTTTCATTGAGTAATCCGGTCCGATCCTAGTCCGGTAGACCTGTTGAAATATTTGATCCAATCCTGTTTTTATCTGAAAAAAATTCTGATTAAGCATCTTGCTGCAGTGATCAATG
>JGI24022J15233_10010599_pt1 | contig 10462 bp, 7 predicted proteins | sample Ectturendosymbi2_FD_15233 | JGI IMG/M metagenome (IMG submission 15233)
AATTCTGACCAAGCCAGACTCATCCGTTCACTCAACTTACGACGGGAAAGCCACCGATTCCAAACGTTCACTGCTGATTGGCCGAGTGACTCAGCTCCATCAGCAGAGGACATGGCTGCCTCGGGTTGGTTCTACCTGGGTAACCTGGATCGTACCCAGTGCTTTTGTTGTGGAGGAGTTTTGAGGAACTGGAGAAGATTGGATAATTCCCACACAGAACACATCACTCATTTCCCGCATTGCACCATGGCCCAAGGGGTAGAAAGTCAGAACATTCTTGATATGGACAGACAGGTTAGAAATGAACTGAATAAACAACAGAATGCGCAAAATAATAAGCGTGCTAGTGTTTTCTCTGCGGCCTCTGATTGGCCCACGTCCATTGAAAACTGTTCTTGCTTGCATTCGAAATCACTCAAACTTTTACCAGAAGAGCATTTTGATATAAATATGACAGCCAATGAAAGATGCCTCAACGTAGTACAGAAGAGGGTTTTGGTGTTTTGCCAAACCTTCCATGCTTATGCGCTAACATCTGTCATTTTCATGGCTTTAATTTTAAAAAGTACCTGCTACAAAGAATATATTTGCGTAAACATTCTAACTTGAAGTAAGACTCTATCAATGAATAAAATCCAGTTTTCGGACTTGGTTGGTTATTGTGTCGCAACTTTGCAGGACCAGTGTTTGCAAATTTTGTCGAATTCGCTCTACAAAGCTGACCAGAAAAGTTTTGATCCAGGCGTTGAATTTTTTATCAGATTTTAAACGAAAATATGCTCATGAGAGCTTTCAGTGCGGCAAATACCAACTATTTAAAAGCTCATAACAACGTTTTGAAGCTACTAGACCTGAAACGGCTTTCAGTTTGTTAGCTTGTGATCATATTTAGTAAGTGGATGTAGAATATGTTCACAAAAATCTTCCACGTTTCACCTCAGATGTTCCACTAAGTTTTCAAAAATGTTGCGCATGTGTTTAGTTGGATGTCTTACACAGTGATGAGGTAGTGAAAATCTCTGAAAACGTTTTGCTCTTAGTGCAATGCACGCCTCACTTGTAATGAAAAGCTGGATAAAGTGAAAAGAAGGCGTTTTGAGAAATTCAAATATATTAACTCAAAAGAACTTATTCGGCGATAAGCTAGCACATCGAAGCTAAACTGTATGTTGCGTAAATTTACCATTGTTTCGCTCCGCACTGTTTGACTAACCTCTTGCTAGAAAACGTAATATTTTTCCAAATGTGGCTGGTTTGCTGCCTCTTCAATATTTAACCAAAATATATGAAGTGATTTTAATAAGTATGTTAGCTTCGAAAAAAGAGACAGGGCCATGTTTCAAGCAACAATTTTTTCCAAAACAATAGTTTTTTTTAGTACTCTATATCAACGGTGGGTAAACTGCGGCTCGCAGTTTGCATAGCATTATCTCAAATTGGTTGCAACTTGTGGCCTCATATTTAATGTTTGTTTCATTTATCAATGTATTTACACGAATTCGTAAGGTTAGTTGTCAAGGAGTCTACGCGATTTGATGTCGGTCATTTAATGTAAAACTTGCATTATTTGTCGAACTGTATTTGACACCAAAAACTGATTTTGCAGCTCGCTGGTGTTTTTAGGTTTTCTGCCAATGACTCTTCTATTGAACACGTTTACCCACCGCTGCTCTATATACTACTAACATAACATATTTCTACTTAACTTTATTTAATTGCAGAGGCTGACATTAATGAACGCACCTTCCTATCAGTTGTCTGATCAACAAATAAGAGATCTTCAAGTAATGTTTCCATGTCAATATCCGGTTACACCAAGCATGCTGTCAATCAGAGAAAGAGTGAGCACGTTCAACAACTGGCATTTCACCAGAGCTAGCCCCCAAATGCTCGCTGAAGCAGGATTCTTTTGTTTAGGTTTGTGCTGTTCTTTATTCAGCTAGTAGCCAGGCGTAAATCACTTGAGAGCCTACGTTTAACACTTATGCTGTTGGCAAAGCAGTTGACCTTTTACTTCTCTGTTGTAGAAATTAAACCAATTCGCAAGTTAGGTTTCTGCTTTATTTCTACCAATTGCACTACAAATTTATAAAATAAAGACCGTTCATCTGTCTCTGACAATGACTAAACAAGATAAACTTATCAACAACCACTTACCTTCACAGCACTTTTTTGCTGCAGTTGGGAATCCTTTTGTGAAGTGAAAGCATTTATATTCATGTTAGGTAGGTGGTTCTAGAAAAATCAGGTATATTTAACTTTCATTGCGAAGGGTATCATACGATCACCTCTCGCGAACCAAGCTCCATCTGTTGATAGCAGAACTTTGAAACGTGTTGTCAATTGCCACAAAAGTGATCGCTTTTTTGACCAACATTTGTGTTGCTCTTCACTAGCAAATCGAACAATAATATTTAGCTCACTTTTGGTCAACATGAACAATCGCAGTTAAAGTTCTTGATTAAAAATTTTAAGTGTTAAAGCAGAGAAGCAATTTCGAACATAAGTTTGTTCAAGGAGTAAATCACTACTGTGCATCAATGCTGGACGACGCTAATGGCGGCATCGAGATATAACTCAAGTATTGTGATTTGCGAAATTATGCCTGTGCTTAAAATTTTAATAATCCTGGAAACAGAACCGTTGCTCACATTCAAAGGACACTAACTGGAGATACTTTGTATTTCCATGAATGTTGACAGCAAAAGTGTAGATATAGTCCAATTTATTCTCCTGCATGTTGAGCACCTAAATCACTTTTCATGATGCTTCATTTTGCAAAGCCGTTCCTCTACATTTTCAGGAGTTCGTGACCGGGTGAAGTGCTTTTACTGCAACGGAGGTTTGCAGAACTGGAGGCAGAATGACGATCCTTGGCACGAACACGCGAAGTGGTATCCTAGCTGTGAGTTCCTTTTGCAGAAGAAAGGTCCTGAATTTGTACACGGCGTAGTTGCCCGTCACCCAAATATCAACCGACCAATGGTGCGAGCTCATGGACAAGATGTAGCTCCACTGTTACAGTAAGTTTGTTACGAATATAAGTAAATGAATTTTAAACACTGACTTTTGTCAGTTATTGACAATATATGAATAATTTAAATCTTAATCCGAATTATGTCACCGATAGTGTCGGTCAGAAGTGCAACTAATCAAGTTAACTACTTTTTCACAGCTTTGCTTTTAAATTCTTGATGGCGGTTGCCTGACGTTGTCACCAAGCTTTTTGTTCTGGCGTTGTTAAACTCACTTTTGATACTAATTGGTTGTTTTGTCGTTCAGAAGGCTTTTCTCTACAATATGCTTTTCTTCATTAGTCTGTCTGTAACTTTTTCACTCTAAGTTATCTTGAGCTATATTGGCATGTTTCAAACAGACAGGGATTATCAAGAATCCCTCGCCAATCTGTCATCAGGGGGATTCTGTGAAACTTAATGGTGTATCACTTATATGACATAACCTGTCAAGGTCATAAGTCTCTTCTGAACGTTCCAGCAACTACGTATAGTTCTACATACACCGTACAACACTCAGAATGAAGTCGGACGACTGACTGTCACGTATATACGAGTACAAATGTTTCAATTCCTTAAATTCTTTATTGTCCGAAAGTTTTTTTTTACCATTTCGTTCACGCGTAATATTACGCCAATTCAGATCGGTGTTACCACAGGTCATCGTGATGTTTCTGAAAGTAACTAGAGGTTACGCTAATGTAACTGAAGTTCACTATCATTCAGTGACATTTGTCAGGAAATATTTTGGAGTGGTCCAAGTACATTTCTCTTCAAGAGCAACTGCACTGACGCTCACTGCGACAGACTGTTAACCAAAGACAGGTTTTAAATGACTTCACCGATTTCAAAACATGCAGCTTTCAACTTTTGTGATTTTATGAATGATTGAACAAAAGACACTAGTTATCGCATAGCTTTTTGAGCTGGTCATGGTCCACTTGTTTTATTAACTTGCTAGAACTTCGATAGTCAAGCTTCGCTGCACTCGTGTTCACAATATAACGTCTGACTCTGATCAATTCAGATCGCTTGAAATCATTTATCAGCATTATCTAAAGACAATAAGCATTACAAAAACATGGTTCAAACAAAGGACGTCTGCAAAACGTTGGCTTGAGACTGACATGCTTGTTTATCCTGCATGACGAAGAAGAGGTGTTGCTCACTAGTTGTTGCAAATCTACGTTTCTTCATTTTTAAAGTTTGCACACTTTTTTCTTGCACACAGCATTTAAACAATTGTCATTGCGTAAGAAAACATTATATATTGTGAACCACGGCAACCGTGTGCCAGCGCAGTACATTTTCCTATTCATGTATGATGTTCAATGTTAGACGGTAGAGTTTACTTACATGAAAGCATCTTTACTATTTCTGCACAGGTTTTGAAAAAAATGCCTCCTTGCTGATTTCTTAGTCCTGTCATATTTCATACTGCAGGTTTCATATGCAACCAGAAAACTCACAGATACATCAAAATCTATTAGAAGAAACCATGCAGTCAGACGCTGTTGCTACAGTTACCGGTAAGTGTATAGATTCCAGCTAAAGAAACGTGGTCCTGGTGAAATGTCCAAAAACATTGTGATTCGCAAGTGTTTGGTTAAAGACTGATATCTTGAACTATTGATCTTATTGCTTGTTTTTCAAACTATTCATATCAGGGAATGCGACGTGTTGCAGTAAAATGTATGACGAACCTATCTGAGAAATCATAATCTTGAGAGCCTTGTTGTAATTGCATGAGAAAGCATCTCTATGAATTTCTGTAACTCGACAAAACTGTTTTGTTCTATGATTCCAGAAACACCTTTTTCGGTGTCGTCAACTTTCTTAAATGTGCTCACTGCAGAGTCACGCAGTGGTGACATATTCCACAAAAATGTCCACAAATATATAATTTGTGATTGAACTTTCCTGTGCATTAACGGAGGATTATCCTCTACTTGGCAAAAAAACGTAGCTATTTTTGAAACGATGAAGTAACTGGTGCTTGAACACCTTAATTCTGACAAAAATGCTTCTCACATTTCGATGACAGCCAAGAAAACTCAACCGCGCATCTTACGGGTATTTTCTTTGAAAAAACAGTTTTTTGTTTCTGTTACGATTTTGCTTTTATTGCTACAGAAATTTGTACATGTACTGCAGCTGTACAGTAATTGTGCTGAAGTTTTAAATCAAATTATGAAACCGTTGACACTTCTAATCTTAATAGTTTGCTCACAAAAAAGGTCAACGATCCCTAGGTGAAAGTTTGTTGCTGTTGTTCGAAATAACGGTTTGTTTTGGGCAAATTTACCATTCGCCACAAATGAGCTTAGAAAAAGCTTTGCTGCATCCAGTTACTGTATATTCTGAGTGTGGCGAAGTTGTAATGTTCCTGAAAATAACTAACGAAAATATTGCTTTTGTTTTCCATCGATTCAACGTTTCCCTACAAACATTTTATTAGCGAACGTTCTAGTTTCTTGAGTTTGAAAAAGTATATTTGGGTCGTCAGGCTCGCGAGACTTCTTTTTTACATTACATTTTCTTGATTTGTAGGAATGGGATTTAACCAAGCGCTGGTACGTGACGTCATAAGGAGAAGGATTGAGCAAAACAGGGTTGGGTATGAGTCAACAGAGCAGTTGTTGGACGCAGTGATGGCAGCGCAGAAGTATGAGACGAAGTCAAAATTATTAAAGTTTCACTTGCTCTAATCCTTACAATGCTGTCCACAACTGCAAAATTGTTGTTTCTTCCACCAAGCTTATAAATGTTCAAGACATGCTAAAGTAATTTCCAATCATCGCAAACTAGGACTGCCTTTCCTGCTGGAATTTTCGTGGGTTACCATAACCCCAAGCAGTGATTGTTTATGACCAGATGTTTCCCACCTGGAGACAAATTGAAAGCTACTAAAGCAGACAATAGTAGGCCTACTACTGATAGTAGAAGGCTCGTCAATATTTTATGATTTCCAGAAATAAACGCAATAACTTCTCAGCAGTCTTTATCTCCATTGCCACAATTCGTAACATAAATACCTATATTACAAACGCGGAGAAAAAACAGATTTAGAACAAATGCTGCTGTTAACAAACACAAGATTAGAACATATTTGTAGGAAGCTGTTACATCGGGGGGAGAAAAATTCCGTCTTATCTGGAAGCGTATTAGTCTCGTTTTGCATTACCAGTTGCTGGTAAAAATTTTTCGTGCGAGTTGTCAATCTGATTCCACATTTGATCTGCAGTAGCTGTTACTTCCGCAGCCATGAAGGCGTTTAGATATAATATGTTTCTCGGCGTTCATTCCTTTCCCAATTGTTTTGTATTTTTGTAACATTTTACGGTTTTGGCCAAAAACGAATTTACTTACTTCATTATCAGAAGTATGTATTTAATAGATTTTTGTGGAGAAAACATTTGATTTATTGTTTACTCTTCAAAAAGGTGATGTTGCTTTTGTTGCTTTCATTATATGCCTTTTGCTCTTTTCCTAAGCACTGTTTGTCTAAATCACTGATAAGCGTTATGAGGTATGCGCTATGTAGAAAAATGTGGAATCTTCAGTGATAAATCTGCTTGTTTGCGGAAAAGAATGCTAAGTTATTACCTACTCTAATACAATACGTTGTTCACTCTTACTTTGCTATGCCACAATACTTTCTGGTCTCAACTTTAATGACAGTATTCCCGCGCTTCTTTAGTCTCCAAGAAGAAGATGAAGAAAACATGACTACTGAACCGCCTTTCACCATGGATAAGAGCCCATCAGCTAATCATCAAGTTGAGCAACATGAAAGGTTCAGAAGTACTGAGGTGTGTGATATATGGTAAAGAATATGGGGAAAAAATTTTTCCGTAGTTTGTGTTGGTATTTTTTTCACAGTCTTGGTTGCTCTCTTATTGTTAAACGATTTTTGCCTATATTTGATCGCACTTAATCATCAAAAAGACCGAAGATAGCAACAGTAGATTTTGTACATCGCTCTCGAACAATATCAGAGAACGGTTTAACGTGGTATAAACCATACTGACAAGGCATTCTAGAAAGGATTGGCGTCAACTACACGGTTTCATTAAAGCTCTGGGTAGCATGTGCACAACCATTTATTTAATGACCATTTTTTAATATGTATATTCGTATTTTTTTCAAATATATCTTTTTACTGATATCTAGAACGGCTGGGACAACTGAAACAAGCGTTGAAGTTCCCGAAAAGCTATTTTTTGCTAGTTTTGAAAATAAAGAATAACCTTCATTCAAACTTGGACGTTAGCAAAGCAATTTGGAAAATCGTAATGTTCCAGAAAATCGACTTTTTAGGCACTATTTTTCTTGTTTTACCTTTAATAAAAAACAAGCTATAGGCAGTGGCTTGCAAACATCATTTATTTTTTTTGAAACTCCAATATTTCGTGAAACAATTCTTACACATCCTCTGTGAGTAATCAAGTAAGTGTCTATGATTTTCTCCTGATCCCAATTTTCTTGAAATAACGAACTTCGGCCTCCATTTAGTTTCAGCAAACATTCATAGTCTAGAAGGATCGCTGCTAACCTGTGCATATTTTATGCCAAAATCTACCGCCTTTTTTGTTGAATCAGCAAAAATTGTAATTTAGGAGCAGATTCCTCTGTCACTGGGCAAGTAAAATAGGAAAGAACATTTCTTATCACGATTAATAAGAATTTATATTGTGCACATATTTGAAAGGAGGTCGTCGAAACATTTCACCCGACCTTTCAGAAATTATGTGCAAATTATCTTTTTTATTCACCTCCAAAAATATCAAGAATTTTAGCTTTTTTGTAAGGGTTCTACATTTGGTGGGTACCATATATTGATACCACAAGTTTTTTAGGAATGCGAATAACATTCTGATTGAAAGAACAACAATCACTTAATGATAAACACCATATAATTTCGCTCACATTTTGCACGGTTGGGCGGCATGGTGAATTACAATTATGAGCTGCAAGTTATAAAATTGTGCATCGTGCCTGTTTATTCATTTTACTTTCGATATCTATGATCGATGCGAGACAATGCCGGTAGTTAGCAATAATAGAACTTTCACTAGGAATGTTGCTTATTAAAGTCTCATACTTGGCTTAGTTTCATGGTCTGCATCATCAAAGACTGGTCGATCAGAAATAACTCAATAAAACAGGCAAAAATGGAAAATTGAACATTTGAGCCTGCTGAATAGTAAAAATGTAATGCAATTCACAGGTTTGTTGCTGAAACGATTTCATCAATGCTAGAAACAATCTGGATCTTCTCTTTATATTCAAGAAAACATCTGATCTCTTTGTTCTATGAAGAAGACTTAAGTCATTGACAAGCAACGTAGATCACAAAAGCAACAGGGATTACGCATAAAGAGAGCTACATTGATTTAGTCAGAAGTTCGACGCGCTATCTACAGAATGCGAGAACGTTTGTAACATACATGAATATCCAAATGGTGACTGATTGCGATTTGTTCAGGGTGTTTCAACAAAAAAGAAGATTGATAAGACTCTTGGGCGCATTTTGTCTTCAGTGGTTGCGGTACAATGAAGCGAGTTCTGTGCTAATCAGCATAGCACTCTCATCGGACATAAAAAGCATGAATGAAACGCTAGTGGCGTATCTGAAACATGCCAGAAGATGTATTTTGAAGGATCAACTGTAAACGTTGAAGTTGAATTACAGGAAAGTTAGCGAAAGTTGATCGCACTATCTAATGCAAAGCACTTACCACTGCCAGGGACTGAAAACGATTGCTGAAAGCAACATTCATTGTATTCCTAGAATTCAATCAAATGGCTTTGTTGCAACTGAACTTTTTTGTAGACAGCAATTCTAGATTTTCGTATTGGTGAGTATAGCCGTTGTGAATGCTGTTAAAATCGTAGGTAGCATATTTGATGCGGAAAGTTTCTACGTCATTTCCTACAGTATCTGTGGTCCGTCTAACCATTTGATGAAACGATGTATGAATGCATGTTTTCACATTCGATAATGGTTTTTACTGTTTGGTTTACATGCAAGAGAGACAGACCCCATTAATGTCAGGTGACCGATACATTGAAACGTTGAAAGACTAAAGTGTGGAGCAAAAAGTTTTATTCAATTTATTTACAAGTTTAAATAAGCTCAAGCGGAAAGTGGTAAAGCTTACAGAATTACAGGCTTGGGAGGTCAGGTTTTTCAATAATAAGCCTTCTAAAGGATACAGCATTTGCAATTTCGAAACACAGTGTACGATCACTGATTCACATTCCTGCACCATTTTGTGCTGTAATTTTTAAAAGAAACGTATTTTACAGGAGGGAACGTGAGCTAGAAGACCTGCAGTGTAACACTTTAAGCTATACAGTGTATTGCCAAATTCTGATCTTAGCTCGGACGGGCAGCAACTCAATAATCTTGACAAATGAAGTACATAATCTTGACAAATGGAGAAGAATCTTTCAAAGTATTATTGTGCTTTACTTCAAAGCACATTCACTTTAGGTAAACAAAAAGCTTCCTCACCAGATTACTTTCAATGTTCAAAGGTTTGATCTCACGTACTGTTGGTTTTTAAAAACAGCAGAAAACGGAACTTGTTTCAAATGCGTGCAGTACGTGCCTTTACAAAAATCTGCCAAACCTGACAATAAAAGCTTATGGAACTTTCAGCAGTGAGCTTCGTTGTGTGTTTTTGTCAACGTGAAAATGCCTTCGCGCACAAGTGACGGAGCAATATGATGGAGCAACGGTTGTGTCCCACTTTTGTTAGTTTAGGCCCAAGGCATTCTGCTCCTCTTTCTCTGTTGATAGTTGACTCGAAACTTGACTTTTGAATTGATTCGGAACCAACGAATTCGTTTTGGCACTTTTACTCTAACCTGCTTAATCCAACTTTTCGTTTCGATAGGTGTTCTGACGCTTGAGAATGTATATATGCTTAGCGCAAAATTTCCATATGTCTTAGAAACCTTCAGTCTCAAAGATGCAAGCGCACATAAGCAAAGTTCTTCATCATATGCAAAGGATTCTGAAAATTTAAGCAAGGCTATTGTTAGGAGAAACAAAGAAGTAGACGTAAAGTGGTCTGTTGTATTTTCACGTTGATTAATTTACCAATTCGATATAAAGTTTGTTGTAAAATTCTGAACAGGTGCTTTTTAAAATCTGCATAAAATTAACAATTCTTCCACAACTTGTATCAAATAAACAAGGGAACTGACACACAAGAGAACTGATAAAACTGACACCACTCTGGTACTATGAAAGTCTACTGTTGCAACCTCTCCGGTGGTGTTGCATTGAATGTGTGATTCACCACGAACGAGATGTGCGTGAAGAACAACACCATTCATATATGTGGCGCGAACAAGCAATAATAGAGTGATCATGGCATGTGAACTCTATTGTTGCTTGCTGTCACAGTGCGAAGCTTTGCGCATATGCCGCTCGG
>JGI24022J15233_10010600_pt1 | contig 10462 bp, 4 predicted proteins | sample Ectturendosymbi2_FD_15233 | JGI IMG/M metagenome (IMG submission 15233)
AAGGAGGACGGGGCATGATTACATTTTTCAGCTGGTTTGGTTGAGCCTGGTGTGGAGTGAGCATGACTCTCAAAGGTTGCTGAACCCCGCGCAGAATTCTGAGACCAAGCGCTGTTGCCCGGCAACACTTCCGAGAGCATAGGTGTAGGAACAGGCAAATTTTTTGGGGTGCGAAGGATTTTTGCCCGAATTTGCCCAAACTTGCTAGAAAAGTTTTTATGTGACTTTTGCCTACAGATTTTCTCCCACAAAGATCATGAAGACCTTGTTTTGGTGTGACCTCCAAAAAAGGTCTTCATGTGTTTTTCTGCAAATGTTGACCGCCATTTTTATATTTTGAAGTCAAACAACGTTGAGCACCATTTTTGTCCGGATTTCCAAGGATTTTTCCCAGATTTTCAGGGATTTTTCCCGGGATTTCCACAAATCAAAACTTTTGGGAGTACCCCGTGCGCTCCCGCCTCCTACGCCATTGCCCGAGAGGAAATGCTGTTGTTAAAACATTTGAATTTCATCAAATTACATTTGTAGTGAACCCGCTTCATAGGTACCTCCCAAAGGCTTGTCTCCTACAATTTTTTAAAGAAAACAAGTTTACTAAATAAATATTCTGTACTACTGTTTTTTTGTATGTTTATTAAGAGTGTTGAGGCATAGACCGCACTACTGAATGTTAAAAGCTTCTTGTTGAGGATGAAGAATTGCTTGGAAAATTAATAGGATCCGCGGCTTTAACCTGTATGCAAACAACGATTATCTGAATTTACTAGGTTCATTATACGTATTAACATGCACAACTTTCAAAAATTTCTACCAACTGACATCATCTCACCACTAATGTAAGGCAAGATGCGTAGTAATTGAGAAAGAGCACAGTCTCTTTGGCTTTGCACAACCATTCTGGAAAAATCCACCGCCCGCTGATATACTCAGCCCATTTGAAAGGAAGCGAAAGAAGAAACAGTGAGTCAGCAATGGCTAGTTGCAAAATATACCTAAAAATAAACGGTTGTAATCAGACAGATGTTCATTCAGAAGGAACTTCATTTTTCTCACTAATTTACTATCTTATCCAAATTTACGTTACAGAATGTTAGCGATGGAAACAGGCTTGCTGTTTAATTTCAACAAAAACAATTTAATGGCCAAAAATACTTTTCACGAAAACTTATAAAAATTTGATTTTTTAATAAAGATTGAACAGAGCACAAACAAACCATAATTACGATGAATATTCTGGTGTTAAGAAACTTAAAACAGTGAAAGCTTCAAACAATGAAATGGACATAGCGAAAATCCACAACGGTCGTATAATTACTCAAGTTTCAGTGGCTACTGCTTTTAACAAAACATTGCCTTGGTGCTAGATCTTACCAGTGAAAGACCGACTTTCGATAGTCCCGTAGAACTAGAATAACAAAAATTACAGTCGTGTTTCCGAACAGTCCAACTGTGAATGTCAAAACGGAAAAGACTATCTCCAACACAAAAAAAGAACCTTTCCGGTCTTCTGTCGCGAAGGAAAAATTACCTGTTTATCAAAGAAAGTAAAACTTATTTCCAGTTACTAGTATTTTTTACTTGGCCATGGTGTGGTGTAGCAACAATTATCAGGCATTTAACATGCTTATTATCTTATCTTGTACAATATTTTGAAAAAAATGTATGGGTTCCATGAGAATCTTACTGATATTAACCGTGTTTGCAGATAAAACTTTAAAAAATACGACCGAACAGATATGGGGTAGAACCAAACACTTAAAAACTCATGAGGACAAGTTCAGTTTTCTGTCACACCGGCTAATAAGTCTCGTAAAAGCATTGTACTAAAACTTGCTTCCAGAATGCACAAAAATGCGTATTTTTAGGTGTAATTTTTCAAAATTTTCCCGAGGGCATGCTCCTGGATCCCCCTACGATGGTCGTGCCTTCGGCACTTCCCCTAAAGTTGATTTATGACGTCACAGGATTGCGACAAAACTTTGCCCTCCCCTCGGAAATTTTCTGCGTACGCCACTGGGTAAGCGCTTCCCACTACCGAGAATTCGTTGAAAAAATAATTTTTGGGGAAAGAGACAAATCCGAAAAGATGAACGTTTAATGACTGTCGATCGTACTTCTACCGTAGTATATCAAATTTCGCGAGTAACACCGTCATAGAATATGAAGAGCCGACATGTTTCCTTGTTACAAAATCGTCTAATCGGCTTCGTGTGAATACCATTTTTATGTAGTGGGCACACTTGGTATCTATCTTCGAACTTCTTTTTCTAAAACGACCGTGGTCTATCTGAAGTACCTAGTCTCCACAAAGGCTACGCAGTTAAATCTACAAGCATAATTTTTTGAATTTACTGATGGATTCAACTGCGTCGCCTTTGCGGAGACTGCTTACTTGAAAACAGATTTGCGCATGTCTGAATCGTCGCAAAGTGATAAAAGCATAACCCAGGCGGTTGATTCCTTGAAAGCTGGACCGCTATAGACACTGCGGTGGCTTTGACGCAGTTTCGATCATAACTCACAGACTCATCGCGCTGGAGTCAGTGAAGACATCACAAGAATGCGAAATTACGTGTACTTTCTGATAAAAAAAAACGGCACTTTTGCATGTGAAATTTTGCTTTTGCCTGGGAGTGTGACGTCACTATAAAATTAGATGGACGTCATTGGGACGCATGACAAATGCTGAAGTGCAAAGGTACTTGCTTTTTTGTTTACCAGAAAGTACACCAATCCTGCATCATTATGATGTCTTCATTGACTCTCTAGTGTCTAGTCTAATGGGCCCACGAATTATGGCCGAAATTACTTCAAAATCCAAAAATGTTGGGCTCTGGCCATCCTTAACGTGTTGCAATCTATTTGGAGTAAACTTTGTTGGTTTAGCAAAAAGAAGAAACCGTAACAAAAATTTTTAACAAAAGTTGTGTAAAACTCATTTCACGCAACCACAGAAATCTGTTTTCATTAAAACTAAAGTAATTGTCATTTTTCCCGGATCCGTTGTAACTCGTAACTTCCCGGTGCAAATTACCCCAGACCATTACTCGCTTTATTCGCTAGCTCTTATTGCAAGGATGATTAGACCGATTTATGTTATGACAGTTTTAACGTGAAACGAAACTAAATTTTTGATATTCATTTATGCAATCACGACTGGTTGACACGTGTTACTGAAACTGGCAAGCTGGTTTCGATACTCTTGGGCAAACACGCAAAACACCGAAGAGATACCCTAACTTATACGTGGTTGCTTATGAAAATTACTAGATATATCAGCAGCTTTAAATTCGAGCTTAATTTGTGGTGGAATCCACGCTGCTTGGATGCATTGCTATGATTACTTGATGTCTATGCACAATGAAGCATAATACTACTGTAAAGAAGATTTTGAAGCAAATTTTAGAGACACATGTCCACAAATGAGTGGTAAAGTGGCGCACTTGATCGCAAAAGGGCGACCAAAGCTGGTTGGCTGAGTTCGAGTCCCGATCGGGTCAGATCGCTTGAAAAGTGGTGTTTGCGCCCTGTCCCGCCTTGTATTGGACGTTAATGGGTAGGTGCAAATGAAACGCTTCCCGAGCGGTGTTGCCATTCACATGACACCGTCAAGTTCTCACTGCGAAAGCAGCCACGTGACCCACGGCCCAAATGTGACATGCACAAAATTCATACACCACAAACGATAATCTGATGATATGTGAGAATGAGAAATATAATTGGTTTCAGAATGTTTTTATAATTACATAATAATTCGTTATAAAAAGCATGTTATTTTACTGAAAAGCACTGTGTGCATATGTGGGTAAAGGGGGCTAAAATAAAAAGGAAAAGCTGTTGCAAAGCTCAGAAAGTTTCATTATCTTCGATAAAAATGCATTAAACTGTGAAGCATTTCTGTAGTCCATGCCATTGATGTTGAACCGTTTAAGTAAAAGGAAACTCCTCGTGGATATTTGAAGAGGGACTGAGGATGTGTAATTTTACGTGACATCGATTTCCTACTAAAAATTTTCTGATCGATTCCTTGCTTACATCCATCGTCGTGAAAGAGATGGGTTATTGATATGTGCAAGTTTGAATCATCGTAAAAAGATAAAAGCAGAGCGCACTCGACTGATTCCACGAAAGCATACAGAAACACTAGTGCTTTTAAGTGTCCTCGTGAATAATCGAGCTTACACATTACCCGGGTATCTGTTGACCACAATTTTTTTTATCAAAACAGCTATGAATTAGGACATTTTTATTTGAAGTATACAGGACATATGTTTTGAGTAAAATCAAAGCACGGCTTAATAACAACAGTTATAGTAGTAACGAAAACTGAGCCGTTGTGTTAACACTTTATAGAACTTTATACAGTAAATATCAAGAGTTGAGGATGTGTACGTAGTCGGCTCGTTTTGCATGAGATAAAAAGTTCTGAGCGATATGCACTTGATCTGTCAACTGCACCTTAATGCCGAAACGTGCTCTTTGCAAACTTTAAACTTGGGTCTTTTGCAGGGTGTCTAAGAGGCACACTAGCGCTGCTGATACAGGTTGCTTGAGTTGCATTTATGTAAGAAAGGCCTTCAGCTGAAATTCACGTTCTAGGCAGAAAAAGCACCTGCATTTCAAAGGTTTCTTGTTCTATATCTGCTGTACAGCAAATAGCCTTTACAATGTTGAGGGCATGAAGTCGTTTTGTACATCAGCAAACAGAAAATATTGTTGTACCCAAATGATAATATTCCATAAACCGCTTAATGAGCCCTATATATGGCACGGTGCCACATTTGGTGACTTGGTGCATGACCTATATAGCTTCCCGAAATAGCGTAAAGGAAACAAACGTTTCAAACACTTCCCTATTGGTTAACTCAATTTGTAGTTGCGCATGCAATTCCTGAAATGATGTGAGCGATTTGGTAGTTACGAGGTTGAATTGATGTGGAGCGCCCCTCCTGGAACTTACATAAAATTTCCACTATCGTTGAGGTTTGTGAACACCGCCTTATTAAAGCCACGACATAACTTGAATTGCTGAGAAAATGCAGCAGACGATGATTATCGCAGAAGGCAGAATTGAACAGTTGTATTTTTAAACTGAAATGTTGAAAAATGGCAAAGGCACTTAACAAACGAATATCTGAATTACGCACTTGGGTTGGCGCCCTTTCTCACAGGGAAAACGACATTTCTTAGCAATGAGCAACAGTACTGTAGTTGTTGTCCCCTTAAGTATGTCCTTTATTGCCAGGAGCATTTTACCTTCTAGGTTTTCGCGGCAGACTCATTGTTTTTGTTCAGTTCTTTTATGTTGCAATTCAAGATTTCATGATTCGCTTAGTATGGCGGTTGCACCGTACAGTTTAAAATTTATTGGTTTGTAAACAACATACGAAAAATGAAAAAATGCAAGGAGTTTGTACACTTCAAGCCTTGGTTGCTCGGAGAGCAAAACCTTACTAAATTTAATAACTCTGCGCTAAGAAAATATTACAGTTAAACAAAGCATTTTAATCCTAAAGCATTTTTCATTGCTTGGGCTATTTTCCCGAATGTGTTGTGAAAATAGTAAGCCTGTATTGTTCACAGCTGTGCTTCAAATAGTGTGTATAATCAAGTTATAACCTTTTTCAAACTATAGCCAAGACCAACTATCAAAAAGTACTAATCTAAATGTAAACATCTATTTGAAATTAATTACCTTGTTCAGATACACTGATTTTATCACTACCAATAAGTGATTATATCACTACCAATATGTTGCTGTGATTCACAAACGAGTCACAGCAACAAGTGCGCAAATACTATTTTGCGAGTAAACCAAAATTTGTAAACCAACGCTTAGCACTCAAGTGGTGCTTCTGTATTTTAGTGCATGAAATGGAAAGTTTGACATTGTAAAAACCATTAGCATTCTCGCTCTGAAAACATGTTAAACATATCATGTGTTGCTGCGTTTAAATTAATTCCCTATATTTCTCTCAAAAACATTTTAGTTCATTTTCTCAATGTTCAGCAAAATCATTTCTGCTGAAGATGGAGTGCTTTGGGGAATCTTCGTTTTGTTTTCGTAAACTTTCTACTCCAAGCCAACGTATTTATCGCTTATGTATGCTTACTGCCATTAACTTCCACCTTCCGTAGTTGATAGATTCAAGAAGATGCTTCCTATACCTAATTCCGGCAATTTTGCGCCATTTTACAATCCAGGCGGTAATAGTAAATGCTCCATTGAAATTATTATCGATTGGTATTGCCACTGAAGTAAAGCCAATAAAGCCAGGCTTGTTGCAGAATACTTTGATAACAGCATCTGGGTTGTTTCTTGTGAAGTTAATTATGTTAGAATTTCCACAGGCAGCAGAACAATTTATCTGAATTTTAGTGTGTGCCTCTTGAGTGAACGATAACTATGGCAAAAACCAATACTAGAAAATCTAATCAGAACTGACAACGCATATTAATCCTAAAATGTCGTCTGCTGAAATGAAAGGCAGGCTTTGATATGATGTGCCGAAAGCTAGGTGGAACATATTTCGCATACGGCCACATTTTTTGTAATAAAACGCTATTTTTCCAAGAAGAAACACATTTGCTATCAGCAACAGCCACCAAAACCGCACAATGTTCAAGTAAAACCGGAAATATGCTGCTTTTCTGACTCATTTTGAAACAGTTTTCCCTGTTCCTGGTTCATTTAACTGTAATAATGAAGCTTTAGTTCTGTTTTTCAGAGTAGCTTTGTTCTTTGGAGTATATATTTTAAAAGTATTACAAAGTTGCGTTAAAAAAACAACGCCAAACCAGAGACCACAGATTTGCCTGAAATTAGGTTTGGAATTTTGAAAACATTGCTAGCAAAATTAAGGAAATAAAATGCAAATCTCAACCTTCAGAAAAATAAAACGATTCGTTTCCGAAACATCCAACACAGTTTCCTTTCACTTTGCGTTGCTGTTTTGAATGATTATACTTCCAATTTGGCATTTATTCTATATCCGTCTTCTAGTTCTTCCAATTTCGATCTTATTTAGTCAGGTAATTTCACAAATTGCTGGCAAGCATTTGCCACGTATTCTCTAACAAGCGCGAAATCGATACAGGGTTGCGTAGAATGTCATCAATGAATGCAACCTCTACAAACAATGATAAAAGTCTTTGATACATGGCAAACCAACTTGAGCAAAAAAGAAACTGATCAATTATTAAGTGTATGTTGCAAGCAGTAACTCGATTGTCCGATTACAGCGAACACTAAGGTAAAATGTATTGCAATAGGGTTTCCCCTGCGCTAGTTGGGCATTGTTTTTTCCCAGACCCAGATCACACGTTGCATGACAGCAAACGTTTTTCCAGTAGGACTGAACGACGAATTCCATGGCTTGTGCTACAAATCAGAATTAATAAATGGGTAAAGACGTGAAACACAATATTCTCTGTCACGAACAACCACGAACTCAAGAAGTCCCAGCGAGGGATTCAAACTTCGGGTTACTTCTGGTTTAGCGTCGCTTTCTGCAAGTGCACAAGAAAAAATAGAATGAGATACACTTTCTTACACTGTCACTGAACTTTTGTTACAACATGTTGAAATTTTACCTGGATCACTTTCCACGAAACCCTCTGTAACCTATCCGTTTCGACAAGAAGCCTTTTGCAGTCCAACTAGCTTGTTCCTTAGTCTCATCAACCCTTAATATTTGGGCTTACAGTATTTAGAGACATAAGTAGTGATACTCACCACGAAAAAGAGTTATCCTAAAATCTTTCTTTTGGTCCATTTGCTATTTCCTTGTGGGGTGCAATATGAATCAAATGATTTCAAAAACATATTATCTGTTTTCATTTATTGAATTATGTATAGCAAGTAGTGACAAACTAAATAATGGGGAACATTGGGTTAGACGGTAGATTGTAGTTTCTTGTGTTTCAGCATTGTAAACCAAAAACACAAAAAATACAATCTGCTCCATTATCTTATTTGATTTTCATCACTTTTGGCTACCTTTTATCGAATGCTCTTGGCAGTTTTACTTTATAAAACTTTCTTTCTTATTATTTCTATGACATACTGATAAAAATCATTTGTGAAATTTTTCTTTTGCGGAGAAGAGATTTACAGCAAACTGTTTATCACCTATAGTAGCGTTATCTTAATGTGTTATTCGGCGCGTGTCATCACTCATCAGGCTTTACTCAGGATCGTAGCCAGGTTTAAAGTTTTTTTGTTTTTCTTATTTTTGGGGGGGGGGCAAATTCAATTTAAGTGGCCAAGATTTTTGGTTTTATTATATGTTTGTGACAATTTTTTCTGGACACAGCAAAATTTGGGGAGCACAAAACAAATTTGGGGGGAATTGCCCCTGAATGCCCCCCGTGGCTAGGAACTTGAATATTTGATCATTGACCTGCGATTCATCTCAGTGTTCATTTTGTGACCAAAACTAGTACGTTGCTGTTGGTTAAAACAATGAGGAAGTCGACATTGTTTCAATATGCTATCAATAACCTGATCCAACTTGTTAAGATGACAACACAGAACCACTTGATGAGGTTGTTTGGATACCATCGAGATCAGTTGCATTTACCTACATTCATATCTGGACATATACGTTTTCGTTGTGAAGTGACCTCAACTTACTTGCTGTAGAATTCACGCCGGTGTGTACTCCATAATAGCTTTCATAATGTTCATACAAATTTTCCATATTAAGCCAGTACTCCGTTTTCTAAAGTCCAATTTTCTGTTAGATCAAATGAAAAGACAAGTTAACGGGCCATCATACAAGGCAGTAAATGAAGTAAACGCTCCCCAGAAAGTTTTTGTAAAATTTTTGAGTTTTGACAAAAACGTCGTTCTATGTTTTATCACAACGACGATTGATTGTAAGCAGCAGCGCTTTTCGTTTTGTTTGTTGAGCGTAAACCATCTGAAATTCAGCGAATTGGCACCTTTGAGTCCAACGAGATTTTGTTCTCGCTGGGGACATTTTCGTTAAAACCAATTATGCGGTATGGATAGCTTTATAAGCGAATATGAGATTTTCGAACACTAATAAAAGACCATCCTGTAAAATTTGACGAAAATCACGTTTCCTTTTTCACAAACAATTGTTCAGACCATTTCTGCTTAACTTTTAAGCCCAGGGCTGGGATCGGTTGGAAAGTTGGACGCAATTCCAACGATTGTTGCGTAGTACTCGCCAGCTCAGTGCGCGGGCCGTATGCTAAAAGTTACCACTGGAAGTCTGATCTCAACCTGAAAGTTTTAACCTTAATTAAAAACGTCTGAATTTTGAAGTTCGTAGATTTTATTAACAAAAATTACTACGACAACTTAAGGTGATACTGCGAAATACCGAAAAAAATTCAAGTTTTCCGGCCAAGTGCTGCACTTCAGTTCATTTGTATCCTCTAGAAATTCTGGATTGCTTTACAGCATTGAAAAGACATTACAATCTGTGAACGTTTTGTCTCTGATTGTTTCAGCTTGATGTGTAATGGTTGGGGCTATATAGTCTATGCACTTATTTCTATGAACACGCCTTTTGTCTCTCAAAATTTGCCAACAATTAGGAGGTATAAATATTGTCAGGAAAAGTGACTTGACTCTTCATAATAAACAGTAGCGCATTTCCAAGTGTACAGTAAAATGAATTTTTACTTGAGTTAGTCAAACCCACACTCATGTAAATTGTGGTGTTGTCAGAGGTGGATGCCTGTGGCCATTAGCAATACCACGTAGGAGTTAAACGTTCTATAAAATATCTTATGTCACCATCTTCAAACATCAAACATCTGATTTTTTCAAACATCTGATTTCAGAAATATTCTGACAGATCTCGATATGTTTGATTACTTATTAGATATTTTGTTTATTTTTCCTATAACAAAATTGTGACATTTATTGAGATTATGTTATTTCAGTGTCCCTAGAATGTTGAAGAACTTTACAAAATTACACAAACCTTTCACTAGCTTCCTATATCATATCAGAATATCTTGAATAACTTGGGTCTCACGCCAGTTTTTCTCCGTTGTCAGTTGAACCTCTTTCTGTGTTTCGTAACATACTTGTCGGACCTTTCCGTTTTTCCTCTTTGCTCTTGCTCCACAGTTAAAAAATAACTTTCTAACTTCATTGTGTTTTTATCTTAAGTACATTTTGTCATTAACGCTTCAAATTATGGACGTCACTTCGCACTGGGGGAGGATGAGAGGTCCCTGCATGTGGCACTCCCCATTGCGGAATTTTATTCCTTAAAATGCTTATTAAACATGTCGTTCCGAGAACAACCATTGCTACCCGTGCTCCGTGCTCAATGTGTTCAGCTAGAGCTGGGTAGGGAAACGTCCTGTTCAAAGGGCGGCAGTGTGTCTGCTGCCCAAAATTCCCCAACACCCAGAATACTCAAGCTGAACACCGAGGGAGAAGATCAGCGTTATTGAGCAGCTAGCCTACACG
>JGI24022J15233_10010601_pt1 | contig 10461 bp, 9 predicted proteins | sample Ectturendosymbi2_FD_15233 | JGI IMG/M metagenome (IMG submission 15233)
TGCCATCCCAGAGTTGTTTGAGTTTTTCTTCTTTTGAACTCGAAGTTTTCCATGTAGCCTCGTTCATCATGTTTGATGTCATTTATATCCAATATCAATAGCTCAGCAGTAAGTTGCAAATTGTTTGATGCAGTGTTAAGTTAAGTTACTACACACACTACTACAACACTATCCCCTCTCTTATTCAAATAGAAGTTAACGCAATTATCGATTAGTGGTTGAGCATTTTCGCCCCCTTGGTGTTTTTTCGCCCCCCTATCGCCCCCTTTGATTTTTTCGCCCCCTTGCCCATCAAAATCGCCCCCAAGGGGGCGATTCCGCCCACTTTGAGAAACACTGTTCTAGGACATACATTATACTATTTCAAATAATTGAGATGTTCCATTTCTTTGGTAGGGGGGAAGTGACTGACAAATTGGTCCACGGAAGATGTTGCTGTTGTTTTGCTTTTTTGTTGTACATTTGCTGGATTTGACTTTTAAATAAGAAGTCTTTTCTTTCAACTTCTGCGAAAGATACATGAACTTATGTTCAAACCAATTTTTTTCAGGGTGTTCATAGCCATTGTAGTCGCTGGCCTGGCTGTATGGATAGCACTAGACACCTCCAAGCGTCCGGAGCAATTGATCTCCGGGGCAGGTTACTTGGTTTTTCTGTTTGGCCTTTTCGTGACATCGAAATATCCGGATCGGGTAAGTGTATTAAGACCAAATCAAATGTCCTGTTCTCGCTCGCTGAGAGAATGGCCACAGAAATTTAACTTTTGCTACTTCATGCTCGTTTTTTTGGTAGTAGTTTAAAGACAGTGCGTGTAAAATTATATTTTGTTTTAGTGCTACACTTCTATTAGAGGTGCACGTTTCACTGCTTGTCTTTTCGTTCTTTATATTACGGTTGAACATAGGTGTTAAAGTGAAGTCGCTTCCTCATGCATTGGTTGCATTTGAAATGACACTACGTGAACTGGTAGTCAAATCATGCAAATTAAAGTCTACAAATTTATTTCGCATTTTAAATAATATAACGCTGTAGTTTTATTTCTTCTACTTTCGGCTGTATTCTGGATCTTCTGATACAGGACGTTTTGTTTAAAGTCAATCCCCTTTTCACAAGTACAGCACAAACAATAAAATGCTTTCTATTTATTTCGAGGGTTGCATTTTTCGAGACCAATGTTAATGCAATAGTGATGTGCAGTTGGTAGTTATTTCCTTAAGTCAATGCTAGCAAACGGTCTGGATGAATTAATTCAACACTGGACAATAAGCTTGTCGTTCAAAACTAGAGTGAGGATTATAGACTATGCGTTAGGCAAAAGCTTTTAACGGCTTGCTGTGCCTAGACTTACACCAAGGTCTCAAACTCAAATTGCTCCGTGGGCCTCATGAGGACTTACAAGGTAACCCGCGGGCTGCAATATGACGCTGACGTAACAATAGTGGTACCTAAACTTAATTTTGCATCTTATTTCTTGCGAATGGTGTCATGAATTATAGGCAAATCATTTCTAGCCGTCTCTACGTTCGTATTAATCAATTCTAGCCGTCTAATGAACTCGATCACTCACTAGCTGAGAACGTTTAAACACGTGTGAATAAACTAGCGTAAATGTTATTCATTTCATTCATTTTCATGCCCGATTTTCCTCTAGGGAGGGTTGCGGGGGCAACATCCAAAACTTGGAACACCTCAAGGTCAACAGCAATTTCAGATAGCTCTGTTGGCTCCACATCAAGACGGGACCAAGCAAGGCCGGAGATGCAGTTACTCCACCTAGGCCCTGGACGACATGGGTCGCTTTCCCGTGGGTTTAGCAAGCAGGGTTTGCCTCACCACTCTTCCATTGGCATTTTGGATACCTGGCCGAACTAACGTAAATGTATTCTCTCGATTAGAAGTGGTTCGACATTAAGGATACTGCGAATTTCCAGCTGCGCACTTTGTACCCAAGTGTCACACCAGGGCCGTAACGAGGGGGGAACAATGCCTCGGACGCGGAATTACTGGGCGCCGCCGAAAAGTCGCAAAAATGTCGCAAGTTTTTTCTTCAATGCAGGTCTCAAATGCAGGTTTAATCCCAAACTAGCCAGGTTCAAATATGGAGGCGACAAACGTGTTTTTTGCCACGGGCGCAATCTAACCTCGGTACGCCCTTTTGTCACAACGTGGACTCTTCTCAAAAATCCCAACTTTGGTGTTTGCACCTGAGTTAATATTCTTTCCGGTCATTACCCAAGATTCATGACCATAGGTAAGGATAGGAACAAAGATCGATTTGAAAACTGACAGCTTTGAAGTGTTTGAAAGCTGCCGTTTTGTGCCCACAGAGCGATAAAGCTCACGCAGAACTGCGTTAGTTTAACCAATCCGTGTATCAATCCCCTAGGGCTCTGCCTTCCGTCACACGTAAATACCACCCCTAGGTACTTGAACGTCTCTACCTGTTGCAATGTATTGCCGCATACACTGTCTTGAGTTTGTAGAGAGACATAGAGTAGTACCTCGGTAATTGTAGCTCTAATTTTCATTGCGACTCGGTCTCACGCAGCAGAAAACCGATCGAGTGCATGCTGAAGAGTGAAGACTGTTGAGAAGATGCTAGCAGTACCAAACCGTCTGCAAAAAGTAAACGGTTGATCCTATAGCTCCCGATTGTGACACCCTTGTCGACTCGGCTGCGACTCTCTATTCAATTCATGTAGACCAGTGGTTCTCAATCCCGGTTCTGAGGGCCGCATTTGGCTCCCAGGCACCCTTTGTGCGGCCCTCAGCTGTGTTTCAATGAAACATCTAATATTTTGTGTAACAGACTTCGTTCTGCTGTAAAACAAAACGTGTAAATTGAATTGTGTTAAAAAGTGTTAGTGAGGCTCTCCAACAAAATCTTAGGTCTGGATTTGGCTCCTTTCAGCTAAACAATTAAGAACCACTGATATTAACTATGAAAAGCAGCGGTGGCAGCAAACACCCTTGTCGGAGTCCAACATCAATGGTTAACGGGCGCGATTTAACTCTCCAACACGGACGCAAACGTCTGAGCAAGAATATAGTGACTTGGCGGCCAGTAACAGGCGGCCGTCAACACCGTTCACATGCAACACTCCCCAAAGCTTTTCACAAGGAACCCAGTCGTATGCTTTCTCGAGGTCGACAAAGCATGTGAAGACGTCTTCAGCATACTCCCAAGATTTCTCAAAATTTTGCTGGAGAGTGAAATGTGGTCTGTATTGCTACGGCCGGGACGAAAACCGCACTGGGTATCATTCAGGTTTGATTCGCTTATTTGGCGGCGTCTTTTTTCAAGACACTTGGGAACGTAAATGTTGATTATTTGAAAATTCCCAAAAAGAATCGCGGGCCGCACAAAACGCCCTTGCGGCCCGCGTGTTTGAGACCCCTGACTTACACCATACTCGTAAACAAATACGTTTCGGCGTGGCCCACTTTGAGCTGCAGTCCATCCTTCTTGAGCTATGCATCGTTGAACAAACACAATTCAAGTACGTCGTGCGCAGTGCTATACGACGAATGAGTCTTCTGAGGGTAGATATTGTATTCAGGCGTAAAGCATATGGGCGTTGGGAGCAAGGAACAACTTCACTTACATAAAAAATAAATTTGCAAGCAGTTTCAGGTCACACAGGCTTTGTAGCTTGTTCATGAAAAAAGTAGTTCGCAGGTATGCTGTTTGTGTACCATTCCGTATTATTTACTGTATTAACAAACCTTTGCATTTGTTTTACTGTTTTAAGAAGGTTGATAATGCTTTAAAAGTGAAAAAGAGTTTTTGTTTCTTGTTGTCAACACAACCGCTTGCTGATGGCGCGGTTAACCATGATTACAGATACCAGATGAAAAGATAAAGTACTAACCAAATACTAAGCTGAAATGAGCTGATTTTTACAGGGGAGGTTTCATAATATTGAGATTTCCTTGCTGTATTGTGATTACCCTTCTTTCAGTAGGCTTTACAACATCAACTGTTCGTTTATTTGCAAAGTCGTGTGCGTAGCTTTCAACCTATTGAAAGTTTGCTGCTGTAATTTTGTCATTGTTGTCGTTCTGTGTTATATGCTATGCACAAGGACGAGGCTGCCACAATGGACTGACGCAGCATTCGATTTATCTGATAGTGAACAAAAATTTGGTTGCCATGCTAAGCTTTTATAATTTCACCCTAAATCAAGTGATAGAAAAACGTTTAGTGTCTTTTTTCAATCTAGCAAATAAACGAAAATCCCTACTTCCAATTGAAAGCTATAGGTCTAGGTTCCGTACTTCTAACATTCAACTATACGGCATAGTAACATGTCTACCACAGCATTTATAATTAAATGCAAGAGAGCCTCCATGTAACAAAATCAGTAAACTGGGGTTCATCCAGTCACAACATGTAACAAGCTAAATTAAAAGTAAAGGTATTTCAGTTTTATGTTAATGTTTCAAACAACAGTGTCCTCACTAACGTACTAGGAAAAAACGTCACGGAACACATATTTCGTGACTCTCGAAAAACGCCAAAAAGCTTTTTTTCCGCGGTTTTAGGAGTAATATGCCCGTATATCCGGTCTACTACATTGTGGGTCATTTCAGGTGCATCATTTAAAACTAGAAAATGATTGATGACATAATTTATGTTATCATTATCATGATAATGAAATAGCAAATTTTGAATGAGAGGTTTGTTACTGAGCATGGTGCCTGGATCAAATATTCCAGCTCGGTCTGGGTGAACTCATCAAAGTTAAAAATTTAACACAAACTCAACACATGCTGTAGATTAAATCTTAGATCAGCAAGAATTTGAAAAGTTTGCTGCTTTTATAGAATAGTGTAACTGTAAGTTGGAATTGAAGAATACACGTTGAACTTATAAGAGTGATTACAGGATGAATCTTTCTACATTTAAAACAAGATTTCTGCGTTTACATGTGGAGCTTATAGTGATTAGTGGAGAAAAGTGTTGCACTGCAATTTTGGATTAGAAGTTTTCAAAACACTGTAAAATGCACACTGTACAACTTGCACATTGCGATTGAACAAATCAATTTGTTTCAATTAGGTAAGATGGCGCCCTGTGCTCTGGGGACTGTTAATTCAAATATGCCTTGGAATGTTCATTCTCCGCACACAGGCCGGTTTCGAGGCATTCAATTGGCTTGGAAACCTCGCTCAGACTTTCATTGATTACGTTGACGTTGGAGCCGAGTTTGTGTTTGGCGCAACATTTCGTGATCACTATTTTGCGTTCAAGGTAAGATTAGATTTAAGGAACCACTTGACGACAAAACCTTCTATGTGATTTAATCAGAGGCAAGTAAGCGACCGTGTAGCGTTTGTTTGCTGTGAATAACGCACCACCCTGAAGTGCCGTTATGCTTCCCTTTGCTGTTAGCCAGCGTCATCCATCCAGTAAAACAGGCTAGAACTGGTGCGTTTCTAAGTGTTGAAAAAACTCTGAATGAATTGAGCCTTACAAAAATTCTGATATTCCCGTCGAAAGGAACTTGAGTGGGGGGGTTTCGGTTATTATTGTGACAATTTTGTGACAAAAAAAGACCTGAGTGGCCGCTACGGTAGTTGGAGGTTTATTGTCCGTAAATGAAAGTACAGTATCCTCGTTCGAGACGATGTAATTTGAGGTTAACGACTTCTATAAGTTTTGGCAAGCTTTGATCCGATTTTCAAGCGCGACCGCCAATCTGAGAAGTCCTCAGATGCTTGGGACGAGAAAGGCAGTCGCGCCGGGTTTTTCAGGTTCGGGCTGAAATATGAAAATCAATTTCGGGCTGGATTAGGGTTTTGGAGTAATAGTGTGTTGCTATATGTAATGATGTATATCAGAAAATGCGTTTAAGCCTTGATGTGGCTTTGACAGTTTGCAGCTACGCATGTTGGTATTATATTACTACAAAAAGTAAAACATTGGATTAACAATAGAGATGAAGGGCGTATAGCCAGGGGTTGCGAAAGTTGTAGACCTGAACAAAAACATAGCTAGAGATACGGGAAGCGTGGCGCTCCTGGCGAAAATTTTTGGGAGTTGGCAGAACGTCTTTCTTTTTATGCATTTGCTGAAATTTATATGGCGTAAATTTGATGTCCTGTTACAGCGATTTTTAGCAATCCAGCCTGATTCAGCCATGCAAAGCTTTCGGTTTCGATCTGAGCGTTTCCTGCCCTATTCCAACTCTGTTATCGCTTAGGCAGATGGATGCACCGTTTCTTTCAAAAGCACAAAGATCCGACGTGCTTCAAAAAACTGAATTTTTAACAAGGGTTTACATGGACCAGGATGCCAGGAGTGTCGGGGATATAATGCAGCTGTTTGTTTGTCACCAGTAGCGACTTGTAACTGCAAGACATTTGATCTGGTAACAATTTCATTCAAGCTGTGTCAAGGTGATGAGCAGTGAGAAAAAACGCAGCCTTTTCCTCAAAACTCTAAAAGAACAGCTGTATTGTCAAAAAAGTAGTGCACTTTGCACAGCAGCAAAATTATCCAAAGTTTTGTAAGAAATTAAAGGAAATCAGCGTCTTTTTGACCTCTAATTTGTGATTCGGAGAATATGGTAGCTAACCGCGAGTGGAAATAAAAGTAAGTCACTACTTCAAGTAAAATATTTCACCCATTCAAATTTCGTTTCTGGCTATTTTGTGCTTGCAAAAAGAGGCACGTGTACCACATCTTGCCCATGAAAATTTGCTAAAGCGAAATCAATATATGAGATAATGAAGCATGTCTGTTGTACAACTTTTTCTAACAAACGAAATTTCACATAATCGACAAGACTCATGAATTCTTCAAGCAACATTGCTGTAATACGTCGGCTTATGTTTGCATTATATCCAACAGTGCACGTTCATTGTGACCATTGATCAATCCTTCTTCAACAAGTGGCTATGCACTGCCAACAACTTCAACCAGCAAACAATGGCACAAGACCGCTTCTGTCATAAACTTGCTGGACTTTGCACGACTTACCTGATTTGTCTGTTTACCCCCAGGTTCTTCCGACCGTCATCTACTTCAGTTCCTTTATATCAATCCTGTACTATTTGGGTGCCATGCAGTGGCTCATCTTCAAAATTGCTTGGCTGATGCAAATATCGCTTGGTACTTCCGCTACAGAGTCTATGGTCGCGGCAGGTTGGTTGCAGTCGATGCCAAGCATTGTTCCAAAAAATAGTTTGGGATGTTTCCATTTTTACGTTTTTGAAAGTTGGAATTTGACTCTGCAACGGCAGCAACACCATTCCTGGAGTGTATGCTTGTCATGGTTGAGCTCTGTCACACTTTTTGGCCAACAAAAGCTTTGCGGTGATTGCTTACATGCTATCCTGCAGAATTTTCTCTAACTCTTACTGATGCGTACAGAGTGCTATGAAAATTTTTCTGAATTTATTCAAGAATCATATTTCAAGAAACGAACACGTTTTTCAAACGGAAAGAATCATCATTTTGCTAGTGACTACAACTTGATGCGATTAATCTAAAATGCTTTTAAAGAAAAATAAATGAAAAATGTACTTTGGTTTTATGTGCCTAGTGGCGAGCGCTGGCAAACTATTGTTATTTTCTGCTGTGTGCAACGTGAACCAAACACCCGACGAAGGTGGTGTGCTGAATGTGAGGCACTGGTGTTTACTCTAAAAATGTTGAGGAATAGATGTGTCCGCACCTAGCTTTTACTAGCGATTCAACGGTTATAATTTGGGCTAGCAATAGGGTAACATCAACACAGTTTTCGACTATCATGCTGTCATGTTTTTGTGATGATAAACTAATAACTAAAAAGGCAAAAAACGGTAGAAGCTTGTGCTCTTTTCTCTAAACATAAAAGATAGCATGCACATCTTGTGATCGCTATCTTCGTATAGCAGTTGTCGTCTTTTGGTCCTAGCATGAAACTAGCGTCATGCACAAGGAACTTGAAGCCGACAGCTACTTGCTTAAATGTGGCGAACCTTAGAATAGCAATTTCAACTCGATGATCGCTGCACAAACGCATTTGTTTTTCATTATAATTCCATGAACTATTACTGTGGAACAGAGGTTCTCAATCTGGGGTACATTTGCCTATCTGAAGAGGTACATTTATTGTACAGCCGCAACAAAACTTTTGAGACATAAAACCGGAGTCTACCTTTATATTTCCAGGTTATAAAAGTTCTATTAAAAATTCAGTAGTTTTTGGTTATTTTACTCAGCCTTTTTGTCATAAGAACTTTTAGGGGTACATGCTCATCTGTCGAAATGCTGACAAAGGGTACATGGTCAGAGAAAGGTTGGCAACCCCTGCTGGAGACAAATCAAAATAAGAAACAATGTTTCAGGGGCCAATAAAAAATAAAAACAAGCTTTCTGGAGATCCCTTCTTCAGCAATTACGTTACAGAGTTAGTGACTACTGGGCTTAATTAAAAGGTCTGTGCTTTTCAGGCAATATCTTTGTCGGGCAAACCGAGTCTCCGTTGCTCATCCGCCCTTACATAGACGATCTGACCACATCGGAATTGCACGCTGTCATGACAGCTGGTTTTGGAACAATAGCTGGAAGTGTACTTGGTGCTTACTTGGGTTTCGGGGTAAGTAGCATTCTGAAAAGTTAGGCTTAGGTTGCATTTGCTGAGGGCTTTTGTTTCATTTGAGCATGCGTTGGCTCATGCAGAAAAATACTGGAGAGAATGGCCCACGCAATGACACCGGTGCTTTATGAAAAGCACATGATCAAAACGTTGCCGAACGATTCAACGACAGCAAGTAGATCACCAAATTGGTTTTCTTAGGTGATTTGTTTTTTAAACGTTTGGACCAGCTGAACATTTCCATGCAGGGGACAGGTAAAATATTTTTGGATGCGTCCAAGACATGGCGTTTAAAGGTAAAATACAGTTGTGGATCCTCATCCACTGAATTGAAAGTGGAAAAATAGCTGCTTTTCTGGCATTAAACGCATTTGCAGAAGAGTTAGAAGTTGATTTGCGCAACATTCGTCAATTTTTTCTTGAGCGCCTTGCTACATCTCTCCGAGTTGGATATATATATATATACCTTCTCACAATTATATCAAATCGTTTAACTGGGTGCGAAGTGCTTTTGAGGTACCACACCAGAGCTACAGGTTCATTGTGAAATGGATTGCATTGCCGAACAGTTGACTGAGCTGCAAAGTCGACAGCTGTGGAGCCTCTGACTGAATTTTAGGTGAATTTCCATTCAATGGAAACAAATATCTCTGATCTGTGTCGGCAGGCAATAAAAACTATTTTACTTTTTCCACCGACATACGTTTGTGTGAAGCTGGTTTGTCAACACTAACTATTTTTAAAACCAAACATCGAAACCAACTTCAACCAGAAGACGACATCGGGTGTGTGTTATAACGACCACAGGCCCTTATTTCGACAAACTTGTGAAACAAACTCAGAGACAAGGTTCTCATTGAAATTTGTGAATGTGGACGATAAACCAGATTTGCTGAAACTCGTGTTTGTATTATTCTCGTAGTCTCAGTCTATCTTGAGTCCGCGAAAATTTATACTGGTCCAGAAATACTCCGTGCCTTTTGGGAAACACTGAAAAGATTGGGAAACACTGATTTAGAGCATCGATTGAAAATGGTTCAAGTTGTATTCAACCGCAAATATACAAAATCAAGGCTGTTCTTTGCGTAGACTTAATGATTATTTGCACGTTGCAGTTCAGTTCTTTTTACCCAAGGTTAAGATTACTGTGATAAAGAAAGGCACAACTGTTGATAATACGTGATAGTTGGTGTCTGCTATTTTTCAACGAAAAATTGATTTGCATTACGGTGACGCAGGCGTGTCTTTACAGATCAAAGCTGTGTATGTCATCACAGCTTGCGTCATGGCAGCACCCTGCGCTCTTGCCATTTCCAAGATGGTCTATCCCGAAACAAAGTGGTCAAAGTTCATGACATACGAAGGCATGGCTCTCGACAAAACGTGAGTAAAAATTCCGGGGTAAACTTGGCAAACTAAAAATATTTTTAGTCAGGTAAAACTAGATCATATTAACACTGCTCTCTTCAAAGAATAACCACGTTTTTCACGTTAGAAAAAAAAACAGTTGGGTGAAGGCCTATCAAATGAATGAACTAATCAAGCATGAATAAGTAACGTATATCTGTTGTTTGCAATCGCCAGCCAGTCGTGTAAAGTCGTATAACGTGTTTTTAGGAAGATTTGCAGATGCTACGCTTGAAGGCCAGCAGTGTTTGTAAAGCCTCTTGGTAGTTAATGCTTAAAAAAACCTGCAAAAATTGCTCATAAAGCTCTTTTAAATTACAGTATTACCATAAAATTAGATCATAACAATGATCACTTCTATATACAAGCAACAATTACAGGCCCTAGCTTTTCAGCGGGCATTTTGAGGGATCGCCTGCCTGGTTCTGCTCCCATCTCCTTGCAATGATTCAAGCTTGTACTTATC
>JGI24022J15233_10010603_pt1 | contig 10460 bp, 5 predicted proteins | sample Ectturendosymbi2_FD_15233 | JGI IMG/M metagenome (IMG submission 15233)
CTTCAGTATATCCATGTGTTTTGTGATTTTTGAGCTGAATAAGTTCATTTACGCGCAAAAAGAATTTCTCAACCCGCGCCCGCCCCGCACCCGCAGCAAGTTCAACCCGCGCCCGCACGCAAAGCAGTGCGGGTTCCCGCGCCCGCCCCGCAAATGCGGGTACCCGCAACCCGCGCGGGTTTACCCGCCCCGCGCAGGACTCTACTGCCTTATTCAAATAGAATAATGTCCATGTGAAACGAATTCAGCTTACGTGCGTGTATACTGCACTAAGGTCCGTATTCGCTATAACCTGGTGACAAACACACGTTTTATGCGTAATATATCTCGAAAACATATTTAGAGCATTGGCATTGTTCTCGAAGTAAGATATCTCGGTCTTAGGAGAGCTAAAATTTGGTGCTAATTGTGTTTGGAAGCTATAGTAGTGGTGTTGTTTCCGTGTTGGTCGTTTGGCATTGTACACTATTCAGTTGAATGATTGTAACTTATTTGCTCTCGTTTAAAGTGCTTAGAAATTCGTCAGATATTTAGCTTCGAGTTGCGAAGCTATTTTGTTACTTTACGATTAAGACCATTGCGAGTTGCGTTTAATGAATACGACGCTTTATGTGATGCAAATTATGGCAAACGAATTATTACTGACATTTTTGCTTCTTGCACTAATGAGAAAAGTGGTGATTCAAGTCCCAGATAGTACTATCTCGAAAGGCTAAACTCCTTACTTGCTGAATTGCAAATGATCCCAGCTGCACACCGCTGAGGCGATCCCAGAAATAGTCTTTGAATTCTGTATCGAATAATATATTGTGTTTTGCCACTTGTGAGCGCAGTGTTTCCCTTATGATAAACAAGCTTCACCGATTTCATTCAGGTTTCCGAAAACACCAAATATTTGGTTCACGCCAGTTACCTGGAGATCTACAATGAAGACGTTCGTGACCTGCTCAGTAAAAACATCAAAGACAAGCTGGAGGTTTGTTTGTGTTTTGCGATCTTGTGTCGTGTTTGTTGTGACACGACCACGTCCTATATACAGTCAAGCAGATGTCGGTGACATGAATTACGTTTGAGGCGCCACTCCTCGTATTTAAGCTGCGTATGATCTCATCAGTTCACCGTACGTCATACCTGTCGAATGGTTACGTCCTGGTTGCAGAGTGATTATATTATACATTTAACCTGTTGGGTAATTATGAAAATAACGTTAGATACGCGTTTAACGATGAGCAATCGAAGTCGCTTTTGTGATATTGGCAATTGTCTGCAGCTTACATCTTCCGAAAAAATGGTATTTTTTATTAATCACAAGGATGGAATGCGGTCCGTGAACTTTCCGAGCAATATCTGGGCGTCTTTTTATTGTTCAACAAAGAAAAATAAAAACGTTTCTCAACGCACCACACAGCAATTCTCCGACTAATTGGGTTACATCTCATAAAACCGTTTATTTTTGCGAAAAAAGACGTTGTTTCAAACGTTTTATCAATTCCTGTAACCAGTGCCTCGCTTTTCTTGCAAGATTATTTCGCAAGTTTTTTAACCAAGTCAAGAACAGCATGAAATAGCACTTTTTCGTGCTGGTCTGACAGAAGTACTTCGCTAAAAAATTGCATCAACTTAAAAATCATTCCAACTGTGTTGCGCGATACCGACTTGAAACAGCGCAAGCTTCTTCGGTTGACAAAAGCTACGCCCTTACGAACGCGGTAGCAAGTTTTCGAGATAAACTGTGTGTGCTTTACCCACGTAGCTCAAAGAGCACCCGGACAAGGGTGTGTACGTCAAAGACCTCTCCATGCAAAGGGTGGGAAACGTGGCTGAGTGCGAGCGCGTGATGGCCACCGGGTGGCAGAATAGGACAGTCGGGGCGACTCTGATGAATGCTGACTCATCCAGGTCTCATTCAATATTTACTATCTATCTCGAAGCGTGCGACACAGGTGAGTGTGCAATCGATGCTTGCTTCTGCCGTGGAAACGAAACTGTCTGCATAGGCTTTCACGATGTTGACATTGCACACCAGACAAATGTTTGTGTCGGTTTGAGAGTGTTGCTATGGAGAAAGTGTTAAATGCGTCGTTGGAAAAAGCTATGCGTTAGCTACGTCTTCGGGTAATCTGGAAAGCAGTTGGCGATGCGCGGGACTGTAAAGCAATGCTCAAAGTTTGTTTAAAATTTACTGTATCTCTCGTCGCCCTCTATGCGGGCAACCTCATCGCCGATGAGCGGCAGCAGCGTATCGTGAAGCATGTCCAGCCGTGTATTATGTTATCAAAAAGTCCGCTTTTTCGTTCTCTGTGCAAAAACAACCACTTACTATCTTGATCAACGCCGCATTCACGACCCTCTATTTAACTGTCAACTGTTGTTTTCTTTTCCTGCTGTGCTTTCCCCCAAGTCGCTCCAAAACTACCGAAAGCGGTAGTCCTTCGCATTTTAATTTTGTCTCCTGTTGAGATTGCAGTCAACGCGACGAGCGGAAAAGTAATCGCTAAGTTCGCCCGCAGTCGCTCGTGACTGAGTAGTAATGTATCTTCCACCACTGCCATGCAGTGTATGTTGCAAGAAAAAAGTTAAAACCCCTTCTTGAAATTGACCCTAAAGCGAATTATTTTCCGCGAACACATTCTTATCACACGTCTGTGGAAAGTGATGAGTAAACGTATGAAGCATCAGCGCTGAACAACTACGCCATCCTTCATCCTTTTAATCAGCTCAGTTGCATTTCACCCAGTTTCATAGGTTTATCAAGATTTAAAGAATTCACACTGATTCGTGATCAACGCAGGCATTGACGGGGGCGACCACATTCGAGCGGGCAAACTGAACCTCGTCGATCTGGCCGGAAGTGAACGACAATCGAAGACGGGAGCGACTGGCGAAAGACTGAAGGAAGCCACGAAAATCAATCTGTCTTTGTCAGCTTTAGGTAAAAAAAAACAATCGTTTGTTTCGAGGTGCCTGGACATGAAGCTGTATGCGATCTTTGTTCTGGTTCTCTTCTCGGTCTTTTGGGAGGTGCTTCAAAATACGAGCGCTTCAACGTTCTGAGCGTCTCTCGACTTTGTGGTTTCCACCGCACTGAGTAAACTTCGTGTTGTCGCGTTTTAACAACACTATCTGCACTTAGCGATGTATGCCACTTACGTACATCAATAACAATGCCGACCAGCGGTTTGTTGCCATTGCTACTATCTTGCACCCACTTATGTAAACGATAATGCCATCATCAAACCTGTCACTTAAAATGCTTGCCTCGTGTTATCGTTTCCACATTGCCAACAAATTGAAGTGATACGCGTCTGTCTGACTTCTAGGAGGTCTTAGCGTCTTCGCTGTCAAACGCATGCCTGGCTATCAAAGGCTGTAGTAAACAAAACACAAACGGCTGTCAGCGATAAATATCGGTTGATTATGACGAAACAATGAAATCGGCCTCACCGATCGTTACGGTTGCCTAAATAGTTGATTATTAGGTCAATCTTTTCAATGTCGTTGCTTTTCGCAGGTAACGTCATATCAGCCTTGGTAGACGGCCGATCAAAGCACATTCCTTACCGTGATTCAAAACTGACTCGATTGCTTCAAGACTCGCTGGGAGGAAACACCAAAACTCTGATGGTCGCGTGTTTGTCGCCAGCTGACAACAACTACGACGAAACGCTCAGCACCTTGAGGTTCGTCTTGTTTACGTCACTCTCAAAGCTTGGGCCGTTTGTGATATAGTGACTTGTAATAAAGAATTACAAGCCATAGTGGCTTGTAATAAAGAAAAAACTTAATTCTCCAGTATGAGAACATTACCGCCAGATGCCTTTAAATATACTAGTGGCATGCGCAAGTTTTAAGTTGCCAAAGATTATGATTCAAGTGCAGGAAGGGAGCGCTTATTTTTGCAGATGTGCTTTGTAAATTAAGCGTTTCCGAAATTTCTTGGTGCTGAAATTCGCAAATTTACCTGACGGTCATTATCATCAACATGTCAGCTGACTCGAATGTTCCATAGCCGTGGGTCTGCCTCCTAGATAGGTGGCCCTGGTCTGTTGCCTTTGGGTGCGTCATCCGCTAAACGAAGCACGCCACTCGAGTCAGTGAAAAACCCTAAGACACTTTCACTTTGCTGGTTTATGTTGCCGTGCTATGTATTGTGGAATAACGTGTATCATGTAATGAATTCATACGCCTTTGACTGCTTCGCTGAGCGGCTGTAACTCCGAACAATCAAAGTCGAATTTTTTGGGGAGATCGGGATACGTTTACAAAAATATGACTATCCCTGTCTCGACGATCTTCATCGAAAGATTGCTGAAGATCTGTTGGTTCGACCTGCGATTCTCTGACTTTGTAATGGCAGGGTTTTTTAAGGTGTTTTCGGGACCTGATTCGGGTCCCTAGAATCAGAGAAATTCGGTTCCTACAGCTCCATACCGGGTACCTAACATTTTCCTTAAAAAACTGGTAATAGTTTATGTTCTTTGTGCTTTGGAAGCGCAATATGTGGTGACGTCATTGGAAGGAGCGCGTGTTTACGGATGACTGCACTGAAGTAGTCGTTTGAAAGTTGCGAGAATATTTGTTACTTTAGTGTTTTTGTTCTCTAAACATACTGTGTCAACCTAACGATTTTAAAACATATTTACACATAAAACACATCCAGTTAGTTCTATTGCGCGTAAAGGAGAAAAGCTTAGTCATGAGTGGTTTCAGCTTTGGGTGTTCCTCCTGCACTTCGCTTTTTTGTCTTGACCTTTTGCAACTAAAATTCCAGTGGTTTCGTAATAATGGTATTTTTAATCAATTTTGAAGGTACGCCAACCGAGCTAAAAACATCAAGAACAAACCTCACATCAACGAAGACCCGAAGGATGCCCTGCTTCGTGAATACCAGGAAGAAATAAAGAAATTGAGGGGTTTGCTTGCTGGCCAACTTGGGCCAGATGGGATCAAAGGTACTGCTTCCCGCCACGAGTGACGCAGAAAGCTTTTACGTCGTTTTGTTCTGGCGCGACCGTGAAGTATTTGGAGTCCTCCCATGGCTGCTGCCCCGCGGCCCTCCCCAGAGAAAAGCGGGCACAAAAATGAATGTTTTGGCGTAATGCGAGCAGGGTGAAGAGTTTCAGTAGAAAATGTTAAGCTTGCTTCTGGAACGCTTTCAGAAGTGTTCAAAACCATTTATTTGCTCTGAAAGCGCTTTCAGGGTCTGTAAACGCCCTCCCATTTACTTGTTCTTTTCTTCTTTCAGCGCATGTCGGAACCGGAAACGCAGGTTCGGTATTTCGGGCAATTGCTCTGTTCTCTGTGTACGCTATCAGGCATGTGGTGTTGTTGGTGACGGTGCTGCTGTGGTGACGGGCGCTTTGACCGAGCTGGGCATGCTGCACAAGCGTGGTTACTTGTTTTGCGTCTTGCAAAGGACCGGGACACCTTTCCTTTGACAAATGCTGCTGCAATGCTGCACGCACCCTATTGGTTGCTTCGTTTTTCGTTTTGAACCTTTCGTTGCTAAAGCACCGGTTTTTGACAAAGCGACACTCCGCTTTAGTGAACAAATCATTACGTCATGCCCTTGTATGCACGAGCCCAACCAAAGCTTTACTGTCGATACGGTCATTTCCTTACTATGTCTGGTGTGCTTGTCTGCAAGTTTTTTTTGTTGTTGTTGCTTTAAAAGCGAACAATGTGAGCAGAACGCTTTGCATAACAATATCCATTAAGGTGTATTTCTTGTCTAAACGCTCTTTTGTTAAATTTGAGATGCCTTGAAGGCGATGAGGCGACTGAAGGGTGAGATAAGGTCACAATGCCGGTTGTTTGGTGATAAAGTTCACCTTTCTTTGAGTGATGCCGTGAAATGCGGAGACATGAAAGAAATCGCATTTGGAACCAACTATCAGGGATGAAATATCTAGTGAAAAAAAGGCAATAGAAAATGAAACCTGGAATTTTTAGCGGCTAGTTACCGTTAAAAAAGAAATACTTTCTTTTCGACAACTGACCACGTGCATCCCCATCAAGACCACCAGGTCAACGCGTGCTTAAGATTTTCTAAGTTTGCAATTGCTGCAGTCTCACCGGTGGGTTGAGTGAATTCATTTACAAGCTGTTGTAAGCGGCGTGATTTTCCTTTCACGGCCATCTGCCTGTTCTGTGTGAGAGGCTGAAGTCTTAAATTCAATGTGTTTAAAAAAAGTTACTGCCAAGTCCTGCTGCAGTGTCTTGCACAATTTCAAAAACTCTCCCAGATTTTACCGCAATTCGACATAAACCACTCACGATACCGCGTTTGTTTAAACCACGCGAATGAATGAAACCGCAAAGATGCGAAAATCCAGATTGGCCCGCGCCATTACTTTTGCGAATGAATGCTTCTCACTTAATCAATAGCATTTCTTGAAACCGAGCAATTGACACACTTCCGTCCTCGCGTCTTGTCACCAATAAATAATGCATTGTACTCTGCAGCCACTGCTGTACAGCCCGCCCAACGCAGTATAATATTAAGGAAACCTCGTTGTCCATGAGGTTTCACTTTTTCTGGTAGTAATTAACTCGACGAGATCTTGAAAGCGAATCGTGCAAGTTATTCAAATTAACATATGCGCTTGTAGAATGTTGCAGGCTTGTTTGTTTTAATTATTAATGACCCCCCACGAGTTCTTTCCGAGACACCCCTGGCCGTGCGTGCCTGTGACGTGGCAGCGATTCTCCTCAAGCATTCAGACATTTCGTCCTCAAACTCGTTTGATAGTTTAGTAAGTGAAATGGAATTGAACGGAGAAGGGCAGAAGAAAATGTTAAACAGGACGGGTGGAAGAGGCTGGTTAGGAGGATTATTCAAAGGTTTATACGCGATGCGTGTATATCGATTTAGTGACAAACACGTTTTAAAAGTTTGTATTGAATGCTGTTTTTAACATGGCTAGTTGCTGAATTAACTTTCAAACCATATCAGCCTTTTATTGTTGTGAAACATAACGTCGGCGAGATATGGCTTTCGCAAATAAAAAGCGTCCTCCGTCGATAGCTAACCGACAACAATCGTTTGCCTTCAGCTGAAAAGCTGAACATTCGATTGTTGCGACTGAACTATTCGCGAAAGTTATCTTGTTTATTTAGTTTTTCGTTATGTTTCAAGTAGCGCTTGTCTAAGTTTAGAATTGTTTGTGTCCACAAAATTAAAACAGTGAATTAAACGAAACGACAACCCAGTTAGTATTTTCATGTCTTGTGAAACGTTACTAACTGTTCATGCTCATCGGGCTGCAGACCATACCAAAATGATTGCACTTGCCGTGTACCTTTTTTTTTCCTATTACGCACAAACTCCGGCTTCACGGAGTGCACGTGTTTTGCTTGGAATTAGTTTCTTGGTGATAGAGCTTAAATGCTGGCGCCGTCTGGTTCGCTTGTTTCAGAGGTTCCCAAACTTTTTTCAGCGCGACCCAAATCTGAGTTAGATGGACATCTCGTGGTCCAAGTCTCAAAAAGCGTGTGTTAACATGAAAAAAAATATGATTCTATGGATGGTTTTTGGCAGTAAATTGCAAAGTTCCTTTTTATTGTAAGAAATCTACGCTTTTGACCCAGGTTTGGATCGCCTCGGCGCGACCCATTTTTTACCCTTTGCGACCCTTTTTGGGCTGTGGCCCATACTTTGGGAACCACTGACTTGTTTGGTTTGTTGCAAATTTTCCTTTTCCCTCGGAAAGTACCACCGGTTTTTATCGAACTTGTGCTTTGCGTACCTTTGCTTTGTTTTGCCTTTTATTTTTGTGGGCTCAGCAGACCCGCTTGGCCGTGTGCGTTCTGCTTTGTTTCACTGTTAACTCCTCGATCCTTCGGCCCTGCGAGCCAGGAGTTGTGGATTTTGCCGTTTTTAGTGGCACTTAGCATCGGGACAGCCCCGCACCAACCTTTGATCAGGAGTTTGCGCGCTTGTTTGGTGCTGCGGCAGCTTGCAGCGCTCTGTGAGTAGTTGAAATAAACTTCTAACGTTTTGGAAGAAACAGCGTTGAAGTTCGAACTCGCGGTCTGTTCCAAACGGCTAATTTCACTTTAATTTGAAGAATCGTATTTTTATAATTCGATTCCAGCGTCTTTTGCGTCATTTTCACACACAAGATAAAAAAGTTCAAGAAATCAATAAAGTCTCCAAGTTTAATGCGCCAGTGGTGAAGCTAGCAATGAAAAATGTTAATGAAGAAGTTTTTCCGACAGTCAAAAAATTGCAAAAATGTCTTTTTTGTGGTGAAAAAGGTGGCGGCGAGATCGGCACACGAGTGGTTTGCATGTTAGCACGGAGTGTGCTTTTATGTGGTTTTCAACAGCTTCAAATCTCAAACGTCTAATTTGCAACTCTTACATAATTTGCTTGATGTGGTCTTTCCAGTTTCTTGGTGATAGCGAAGGGTCATTTGTTTGACAGCATTGCTGGAAGGCCAGTCACCGGTTCAGAAGTCCCGAAGCGAAGGCAGGCAAGATGAAAGCGAAGCGGACCGGGCTAGAGACGAACAAGCAGAGCAGATCAAACTCGTAAGTAACGACACACTGGTTCGTTCCGTATTTTTTCTGTAGCAAGTTAAGTAAGTTTCGCAGCCGTGACGTCGGTCACGGGGCTCTTACTTGCGAATAAAGCAAATTCATCCCCAAAGCAATAACACGAGGTTGGTTTCGGTCCTGAAAACAGCTCTGTTTTCTCGATTGCATTTTACCCCCCTCCCCCATATTCAGCCTCATCTTCTGTTCTGGCAACAGTGTTGCGCACAGAAGGCGAGTTTTGCGATGGCGGTAAAAACTGGTCACTTTGATTTCGCGTGTGGCGGCAGTAGCGCGAGTTCCGCATCAGTCTTCGTTGGCAGCAGTTCCTAATCTTAACGCTGCCCTTATCGACTTCAGCGACCAACCGCGGCGAAGAAGGTTTGCAAGCTATCGTGTCAGCTGTTGGACTGTTCGCAAACAAGTACATTGCGTTGAATCACGAATGGAATATTACTGGAAATCACGCAGTGAGAATGCACAAAGCATTAAAGCACTAATGCATCCGCTGTACCGCCATTAAAAGTTGACACTATCGTCTTTCCATCTACCGCAGATCGAGAACCGAAACACCCGCTCTTACGTATCGATCTCTCGCTGTTACTGTTGCTTTCAGGAATACGAAGGCAAACTGTCAGAACTGAAGCAAAGATACGAGGCGGAGCAGATGAGCAAAGCAAAGCTGCAGGAAGACATGAACAAACTCAAGACGCAGTATGACCAGCACGTGGCTCAAACAGGTACTCCCTGCTTGTTTTGAGGTGTGACCACGTTAACGCCTTTGCTTCTGACCACCTTAATGTCTTGGCTTCGTCCAGCCGCTGAATACGGTCTTTCCAAGCGCGTTTGCGTGTCCTGCACTTGAGGTATTTTACAAAACTAGCGATTTTATCAAAGTTTACCATCGTGGTTAAGAGCTCAGTTTTAAGGATTTGCTGTTAAGGTTATTTCTGTTTGTCCGAAACTCCTTAGCTTTCTTATATACCTGCTCTTCATTGACACAATTTTAGTTTTTTGCATAAAACATCTTGAAGTTTTTTTATCAATGCGGTAACATGCCGCAAATTACTCGTGAAGAGCGGAAAAATGCTTTAAAAACTATTTATCAACCTTTAGTGTCTTTTTTTGATTCGGGTTCTTTTGCAGGTTTGACAGGACAAGCCTATGGCCGCACGGCACAAGAGGTAAGAAGCGACGCTGCTTCTTGTCAAGTTAAATGGTTGCTTCTTCATGTATTTGTTGCTTATTACAACTTCTGCTTTTCTAACTTACACCGATCTCTTGTTGCAAAACTTTCATGCGCCTTGCACAACACCATCCGGTAAAGTGTCAATGGCTTTAGTCGATTGTGTGCCTTGCTACGCTACTACGAGTGTCATGTTATTAACAAATCTGTCTGGAACAACCCCACGCAGTTTAAAGACATATTTGCTCCTTTTGCTGGTCTGCTGAAAGCATAGTAAACGCAGAAGACATTTCAGAGCAGCAGTGTGTACATGCGGATGAACTTTGTACGTAACCGTCGAATATTCCCGTCAAAATTTGTCTTTCCACGGCCTGCTTAGCGGGGTTAAAAGTTCCTCGAAACGAATGACCTTTCCCCCTCTCAACACCTCGCCAGCTGCCACACTTGGCGTCCTACCGGAAGCACCCAAGCGATCCGAACAGCTCCTCGTCCTCGTTGCTCTCAACGTTGACCGATGACGAGAGCGACAGCGAGGCTTTTAACCGCTTCCTGGGCGCTTCAGATCAGTACGACACCGATCTGAAAGTATGCAGGCAGTCGGCGAACTTCATGCTCAAGCTTTCCGAGCTGATATACAACCACGCCCTGCAAATATCCGTCCGCCGCTCGATCCACGAAAGGGCGCCCCACCCACTGGGCAGGCTTGGCTCATCCGTATGATTGCATCCCTGTCCTC
>JGI24022J15233_10010605_pt1 | contig 10459 bp, 10 predicted proteins | sample Ectturendosymbi2_FD_15233 | JGI IMG/M metagenome (IMG submission 15233)
GGGCCAGTGGTACCCGCTGGCGACGGCCCTGGGTGCAGTATATGTTAATCTTGCCACACACTCAGGATGGCTTTTTGTCTACCTGCTGTTCGGACACCACCAGTTTACTGAACTTCGTTAAAACAAATAGTAAGCTGTTTACTGTTCAACAGTCACAGTCGGTTTCGTGCTCTTTGGTATAGCTTGCAATAAGCAGCTATGTGTAAGTGAATCGCTCATTTGGTCTGCGTGAATTCGACTGCTCAACGTACCTGTGCCATCTGGAACCAATGTAGCTGACAAACAGAATCACGCTCAGATTTCCAACGTGAAAACAGCTGTGAAGGAGACCCATGGTAAAAGTACTTAATCTGTATCTACGTTGAACAGACGTGAGAGTGCTTTTTGAATACCTGTAAGAGCGTTTTCGAAATGTTAAAAGCATCAAGTTTCAAAAATTGATGCCATTAAAAGTGCATCACGTTGATTAACCAAAGGTTTTTATGCCTGAAACAGATGTGACAAAGTTTTGATTTTTAATAAACAAACTCTTGATTTTTTTACTCTCACTTTGACGAAGAAGGACGCCAGTTCGTTTTGTTGCTGTCACCCGCTCGATTACATTGTCGCAAATTTTAATACTACTTGTCTGACAAAGCACAGGTTGATTTGGGTAGAACTGTTCAAATCTATCGGGTTGTATCTTTTCTAAAGACATTAAATTTAAAGAATAATTGTTTTTGAAATATGTGTAGCCTACTAATACTACGGCAGTGAGAATTTACTTTCTTTCGCACCCAAAATATACACTCATTGGCCGCGTAGATTAAATAAAACCTAATCATCGAGACTGTGCGCACTGGAGAAAGAAATCTTAGAAAAATTGTGGTTTTGACATGTGATACATCCCTGAAGCAATTCAAAATTAATCTTAAGGTGGTTGGGTATGTGTGGAAATGGTAACACTAAGCCAGAAATCTGCTTTTAAAACCACTTTTACACTTTATGTAAAACAAGAGTAAATTTGGAGATGTTTCACCAATTTTATCCATAAGAAAAATTGAACATCCACTACATCCTGACTTGGTGAATAGGTGGAATAGTACGTCGGCGATCCATATCACAAACGACATTTGCGGATGCGAGCGAGCACGGGTACGCGAAATTTATTTACCGAAAAACCAGCAAAACAAAATCATCTACCACTCACCCGCTGGCCATGACTTGTACAAGCTGCAGCAACGATAGACAGAAGACAAAAGTCCGCACGCGCATGAACAAAGAGCCGGATGTCTTTGGACGCCTTGCGCTGTCTTGCTCACAGTCCGCATTTGCAACTTGACAGTAGGGAATATCTTCGGGGCCCAGTCGGATCTCGGTGCTTACCGTGTGTTTGTCGGGCTGTTGTTGCTTTTTCACTTGCATGCTGTTGAGCGTCGCGTTTGCACCGGTCGTCATGTTTACGTGAACTGGGACGTTCTCTGCGGACGTCTCGTTATCTGATCCTGCACGCCTTCGTGCAGGAAAATTCTCACGTACAAGAAGCGGCACGTTTATGAATTATGCACTTCAGCAGATTAACGTAATCCCTACGTCACTTGCGAAAAAAACAAAATTAGCCTTTCCGCTGTTTTTCGCTGAACTAAACAAGGCACTGGCAATTTTGGCCAGCATGCCTTTAATCCCAGCAAAAAGTAAAGGTATCCTTTCCGGTATTTTGCCGTGGATAGCGCCCAGTACCGCCCATTAAGCTTAGCTGCTTTTCAGACGTCTACATGAAGTTACCGTTCTTCTTCGTGGAAGAGGTTTCATAAAAGATAAAATTTAAATTCTTGACGAGCTCGCATAACCTTAATTCTTAATGTGTGATCTGACAAAAGATATACCTTTGGAAAGTACCGGCTGTTGTGGCTTTTCTCTACTTGAACATATGTTGGTTGGCTTTTGTACTGATGAAATACAACCGAATGGATCAAAGCGACATTTTTCAAGAGATTGTGCAACGCATTAATCGATTAAATGCATATTCTGTTTTTTCTCTTACTTTCTCTTATCTAATTGAAGCGAGTCTAAGACCTGCCAGGACAAAAAAGTGCAATGCAGTAGTTAAAGCAAATGCTGATTTGCGTTGGGGTAAGCGGGGAAAATTCAAAGTTAAAATTTGCTGTCGATCCTTGAGCTCATTTTAACGTTGCAGAGTCAAACAGAAATCAGCATCCACTTCGCCAGAAAAACTCTCCTATGAGCACGTGTGTGGTTTACTGTAGAAAGGTTTTAACGTAGAAATAGAGTAGGGAGTATTTTCTGTACGAACCAGTTATCACAGACTTTGCTTTGTTGTAAAGTTGAACTAGTACCAGGGTTGCAAAGCCCTCATGGACAAAAAATATCAAATAGCTTCCAAAAGTCCCAAGCAAACCGAAACAGACTGATGGCTGTCGGTTTTGAATTGCCCTAATTGAGTAATGGAAAAAATACAATGTTACTATGGAACCAAGCCCACAGTTATTGCCTATTAATAAATAAATAATTGTTAATGAAAATGCCGAAAATACAAGATGTTGCAAAGTGCCAAAAATACAATGACCTCCTTAGCAATTATTACTTTCAACCAGTGTCAACTGAAACCACTGGTATGTTTGGTAAGTCCACTGCCCCTTTTTGAGCTGCCTTGCAAAGAAACTTGTTGATATGTCTGGTGACCCCAGGGACCAACAGTGGTTCCACCAGCGCCTGTCCCTGGCTGTGGTCAGAGGGAACGCTGCCAGCATACTGGCCTGTGTGCAACTTTGATCTGATTTTAGCTATGCCCGCATATTAACCACTATTACCGCCCACCACTTGCCTTTGTTCAATGCATAGTCGTTGCTTTCCGAAAATTTGCGCTTTCTATAAGTTTTGTTGTTCTCTTGTGCAGTGTTATTTCATTCCCCTTCTTCACTATCTTGACTACCGCACAGCCAATGATGAAACCACAGCGTTATGATATGTTTTAGTTCGCTTGACACCTCTGGGGCATTAAAAATGTTAATCTCCAAAAGTACCATATCCTCTTATAGAAAATGCTTGATAAATATACCTATATATGTTTGAAACAGTGAAATACAGGTTGTGACAATACAGATATGCACCATGCCATAGTTTTTAATTACTCTGAATCTGGTACTCAGGCATTTGCTGTCTTAGATATGTCACACAATTCCACAAAACATCTATTACAAAATGCAGTCACAGAGAACCCATAGAAACAATATCAGGCTTTCCAGGTCTACATGGACCAAATACGCTAGATTGCCGGGCAAAATATGTCATATAGCTTCAATAAATGCCAAACAGCCTGAAAAAATATAAAATTTTAAACTCAAAGCAGACAGGTTTCAACAAAATGCCAAACAACGTTTTTTTCTGCCAACACTACTAAAAAAGGCGAAAAACATGCCAAAGCTTGACGTACACTCCAAATAGCATTTTCTCACACCAAAACCACTTTAAACGAGAATTTGGCATTGAAAATGACAACCTGGCAACCCTAACTAGTACTAAAGAAATAATCCACTGCTGACAAAAAGCGCGAGCCGGTTATAATGTGTAAGTTTCTGTGCAGCACGCTATCGTGTAGACTTCCCCTTCGCATGCGAGTATGTGATAACGGATTACTGGTTAAAAAATGCGGTTAACTTTTCATGACATAAAGCTTTAACTTGCCTAAGGCTGAACAAAGGTGTTTTATCTTCAATGTAGTGCCACGCTCCAGCAGCAGCGGCAAAATTACAACAAATTACTTGTGAAGTGAAAAGCCACCTAGAAAACCGCCAAGGTAAGAGTTTGCACCGCGACATTATGCTGCCCGGCGATTCTGTCAAGCAAAAGAATTACAGAGAGTTTCAGCGTTTTCTACTTGTTAAACGCATCTAAGCCCAAAAAGGCATTGACAGCCATGAACCAGGCGAAGCACAGATCTGCACTTCGCCACCATCTAAAAATATGTCTCTCCCTTCTCTGTTAAAAATCAAGAAATTTTGTGGCGAATTGATTGGTAGCGAAACAGAGCGAAAACTTAGGGATTGCTTGCAGTTTCTATTAGGCATATGATATCGCACTATGTAGATCTACCAGACAAAAATCCGTCAATCAGTAGTTTGTACCACCTTTGTCAATAAGTGTGTGCAAGGTACTGGAGAAAAAGTCTTATTTAAAATAAAAGCATTACAGGTTTGGGCCTGTTATCGCGGTTCTGAACAAATTGCACAACCACAAGATTTCAAGGGTGCCCTTCACTAAACATCAACTCCCTAACAACCCAAACGGAAGCAGGATAAGATCTAGTGAGAGTGACGTCACATACTTGTAAGGCATCCGTTTCACAAACGCGAAATCAGTCTTAGTGCAAACAATCTGTTATGATCGGTCTTCTTCACAGTGTTTAAGTAAGGAGAGAAGGGAGAGCTTTTAGCGAGATTGATTGACGGCTAAATGAGTAGTACACCCTGGGCTTTGCAACAATTATCCCGCTTTTCAAATAACCTTTGTTTAAGGCATTATTGTAACTGCTTGAGATACTAATGCGTTTATAGTTTGAAGTGACCGATTTTCCGTAATAAGTCAGTATTTCAACACTAATATGGCAAATACTAGTATAGCAAACGTTACTCATACACACTACATCAATCTGTTCCACAAATGGACGCTTTCTGACAAAGGTAATAAAGGTGTTTAATTCTGCTCGCTAAGGTTAAAGGTTTCTTCTAAAGATATCTCTTTCTTTGTTTGACATAGATTCAAACCAGGCCACTGCAGTAGTAGCTGCATCGTAAATTTTCTTCTTCGATGCGTTGCCCTGACTGGTCACACTAAAAAACAATTTTGAACATCTCTGACAGAAACTGCCACAACTTCGATAATAGAAACTGCTCTATTTACAGGTTGTCATTAAAGAATTATTTATTTCATCCTCCAACTCCAATAACATCGAACACGTTGAACTACAGCCTGGTGTTCTGTGCAGCGCTGTCGACATACGATGCCATTTTGACAAATTTCTCTCGAGGAAGGCCGTGTCTTTTACGCTCAAAGGTCCATTTGAAGGCATGTTCTGCCACACGCTCGCAGCGAGTGTACAACGCAGCCAAAGGTTACTGGTTAGAAAACCGCTTGAAAAAAGGGTGCGTAGAAAAAACGCTATTGGCAACCATTCGCCAAACGTCAAAAACCTTGCATGAAAATACTTGTTAAAAACAATTTTTTTGTTCAGAAAATTTTTAACAAGTATTTCGATCATCTGGTAGCGCACGAAACAAAGTGAATTGCCTTTTTTGAAAGATCCGGTTCGCATTAAACCGTTTTGAACCGCATCTTAGACTTGATTTCTTGGGAAGCGGTCTTTAAACCAAAGAAGAAAAATAAGTTGTTAAATTTCGAAGAAGCTTGATCATCGCTGATTTTTGTATTGACAAGCACGACGACACGCGCTTTTATGCTGCTCTGAGATGACCATGACGAATCGCTGCATAAATCTCAGCTTTCTCGCGGCCGATGCGAGCGGGACGCCTTGACTAATCTGAACGACGGCGGTTGGGTAAAGAGAGTTACAGAGATAATTTAACTGGTGTGAAGAAAAAAGATCGACGACCGAAATAAAAAAACATCTGCAAGTCGATAAGACAGATTGCAGAGTTGAGTATAAGGGATCCAGTCTTCCTTACAATTGCAACAAACATCATTTTACAATGAAGGAAAATCTGGTAAACACGAGATAGACGAGATACAGAAAAATACAGGCAAGATCCAGTAAGGTGTTAATAGTGTTGGGATGTCTGGCCTTTTATGGCCTCCTGTATCGTAAATGCAATACACGAGTAGTCACCTCAAACCGTTGCGTTTCACATACGAGTATATTAAACGCCATGGCTTCTTTCCCCATGCTCAAAATATTTTCCGTGGAAACACTGCTAGAGGTGCTTGGTTACAAAGTTAGTGGGAGGAGCTTTTGCGTCAGTTTGTGAAAAAAAATCCTTCTGCGAACGGGTTATGAAGCTTTGAAAAACTTTTCTTCTTCCTCTGAGCGAATTAAGTCTATTTCAACAAAGGTGGTGTCGCAGCTATGTTGATGTCTTGCGTGACCAATATGCATACCACTTCGAGTCCACCATCATCCCAACATGATTGATCAGATTTGTATTATCGTAAAATATAGTTCTTTGTTTCAAGTGCAAACAAACAGCGATTAAAAGAAATTCAAGACTTGACAAAAATTATGATAATTTGCTTCTATCTTGTACCGTTGGTCAACCGTTGAAACAATTCATTTTTAGCTACTTTTTTATACAACTGCATTTTTTGCACGATGATGACTGGCTGAGCTTGTTTGATTAACCCTTGCAGCATTCTTTTATCCAACGTTTTCCTACCAGTCAAAGTAAGGGTTGACTGCTGCTGTAATCAATATCCAGTGCAACAGCCAATCTCTTTAAGATTCTTAACAGTATAACGTGTGAGTTCCACACCCAATTTTTGTCACATTCAAAATTTTTTCTACTAGCACATCGTTGAATTTCAATCAGCCTTGCAGTGTCATATGAAGCCCAAGGACGTAACCAAGGGGGGTTTGGGTTAACCCCCCATTGAGTTTGATATGTTACAAAAACTTTATTACCTGCGTAAAAGAGGAAATTGCTCTGACGCAGTGATGAGTGTGTTTTACTTCCCGGTTTTAACGCGCAACCTGATATTTTTGCAGTTATGAACTGCTGTGTCGTAGCATTGAGTGTATTTTTCTTCGATATCATAACTTGGAGCGCTGATAGTTTATATTCAGTGCAATGACACATGAAATAAGGAAACTGCGTGTAGAGGAATATGCATATTGTCTCAATAAACGTCGCCAAAACGTTGCTTTGGAAACATGAATATGACGTAAATTGTGACGTCAGAAACAGCGCACACCAAATACAAATGACCAGCATATGCCACTGAATGAAACCCCCTACATGAAAATTTTCTGCGTACGCCAAGGATGAAGCTTGTCCTACCTTAAGAAATAAACTGGTCATCGAATTTCATGCGAGCATATTTTCATTCTTTAAAACTTCAAAGTAATTCTGAGACAAACTTATTTTCTAAGAACTGACTTTTCTCGTGGAAGTAATTTCAAGATCCTTGCGCAAGCAGAGGAATTACTATTTTTCAAATGACAAAATTTCCATGCGGTGTCGACTAATAAATGACGTAGATGCCCGTTTTATGAATAACTGCAAATGAAAACTGTTCTGCGCTGCTAGAATGTCGTAAACTACTTTTGAGGGTATGAGAAAAAATGGCAAATGAGTTAAGCGGAAAGTTTGTATTTATGTCTTTGTATGCAACTTCAAAGGAAAACTTTATGATACGCTGTAGAAAAACATCAAGGAAATCACGTTTCTCAGAAGAGTTCTATTGAGCTTCCAATGAGAAGACTTGAACCTAGGAAAACCTTCCAAATATGTTTGTGCGGCAAATAGCAGCGTTTTCCCATCCATTTGCGTTGGGGTAGATACGCTATAACAGGGGTGGCCAACCAGTCAGAGACCAAGAGCCACACTTCTTACTGTGTTACCGCAAAGAGTCACATCATACACATTGACGCACATGAACATCACCCCATCTCTTCCTCACTCACACACATACCATTGCTCAGCTAGATTCATTGTAAATATCACACACCAACATGACAATGACAGAATTTTATTTACAAGCCGTTTATTGTTGTGCATGTTATTAGCGGGTCTTCTGGTAATTACGTAAGAGCCGTATGAAACCGGGCAAAGAGCCGCGGATTGACCAACCTGCACTATAAGCTAAACCTGTAAATGACTGCTGTTTAACACAGAGTCCTTTAGCATCATAAGCCAATTGATAGATTGCCGAAAATGTACGATACTTGGTACGAAAATACTGCATAACTTTGCAAGCACAATACGCAGGCGTGCGACTGAAAATAGTTTACAGCTGCCACTTATAAAACCTTGGTTTCTAAAATCCACTGTTGAGTGCACAATAAGTTGGTTTATTTATAGCAAGCACAACAGTGGTTTGTGGAAAGCGTGCTAACAGGGAATATCTGTCACGTCACTCAGGAGTCAGGAGTTTCAACGACATATCTACGTCACCAGACGTGACTCCACTAAAATGCAGAACTGGCCTGTTGCGCACAACTTCATCTTCCCGTGACGCTTGCGTAAATGCGGTCGCCAGGAAGCTGAACACGATTTGCTTTCTGCTACAGGTGAACATGATCTTTAGATTTAGAAACTGAAAACAGTGCGGTGAAGCCAGATCAACAAATACGCTCGGTTTTACTTGAGAATAAGGTCTCTTCCTAAGCTTAGAACTTAGGGGTTCAAAGGTGACAAGCACGGCAACCTTTCTTTTTCACTCAGGGTGAAAACTTATGCCGCTGTTTTGCATCTTTGCGTCAGCAAATAAGGTTTATGGATTCAGGAAGTTTTTCTCGAATTACCTGGCAGTAAGATGTCGCGCGAAAAAAATGTTCTCGGTTGTTGGAATTCTCATAAACAAAGTACAGCAGACATTTTATGAAGATGCCTACCCAGCAGGCTAAATATATACTCTGAAAGATCTTAGTGTCTGATTCTTAGCTGTGAGCGGATTCCTGTCGATAGGCAGACTTTTTATGTTGCATTCTGAGGCGAGAAGTAGATTCACCTGGATTCGTCCTCACACTGCAACGCGAGGGTTTTGCTAAAAGAGGTGACACACTGCAAACTTTTTGTAACATCTCATTCACGTCTCAGTTCTCGACGATTAAACCTTGTCATGATGATAGTGAACAGGCTTGATGCTTCTGCATGACATGCAGGTTTGGCACTAGCAGAATGAATGTATTTTTTGTAAAGGTAAACCGCGGAGTGGTCAAAATGTAGAAACTAGTAAGTTTTTAATTGTCATCTTGTGTGACATGATGAAATTGCCAGCTAGGCTATCTCAAAAGAAAGTATATTCGGTGCTTTGAGGAGTACAGCGTAAGCAGGAAGACGTTTTTTTTGTTGATTAATTGCAGTTCATGCTCAAATCCTCCCAATAAGGATATCTTACATTTGCTGCATTGTTTCCTTCTAAGATTTTTTTTATCTGGACGATAAAATGGCAATTTTAGAAAAAACTAAAAACTGTTATGGCTAAAACACTTGTAATTCAGTGAAAACCAACTGTTTTTAATGCTCAAGCAAACAGAGGTAGGGAAAAATATTTCAAATACGTTGGATGAACATTTGCATCTCAATACATATTAAAGGCAAATCCTGCAGTGCTTTAAAACTGTACTGTAATTTTTTAGCTTCTGAATACAAGTTAATATACACATTGCCAGACAGCACTGTGGATGCTTCACACTTTTTGAATATCTTGTCTGGTCAGACATGTCTTTGAGATGGGTTTAAAAATATTGCTTTAATTAGTTTTAAATTGTTTGCAAATATCAGGTATTTGAAACTAATTGTGATAATGGAGTTATTCTGAGAAGTTCATAGTACTTGTACACAATTTTGAAAGTCGTGTCTGTCTTAGTTTATTCAGTAACTAGTTGCTATTTTTTGTGTGAGTATATTTGGAAACTTCAGAGACTTTGTTTACAGTGGGACGTAGTCTGATAACCTTCCTGAGGTGAAGAAAAACGCTGTTGCAAAACTCGGCAAACGCTTTTAAACGGATCCATTCCCTGTCCGTAAATTGTGAAGCTCACATCCGAATCATTATGAATTCGGACACAATGTTGGTAGAAAGATTTGTCTTATATCCGAAGAAAAAATGTTTGCAGGCAAAAAGACCTGATGAGCAGGTCGACGAAAGCGCCGAAGAGCACCTGCTGATGAATAAGACGGATTCAGATGTTTTTTCGGACGCATTTTTGTGAGTCGTTCGAAATCGAATCTTTATGGCCAATTCTAACAGCTGAACATTGCCAATCATTGAGGAAGTCCAAAGCCTTTTTCGCCTCTGGTCATAATTTCTGACTCTGCTGTTTTGGAAGATATGGCTTTGGAAAACCAATTACACATCGACGAGTTCTAGTCCTGTGCTGCCCGCTTGCGACAGACATGTCCTTGGTCGGACGTTTTGTGCAGTCAACTGGCGCCAATCCAAAACCAAGTAGGCATTGATGGTACTCACTGAAGTGGGACGAAATTCGAGTCATTTGTCCTCTTCAAATGACCGCAGAACCCTTAGAACAGTGGTTCTCAAACTATTTCTGATCGCGTACCATTTGTGTGTCCCGTACTGTCATCATGTACCACCTTGCTCCAGAAAAAGTCAATGTGCCAAATATCATTCGATCAAATGTCTGGAAAACCAGAATTGACACAAATGCAACGTGAACAAAATGTCTGTGAGAAATTTTAATGGCCGTTTTTAGAAAACAGCAAGGGAAGTAGGCAACACAAAAATTCAGGAATTTATTAACAGAACCCGACAAGTAAAAACTACA
>JGI24022J15233_10010606_pt1 | contig 10459 bp, 10 predicted proteins | sample Ectturendosymbi2_FD_15233 | JGI IMG/M metagenome (IMG submission 15233)
ACTTTTGCGCAGGACTGAAGATGTGTAATACACGAAACTAGTTTCCTTACGCAATAAATTGCGATAGATTCGCTTGGTGTGGGTCACTGTCATTATTTTAGGTAATAAAAACATTTCTAGTGATTGCTGGCAGGGAATTGATCCAGTTGGCTCCCACCGAGAGCTTGAAGAAAGGTGGTCAATGCATGCATTTGTGTTCAAAATATACGTTGCATCTGTCTCAGCTTAGTAATTAGGCAGGTCCTTCCGAATGTCGCCAGAGCGACCCACAGTGAACAGAGTTAAGAAGAAAATGCTTAAAGCTAGCGTTTCTCTTTGTAAACATTTTTTATACATTTTTATCGTTCTGCCGCACAGATATTTGATTCCATTTGGAGAATTTCTGCACCGGTCAGTATAACAAAATTGATGTTTCGAGATTTGTCAAAGGTGAAAAGGTTATACGTAAAATCAAAAGGACAGCATCAGTCAAGTAGGAGCAGATGTGAAGCTGGTGTCAGACCTAATGCATAATTTGCAGCGTTTCATTTTACAGATGTGCTTTGCTTTTTGTTCCCCAGATGTTTCGACTCGCACCTTCGCATTTTTATCATGCTGCAATTAACATGAAGGGTTTTTAACTTCTAATGGTAGTTTTGTGTCAGTATGGACGACAATGAGCAACGATTTAAAAAAAACATTGTATTGCTAGGTGTTACAAAAGCTAGAATGTATGATTTTACTTGTAGCTTAAATTTTCTGGTTTATTATTGAAAACATTTCAAAATTGCAAAGCTGCAGTCAGGCGTGTTTTCAAAAATATGGTTCAGATGAAATCACAAAATACGACCACAAGATGAAAGTGTGAGCATAATTGGTAAGCAAACAATTAAAAAAATGGTCAAAGCCAGCGAGTTTCCGTCCATTACTTACACACAACACTCAGCTTGTCTCTCGGAACCAAATGTTGCTATCCTCAGGCTCTCCGTGGTTTGAGGAAAAGAATAAAAACCTGTGCGCTGTCGTTCAGGCAATGCGGGAAGCATACTCTGGTTTCGTTCAGATCTTGACATTATGCAGCAGGGCAGTATAGATTTTGTGATAACGTTTTCCCACAGCAATGGATCGCGTGATCGATTTCGAACGATTCCTTTTTGGCTAAGATAGCTGACAACTGTTGAGACCGGTCCGGTTTTTCAATGCATCGTGCAAATCTCGAGTTGTCTTTGTCAAGTGCCTGTCTGGCTTGGCCTTATGTTTAAATGTCAGTTGTTTTCACTTGTCTGTTTAGGCTACGAATATTGATAGCGTCTGGTGAGACTGGAAGTTTAAAAAGCGACAATAGTAGAAAGAATTGTTGAAAAGAACTCTGGGTATTATACTTTGCATACAAAGCAATTTCGATTTACATCAATGGCAAACTGCTATTACTCGCTTCGGTCATCAATTTACTATTATTTACTTGACGATTTGGAAATGGCCATTGTTTATACGTTCTTTATGGCAGGTATATATGAGCTTGTAGGAATAAGGCTTTGTTCTTAAAAAATGTTTGTAGTATGGCATTGTGCAAAATCAAATTCATGTGTGGTAAAGATGCTTTGAAGGATTTTTTGTATTGTTGCATCTGAGATGCGCGATTAGATCATTCATTGCTAACTGCAATTCGGTGTATTGTTTTTGTCAAGTTCTGTGTGTTTAGGTTGAGGTCCCTACCAACGAGTTCAATGTCGGATAGTCATTGTGATCATTGTTTTCATTCTATCTGAGTTTATATTTTGACGCTTATACTGTGAACATCTGGATCAACTGTTATAGCAGTAAAAGTTTGCTGTGAATCATAGACGCGAGATAAACAGAAAATGTAATCAGACATTTCTCAGACTGAGCTTATGCGTATGGCACTGTGAAAAGTTACTATCCTGANGAAACACAAAAACCAAAGATAGGTTTCACTGTCCGTTAACACAACAAACAAGACCTTCTGCTATGCAATTCAGCTCCATTTTTTCTTTGTTTTGTTTGCCAATAAATATTTGAATTAGAAATGGTATATGCACAAATAGCGAAATCATGCTTTAGGTAAGTTTAAAACTCCAAGCGTACACGGCTCCCGTTTTTCCACTCTTTGGGAATGCCCTGTCCAGTTAATAAATTATTTCAGAAGGACGAAAATTTTGTTGTTGAACGAAATTTTCATGCAAATTACTACTTGTTTTCGTTGATTAAAAGGAATAATTACCACTTTTGATAAATAAATTTGCATGTAAGTATTCCTGTCCCTGGCAAACCACTAAAGTGCAGCAAGAGTTGTTGATTGAAACAAAATAGTCAAAAATACAAAATACCAGAACAATTTAAAATACTTCTATTATATGCTATATCGTTCACTGGTAAACTAAAAATCATAAAGTTAATCATTCTGAGTTTCTCAATGATGCTGTGTTCCACGCGCAAACAATACGAAATTGAAAAAAATAAAAACATTACTGCAATGCTTATGATTTGCAAACGTACCAATGGTAGGAACTGCTCAGGTACGGTGGAAAAGCTTTCACCGTTGGTAAGCTTGGCCAAAGTGGCCAAGAAAATTATTCAGACTTCCAAGAGCAAAAACTTACTTGGTATCTGATTGTAAGTGCACGGATTCACGCACACCGGTAGGGAAGTTGAATTCTAGAGCAAAATCCTCTGCCTTAGTGAAAGAAATCTGTTATACACTCGTACACGTCATCGAAATATGTATATTTTTGCTAATTTTTGCTAAAAACCTATACGGATGAAAGGATAGTGTCAGAAAGTTACAAAACTCACGGTTGAAGCGGCAGTAACAGATGAATATGCACTTTTTCTTTTGTTATGTTTTTCGTTTCGCGCAATTGCGGTTGACAGCCAGATGCACCATCTTCTTGAGAACCGGGCTGTGAGCAACAGCTATAGTACAAGTTTTGTTAAGACAGTGACAGCCGGATTTATCGTGGCTTCTCTGAAAAATTGTGGTATGGCTAACTGTAGCTCTTGTTTCATTTTTGCCTATTTTAATTTATGTGGTCCTTCGATAACTTGTTATGTATTATCATTAAAATTGTCACTTTCTGCGCACAAATACAGTCATACGTTTCACAAACAAAGTCCTGCCAGAAATCATGTATCTACAAAACCACTGATGCGAAAAAACGGAGCCACTAATGAAATTAATGAAACAGAAACAACTTTTTCACATATGCTTCCATTTCAACCTGGGCCGAGTTTTCATGAACATTCAAAAGCTCATATTAACTTTCATCCTAAAATGATGAAATACGGCATTTTTCAGAGAAGGTTTTGTTGCTTCACAAACGGTGCACCAATCTTGCATTTACTTAATGGTGTATAACATTTTACGCAAAAACTCATTTACAAAAGAATAAAAGCCGCCGGCCACTTTGGTCGCCCTTACATTTCTGGCCATAACTCGCCACCCGCTAGAGGGCTGTTCAAACCCTGTACGGATTCGGGATAACTTCTAGATTCTACAAAAAGAACTTTTCATTTTGTGTAAGAGGTTTTCTGTGGGTGACGTCACAACGAGGGCATGTTTTCTCTTTATTGGCCAAGTTAACCTGGTCCTGGACGCCAACCCAACGTGCCATTTTTTGGCAAAAGCTTTGTTGGATACTAGGCTGTAATCTGAGTCTTTAGAGCCCTTGATTGGCTTCCTAGCATATCTGGAGTAAAGATTATGGCTCAAAAAACAAAAATGGGTGAAAATTTGAGACCCACAAAAGGTAACCTTGGCCATTTTGGCTAAAGGCCATAACTCGGCAGCAGATTGAGCTAGAGAGCTGTTCAATCCCTCTAAAGATGGGGAAAGTCTTGTAGTTTGCAATAAAAAATATATTAATTTTGGGTGTCGCTTTTTTATTGATGTCGACATGATGGGAGTATGTTTATGCACATTTTGTTTACATTTGGATGACGTCATCAGGCCCTGGGCGCCAACGCCAAGAGTCATTTTTGACTCGAGAATTTTTATTGGAAACTAGGCTATATACTGTCTTACGAGGGTTTTCCTGATTTTCTAGTGTTTTTGGTTCCAAAATTATGGACAAAATACCGCAAATTAATTAGAGAAATTCCTGCTAATACCCCAGGGAATTCCCGAAATATTTGGAATTTTTTCCATAACTTTTGAATCAGAAACGCTGGAAAGTCGCTGAATGACTCTAAAGACTCGTATAATAGCCTAGTTTCCAATAAAAATTTGAGCGACGAAATCGGCTCATTGGATCGGCCGATTGCGTCATAAAAAAACGCAAAACATACCCCAATCATGAAGTTATCGATCAACAAACTCCAAACCCTAAACTTAATTTTTTTTTTTTTTAACTACAAGACTTCACGAGTCTTTAGAGCAGCTATGTCCAACCCGCGGCCCAGTCGAAGGTTTTGTGCGGCCCAATTTAGGTTTCAGCTGCAGTGAAAGTATTCTACATATACTGACATCCAGTCCTTATTTTGATAATCTTGAATTTAATATTTTTGATGCAGGCAGTTCTCAATGCCACTTTGCCACGTCTGTTACCATTGCAGTTAGGTTTCTAACGCTTTCAGTGCATTTGCTTAAGCTAAATTTAGTTTGCTAAGATCAAAGTAAGCCATTCAATGTGCGGCCCTCAATAATATGTCCTTCAATGTGCGGCCGTGGTTAAGATAGTGACATAAAGTTTGGCTCAGTAAGCCATTTGGGTTGGACATAGCTGCTTTAGAGAATTTGAATAGCTTTCTATCTCAATCTTCTGCCGAGTTATGGCTGACCACAATTTTCCCCGAGAGGGCAAATCATACCTTTTGTGGAACTTTTTATTTTTGTAAAAATTGGGTTTTTGAGCCATATTTGGCTCCAGATATGCTGGAAAGCCAATCAAGGGCTCCAAAGACTCGACTTATAGCCTAGTTTCCAAAAAAGCTTTAGTCAAAAAGTGGCTTGTAGGGTTGGCGCCCAGGACCAGGTAATCTTGGCCAAAAAAGCGAAAACATGCCCCCATTATGACCTCACCCACAGTAAACCCCAAACCCAAAACGAAAAAAAAATTTAATCGCAACAAGAAGACTTCCCGAATCCGTACAGGGTTTGAACAGCTCTCTAACTCTAGCGGCTGGCGAGTTATGGCCAGAAATGGCATCATGGCGCGGGCATTTAGTGATCAAAATTTGACTCTTTCTGCCTGACAGTGTTAGTTAGGGATCATTTTAAGGATAAGACTTTTATTACCGCAAACCATTAACACCATGCTATTTTTTATTTTCCGAAATAAGAAAGAATTCATTTTCTCGCTTCGTATTCGTACTCTTATTTTGAGTGTTACGATTGGCTTGTGCTCTTACCCTGCTGCGTGGGGAAGGCAGCTACCTCTGTCCCTCTCAAGTTGCTGAATTCATCTGTGGTGGCAAGTAGCTCGCAGCAACATGCACGATGATATTTTCTTACACGTATCTGTTGGTGACGAACAAAAGCTGGCAAAGCCCTGTAATCACCATTTTTCCCAAGCTTCAGCATGAATCCACCAAATATCTGAACAAGTCTTAAAACTTGACAAAAGCACTTCCTCTGCCTTTGCACCACTCAGAATGCTCCTTTTTTCGGGAAACATGGTATATACCAGGGGTGGCCAAACCTGTTCTATGTATGAGCCGCATATCCTAAAACCCAAGTTTCAAAGAGCCGCAACATAAAAATCTAACGACACCAATTTATTCACAATTTCACAAACTTCATCAACGAATAAAATGATTCACAACAAGATGTTGTGCTGAACACAGAAATCAACCTGATGCTTGTTTTCTTCAGGGGTGGATATTTCGCTTCTGGTAGCCTACTTGTTTCCAGAACTTAACTGTAGTCAGGGATTTATGGGCCATTTTTAGGACTTCACCTTCCTGCAGTTCCATTTCTACTGCAGATGCTTGCGATACGAAAGGTTCTGGAATTGGTCATCCACTGGTGACCACATCAGCCTCGAAAGGGTTTACTAGAAACGTAAAGCAGGGCTTTAGCTTTTGTAGATCAGTAAATTCAGCCTGGAAATTATCAAGCAGCTCTTGCAGTTTGCTTTTGTATTTTTCTAGTTTCTTGTCATTCATTTTGACATTAGGAAATGCATTCATTCTCTTTAGGTTAGGAAAGTGATTAAATGCTTTGGACAGGAAATCCCTTTGAAATATCATGAGTTGATGTTGAAAACTAAAAATTTATTGAGCAAGATCTGAAACAAGATGATCTTTGCCTTGGAGTGCCAAGCAGGGCCCCGACAAGGGGGAATGCCCCGGGGCGGCACTTTTCGTGGGGGCGGCACTTTTGGTGAAAAGAAGGAATAGCAAATGGTCTTTCGTGGTCTTCACCACCACCTGGTGGTGGTAACGGTGGTGGGGGCGGCACTTTCAAAGTTTGTAAATTGTTCACTATGTCAGTAAGAAACATAAGATCTTGTATCCACTCACCATCTTCCAGTTCAGGATAAACTTTGCTTCTTTCATTAAGAAACCTGGTAATCGGCTTCAACACTTCAACATATCTGTTCAAAACATTGCTCGCGGACAACCACCTTACAATGCAGTAAAACGAGACATCGCTAGGTTTATCCTCNAGTTTCAAGTCATCAATAAAATTTCTAAACTGTCGATGGGTCTTCGCAATTTTANGTATGAAATTCACCATGTCAANAACAGTTTTCGTAACCTCTTCATATCTAAAGTATCTTGCTGTTAGGTGCTCATGGTGAATTATGCAGTGAACAGGAAGAAAATCTCGGAAGTTATCATCATTTCAAGTCTGATTAGACCTGCCTTATTTTCAACCATCGCGGGTGCTCCATTGGTTGCAACACTGACAAGTTTATTCAGAACTTCAGCATTCGTTAAATAGTGTCAAGAGCATTTTTGATATCAACGCCACGGGTTGATTCTTTCAATGCGATTAAATTCAACAGCTCTTCTTTTACAACTAGATCAAAATTTACATAATGAACAGATACAGCCAGTTGCGGCTGGGCTTGCATATCAGTTGACTCATATAAAGCCAGACTTAATGCAGTGGAATTTTTTAAGTCATTTTGCAGCTTGTTTTCAATATCAGCATTGATATTAGATATTCGTCTGTCTACGGTGTGTCGTGAAGCTGGAGTCTGAGATATTAGCCGCTGAAGTTTAGTGTTGTTAGGATCTAACACTGCAATCACCTCAGATATGTTCTTCTTCACAAATTCGCCATCTGAATAAGGATGTTTAGACCGGGCGATTTTCCAAGATATAATGAAACTGGCTTCAGCAATTGTGTCAGCTTCCTTACTAAAAGTTTTCAACACTGCCTGCTGTGAGTTTAATGAAGATTTTTAACTCCGTTAGCTTGTTCCTCCTGAAGTCCGACAGGTGTGGGTAGTTAGTGGCAAAGTTTTTGTATTTTGCTTCATAATGATGCTTCAAGTTGCTGGTTTTGTGATGATTAAGTGAAGCATGACATAAAAGACACACAGGTATGCCTACATTATCAGTAAATGCAAACTCCTCCTCCCACACTGGACTGTCAGTTATGTTTTCATCTTCACACTTTCCCTTTTTGCAATGTCTTGATAACATTTTTCTTGTTAATCTCTCAATCTCAAAAACTAAAACTCTGCAGTGATTGTTATGGAACTGAAATAAACGCAGACTGCAAAGTAACGAGCAAAAGGCATGCTGTTAACCACGCGGTTTAACAGCTGAAACATACTTGAACTCTGNTGATTACCAGACCTACGGTGGGTCAATTTTCGCAATTTAAACACCAGTGACACGACGAGACATTCCTCTTTAGAACTGTGGAATCTTTTTTCTTTTAACTGCAACGGGAATCAAGAAAATCGATTTTATACCAGCTTAACTCCTGACTACACCAACCGAGACGATTGGTAGCTTGTTACACCATCACACATTCAAATTTCTACGCTTCTGTGACATCACAATTCTTTTTGGAACGACTTGCAAATGTAATACTGTACTGCACGCTAGCCATCACAGTACCGCTTTACACGATTTCTACACTTTGCAATAGAAATAAAAAATATATACACAATTTTTTAGAAAGCTCAAAGAGCCGCGTGCAAAGGTTCGAAGAGCCGCATACGGCTCGGGAGTCGCAGTTTGGCCACCCCTGGTATATACATTGGTCTTGTTTTTCAAACAACATTTTGCAATATTTGTATCTTGATCTGAACGTTGATGATGCAAAAGATTGATCCATGCCTTCAATCTTTCAATCTTTTGCTTCGACTGGACAATTTTTGACTCGCAAAATTGTGGTAAAATGTTAAAAATGTTGCAGAATGCGAGTAGAGTTGAACTTGAGTTTACTGACGATGAACACATCGCTAACTCATGACGTCAAAGATTTTCAAAAAGTATTGAAATCAATTTATTGAAACAAGTTTTTTTGCCGTTAATAACATTTGAGGGGACAAGGAGAGGCGTGTCAAAGAGGACCCAATTCAATGTAAGCTGAGTTGTTAGAAGACAACGAAAACGAAAAAATTTTGACGTAGTTTGGAAAGTACATGGGCACAGTAGAGCGCGCGGCGCGGAGTTTTTCGGAAGACTTATGGCCCAAATTTTGATGTCTAGACCCCGTGCTATTTTGAATAAAATACGGCAATTCACTCAGTGGCTATGGATCGAACAACCTTCCAATTGAGAGGCGCACACTTTACCACTGAGCTACTGCCATCCCGGCTCATAAAAATATTTCATTAAGTTGAAGAAATAAAAAATTTATACTTTTACTTACAGTTTACCAAGGCATTGTATTATATATCTATGTTGACCATTTGCACCGGCGACTCTGCTGGAATTTATGATTTGCAAAAACAAAAACGCACTTCAGCCGGCTCACTCGTTAATTATTGTTTTATATGTTCACTTCGATCGCCCTTCGATCGATCTGGCTGTAGTTATTTTAATCTGGTAATTCTCCTTTCTACTCTTACTCGTTAAATTAATATTTTATATGTTTTTAAGCGTGACAATTTCGATAGTGGCAACCATCTGCTCGACGGCTAAAGCATCGTGGCAAACCCTCTGTTAAATCATCAAAATTCGGATAAAATGAAATTTAAACACTTATACTTTGGTGTTTCGAAGAACATTTAGTCTGGGAGAGCATTAGTAGATTAATATCAAGTATAGACTGGCGATTTGGTTTTTTGAGATAAAATACTACCGTTTGTATCATGACATCATAGGTGTTGGGCATTCGGGGACAGTGTCCCCAAATGTCTTTGGTGTCCCCCCCATAAATTTATTGTGCTCCGAAAAATTTGTTTTGAACATATTTAAAAAATAAAAATATAGACCCAATAAACTGTGTTTTGCCCCCCTAAACCGTAAAACCTGGCTACGGGCCTGGTAACGAATGACGGACATCTCAATCCAGTTGTTCAACTTCAGACTGAACCACTGGGCAGCACAATGAACAAACGCGGCCGAAGAATAAAGAATATTCTAATCCTTTGCTGAACGCCACTGGTATGACCAGCTATCGTTGATATTCCACGGTAGCCTTAACCAACCATGTTTTTCACAAGTCTCCACCAACTTGAGAATAGTATCTGCTATTGATTCTGCATTAGGATAAGAAGAAATCAATACAATGTTCAATGATTACCCTTTCATCTCGATATCGCAGAACCAACACAAGCTGCTCTTTGTCCAAAATGATGAAAGGCTCAGAAACACAAGCGATTTTATTGGCGAATGGCATCGTTGATTAATTTTAGCTGCAAAAGCCTTGACAAACATTTCGCTCTGAATTTGAAAACTTGTGTAGTTTTTTCGAAAACTTGTGCGTTGTTTCGCATTCTTCTCAAGTGTTTGCTGAATCCTGTCGCTTGTACCTGTGGTTGTTCTGCACATTTCTTACCTGAAAAATCGCCCTAACTCACTGACGCTTTTTGCCTACGTGTTGCACAATACTTGAGGGACTGTAAGGCCTTTGTATTTCAGCGAATGTGCGATTAATTTGATACGGATGATACAAAAAATGTTTTTATAGATTTTAGATACTTCTTCAAGATAAATAATGGAAAAAAGCTGAGATTAATAACCTTCTTAAACAAACAAAATTCTTATATTGTTAAGATAGGTTTTGCTTATGACAACACGATGTTGTGGAAGCAGCTATGTTTCTTAGTGGTGGCAATTTTTGAAGTCATCAAAACACAAGGTAAGACTGGGCATTTATCCTTGAATCCGGAACACACAGGAAACTGACGATTTTATAAGCAATTGCTTTACTTAGAGTGGTGTTGCCGAGATATTAGGAGTATTTACACCTACAAGTATATTTATTTTTTCGCAAAATACACTTATTAGCATATCTCTAATCTCAGAGCTTTGATTAAAAAAAGGTTTGGATAGAGTTTTGTTGTAATAAGCGTAAAATCAGAGTATTCCTTAACACTGGACTTTTGCT
>JGI24022J15233_10010613_pt1 | contig 10456 bp, 3 predicted proteins | sample Ectturendosymbi2_FD_15233 | JGI IMG/M metagenome (IMG submission 15233)
AATGTTCGGTCCTCGCTTTTAAGTGCGTGCAAACATTGGCGTAGCCAGCCCAAGAATTTTGGGGGGCAAAATGTTTGATTTTAGGCGAATAACACTATTTTGCTTAGACAAACGCCTCTCAAAGCACAAATTGACTATATTTTCTAAAATTTTTGGGGGGCCATGGCCCCTTTGCCCCCCCCTGGCTACGCCTATGCGTGCAAATTATCATTTCGTTATTATTTAAAAATTATTATTGTTTCTTTGCTGCCATACGCGATCAACCATTCGCTTTGAATTTATCTGCAATGCTAATTGTTCAAGGAGAACCATACGTAAATGTATTTTGCAAACAATGTGCGAGTGCTTCAATCGTCGAGCCAAGCTCCAGTCCCACTTCGGATACAAAAGAGTTATATAGACCTTTAGCCTTGCTGGAACCCGGCGCAAAAATATTTATTTTTTGCGTTTATCAGCTCTGGTATACTGTAGGTACAGTAGTTCGGATCACGTTGAAACTAACAGTAATGCAGGGGCGTGCAAGGGGGGCAAACGGAGCGACGGACCCGGCATTCAAGGCAGAGGGCATCAAAAGAGTGCATTACAAAAGTTACATTTTATGAAGATGTTGTAACTACTGTAGATGCTTTTTCGTATTGTAAGGCTACGAACACATGCTGCACGAATCTGATTGTAACTTACCTGAGGGGGAATGCAAATGTGTGTTAAGTGACCCGAGAGAGAGAGAGATGAAGCACTGCCATCGTTATCTTAAGGACTTATACCCTATTTCTCTCCCCTCCTTTGCACACCGGCCAATTCGTGCTGGCCTATTGTTAATCTGCGAGTTGTAGTCTTCAAAATATCTCTTGATTATCTATAGAGCTGGGATTCTTATACTGAGGGGCGTGATTACTAGAATTTGACAAGGGGACATACAATCAAGCATTTGCCTTGAGTATCACCAGACCTCTGCACGCCACTGCACAACGACACTGTTGAATCCAGAGTTGCGTGACCGAGTGCTACAGATACTCGTCACGAATCAACTCGACCGTTCTACTGCTCAGTGCAGGGACAAGGGTTGAGACTACCAGAAGGAACTCGGGTACTTTCTTCGATCTAGCTTTTGCACTGACCCTGGATATAGAGCATCTGAGCCAAATGCCTGTGTAGCGCTGGAACAGGCAGTATTCAAATACGTCTCAACATTGTGGATTTGAATGAAAGTCAATGTAAAACTTTTTTATTTTGAATTTTCTGACAAAGAGGCGTTCGTGAGAAGCAATGATGTAATCACCAGAAGGGCAAGGACCGCAACCTGACAATGGTTGTTAATTTTTATTGAGATGTTTTTTCAACATAAACTGCTTGTGAAGGAAATTGCGAAGTTTGCTGTTTATTAAAACCTGAATTTTCAATGACGTGCAGCAAACATTGGGTGTAGCAATCATTACTACCAGGAGAGCAGCTGCTTCTTTAATCTCTGAAACAGCCGCAGCAAATCAAGGAAATGTATAAGGTCAAGGGGAGCCGCAGACAGTATCTAATATATTTTGAAGAAAAAATGTTGCTTTATTACATTGCATTGCTCAAGCGAGATTGATTACGACGATAGGTCTGATAGAGTGTTGGGGGTGATCTATGAGCTGCATGTGATTATTACAGAAGAGACGACAAAAAATTTTAGTAGTTCTTATGTAATTGTGAAAAACTGTAAGAAGCGCTAACAAATGAGGAGATATGTCCAATGAAGCTGATATGAAATCGAAGATTATTTTCAGAATCACCAGCCAGTGACGGATTTACGCACAGGCCAAATAGGCCATAGCTTTTGGGGGTCCTGCGCAACTCTTTCTTATGACGACTCAATAGTATCTAAAAATTTGCGAAACTGCGCAGAGGCATAACTTCACAATTTACGTTGAAACGAGCGGAAATGCAAATGTCTACTCTAGACTCTTATCAGTACAGTAACAACACGACAATGTTGTGCATCTGGCGTGAGAGAGATGTAGGCCGTCTGCATGAAAGTGGTTACACAAAACGAATGAAAAAGAAAAAAACGGTATTTAATCAATGTTCAATTTTTCACTTACAAAAAGCTCGCAGCAACGCAAGACCGCCAGAGACTGCAAAAATCCGATGAAAAGCAATATTGTCAGAATTGATCCTACGTTTGATCGTTTTTACTAGGTTTCGCACAAACAGAGATTGCTTGTTGAAGCTCTGTCCATATGTTAGTAAAATCAGTTAGAACAGTTTCTCGTGAGCTTTACTGGAAAAAACGTGTATGCATTGGGCTTACTTCATATGGTTTGCTGGGGGTGTTGCGACAATACTCGGCTGCTGTGCAAAACTTGTCTCTATGCTGTTTACCATCGGCCTATGGCATATAGGGCGGGGCTTCTCAAACTATGGGTCACGGCTTCAAATGCGGTGGCGAAATGTAATTTTGGGGCCGCGAAACCAATTGGCTTTCCAATTGAGATGTACCATTTTTTTGTAAAATTTACAAGAAAATTGAAAGTAGGCCTGCAGTGAATCTCTTTCTACTGCATTTTAGTTTTTAGGGGCAATATCGTACTTTATGTTGTCAGTTGTTTACTATGATGCCTGCCTGAGCTAACAAATGATAATAAAAAACAGGCACAACAAGTTATGCGAATTGTTGCACCATGATTGTTTTAACGTACTGACCGATACTAACCTTATTGCCTTCATTCCGACACGAAGGCATGCTTCTATTTAGACTCTAGGTCTACTCTAGGGGCTAGGCTAACTGCTTTGAGAGCACACCGAATAGTTTCAAACTAAAGTTAAAAGCTTCATACACAGTTTCAGAAGCACTTTTGATTTTGATTCAGGAGAAGTTGGATCCACAAACCATGCACAATTGAAACTTTAGGAGGGCACACACCTGCAATGCCCAGGATGAGTTTGCGGTGTTATTAACGACAAACGTTTGCAACTGGAATTTTCAAAACAGAGTTTAGCCTATGCCATTTTTAGATAAGAACAAGAAATGAATGCTCTGTCATTTCTGATCTAGTCATTCATAAACTCTTAGAGTTTTGCACAAGCTATTTGTGTGAAGCGGTGTTCTCAAAATTCATATAATCATCAAGTCCAGAAACCGATCCTTTTTGAAAAATGTTAAGAATGTTCTTCGACCTGCGTTGTCTTTTATCAATCTACGAATGAATGATCTGTGTAAAAATTATCAAGTGCATCCATTCCATTAGTTGTGCTTGACAAATTCTATGAACTGAATTGTTTTTGTTAATTAATTTTCGCCTTGCTGTTTCCATTACGTGATAGTTTTATTACTGTGTAGTTACTGTACTTTCGTGGATTGTGTGTATTTGTAGGATTTCGCCATTGACAAAACTGCATCTTGAGATTTGTACTGGGACGTTTGCACGTATCATTAACATCTAGGCTATCCATCAAGGGTGCGGCATTCAAAAACCTTTTTTAAAATGGGGCCGCAGAACAAAAAATGTGATAAGCCCTGGCATAGAGGATTAAAACACTATATTTTGTATTGCTTGGAAAATGACAACTTCAAACAGGCATAAATGGCTCTGTGTCCACTGAATGGATAGTGCTTGTTTGTTTCATAAAATATGTGGTTACTATTACTAGAAAAAAGGAGTTTACGTACCGGTAATCAGATCGACAGCTAGACGATATTTTCGAGAGCGGCAACACCAGCGGCGTAACGAGGTTAGATGGCGCACGGGGCAAACATCAAGTTTGGCGCCCCCATGTTCGAACCTGAGATCTTTCGGAAGCAAATGTACTGTATTGAAGAAAGTGCTTGTGACTTTGTTAGGACTCTTCGGCACCCGGGGAATTGTGCCCCGTAGCCCCTCGTTACGCGCCTGGGCAACACGGTCCCGCATGAAAATGTATACATCCGAAAAACAAACCTACAAAAAACGCTAGAAATCACGGAAATTTAACGAAAAGAACTTCTGAACTACACAAAAGAGCTATAAATTCCAAGAAAAGATCGCAATGCCATTTGTTCTTAGACGAATGTAGGAGAGCCTTTAATTTCTGTTGAACATCTAAGGCAAATGTAGAACCAAAGTCGGCACAACAAAAGATAGATATTGGAGAGGCACTACACATAAGAGGGGCATACTTTCACGCTTTTTGGACAAACGGACAAATAGGTCACACCTGCTTGGGGCACCCAAAACTAAGATGGCCTAGGGCCCCGCCCTCCCTAAATGCGTCCCTGCAACCAGCAAACCGTAAGTACCGCATTACTCGAGACATTGGTGATCTGATATAGCCTACCAATGGCTATAGATGTTGTGAATTCGTTTTTTTCTGAAATGTTCTTTGACACATTGGTGCAAGGCAATGACGGATCGGCACAGAAACATCACACTCAGTGCTACCCAAAAATTTTCCCTGCGGTAGCTTTTTATATAAATAGCAATAAAACGGAGGCAGGGGTGGAGGAGTTGATGCTATCAGCCAATCGCGTCACGCGAATATCGTCTTTTTTGAGAGGTATTAGGTAATTCAAAGCATTGTTATGCTCGCTTTTCAAGACATGTCACCACGAGGTCTTACAATTAAACTTACTTCAAGCTATGTGGGTCGTGGCCAAGTATCTGCCTGTTTTTCTTATATCTTCAGACTTTTTGTCTTCAGATTTAGTTGAAAGTTTGCAGTCATTTTGCTTTGGTTTAATTATTCGTTAGTTTATTAAATATATTTCTCATGTTGTTACTCGAATCAACATTTGCCTAAAATATCCCATTCCGTCTGACTTTCTTGTTCAAAGGAATTCATGTTTGACTTTATGAATATACACACCACCTTATGCACAGTTTAAATTATTTGGACGTTTTTGATCCCTGACGTTTTTAGCCCCAGCTCATATTCCGCAAAACACTTCTGCGAACGTTCACAATAGTTGCCATCATGCGGAGACTTGCGCGTTTGGAAGCCAACATTCATGCGAGAGATGACGTGTGGAAGCTTGTGTAAATCGAACGAGGGAAATCTGAAGAAGAACCAATCTTTAGGCTCAAAATTGACAATGCTGACCGTTTTTGCTTATGGAAAATTCCACTCCCATTTTTACACTTTGAAATTGTTTGAGATTGTATGAGTTCAGGGGTCAAAGACACTCAACAGTAACGTTCATAAAAATGACGTTTACTAACTTACGTAAAGGCTTTATGCTATAAAATGTTCGTTACCTAAATTGTTTTTGTACGAATGATAAGTATTTTTGACTAATGCAGCATCACATTCATATCACAAAAATTATTGGTTGAAGTTTGTCGGCAGATTCTGTCACATTAGTGCTTTAAATGTCCTCTTGTGTTTTTGTGATGTACATAAAACTGCCAGAAACAAATTTAACGTCAGTTAGGAGTGGATGCACTCATTTTTGTATTTTGGACATATTTGTTTTCAGAGATACTCCATGTGCACTGCCTTTCACAAAATGAACGTCAAAATGTGGAAAGTCGTAGGTAGTAGGTTGAACGTTTGCAAACTTAACTGCTTTTTAAATGCTAACTTTTTCCCATCTTATTGGAGCTATTTCTGTGCAAACAACGTCCCACTTTTCATTCCATGCAAATGGTTTCGATGTTCTTTTCACGACTCACTTTTGACGTGTGACCAGTAATCCTGCAACATAGAATTCTTCTCATTTCTCTCCACCACCACAGTGCCTGTTGATTTTCGTGTCATTTCACTGACTCTTGTCAGAGGCACGTGAGGTGACGTAAGACGCCGGAGAGGACAGGACTAGAACAATCTAGAATAGAAACACGATATTTTTTTAATTTGCTAAAAGCTTTAGAACGCGAGTACCTGGCAAGCGATGCGAGAAACGTTGCGCAACGCTAATGGGAAACAGCTCACCAACGAGTGGCCGCGCAGACACCACGTGGATTTCATTATCATTGACTTGTGAAAAATAAAAATAAGCTGAATTGTGATTGGTAACAGACTACATGTGTTTTCAAAATGGAAGGAACTAAACAGATTATTAACAACCGAAAACAGATCACTTTCGCTTTGATGCTGAACAGGTCCGAGCAAAACCTACAGTTCTTTACTTTCGAGTCTGTTTATCTAAGAATCTGACGCAGACTATAGTCTGGTTTACGTGAAAGGTAAATGCTGCTTCAGAAATCTTCGTGATTTTTGTGTACACTTTTGCCACATGCTTGTTGGACAACGAACGTAAAAGTGCAAATAACTCGCCTCATTTAGCTGAAAACTAACAAAAGTATTACGAATCACAAGGGTCCTTATAAATGCTGAAACACCAAACGTAGAATTTAATCAAACAACATCAACTAATTCAAACTAGGTAGGGAATATTTTTGTTTAACAAGCACTATTAAATACTTTAAGTCTTCGCAAATAAACGGTACCAGTTGCGTTACTTCACTGCCAAAAACCAACCGTATTTGAAAAATTTAATTTACACTGTGTAAACACGGAAAATTTTCTTGAACATTCTAGTTTAAAGTATTTTTATCGTAACGGGCAAAACATTCGGCGATGGCTTAAGACAAATGACAGCTCAAAAATGGATAGCTTTAATCCAAACTGAAGTCACAGCAACTTTCATACTTTTGTGGAATATTTATCTCATTATACGCTTTGGTTGCATTCAGTTTGCAAACTGCTGATATGCAGAAGATATAAAAAAACCCAGTCAATTCCAGTGGCCTATGGCGGTCATTGATGCTGGGTGTGCGCTTTTTGTGACGTCACACTGCGACGTCAAATTCACCTTTCAAATCCAACGTTTTGGCGAAGTTTTTTGACACAATGCATATCATTATACACGCACTCTCCTTATTCATTGTTGTATAACGTAATATGTCATTGCATTGACTTTAAACTATCAGAGCTCCAACTTCAAATGCAGGTGCAAAATACGCTCAACGCTACGACCAAGCAATCATAACTGCAAAAATATCAGATTGCACGTTAAAACCAAGGAGTAAAACACATTCAGCCCTGCCACAGCGCAGTTTACAGCTGCAAAAACAGTATGAACGAATGTCTCTTTGAATACGAGCAGTCAAAACCAGAAGGTGTGCGCCTCGAATAGCGCACACCCAGGATTGTTAGATCGAAGCAACCAGGGAGTAAAATACACTCAGCCCTGGAATAGCGCAGGTTACAACTGCAGAAATAAGCTGCGGTTCTGCGCGAATATATTGTCGATCACAAGTTTTCGAGACCTGCAGGTGTGCGCCTGGAATGTCGCACGCCCTGGTTTGTCAGATGGAGGCAACAGGGGAATAAAATTCATTCAACCCTGGCAAGGGTGTACACAAGGGGGATTTTTGGGGTTAAACCCCCCATTGAGTTTGATAAGTAACAAAAATTGTATTACCTGCGCAAAGGAGATTAATTGTTTTCGCATACTTTTACTTGTTAATTTATCGACTTAATGCAAATACCACGGAATGAATTTGCATGCAAATTTCAAGGAACATTGTAAATGGGCAAAAAAGTAATGATTAGGTTTTGGTGGGAATTTGGGTTATCGTCTGCATCCAGGAACCATTTCACCACCTTTTGCAGACCTTTCGTCCAGTCCCGTAGCCACGGGGTAGCTTTGGTGGGCTAAGCTCCCCAAACAAAACTTCAAGTGCATGCGCTGACCGCATTGGCAACATTACCAGCTTCTTGTAGCATGATAAAACTGTTGCACAAGCTCAAAAACAGCAGTTGTTAACATTGAAGCATTCAGGCATTTGATAATGTTTCAACAGGTAAAAAGGAAAACTACTGTAAAAGTTTGCTGGACTTCTACATACATAGCAAAAAACGAAAGTTTTCTTGCGTAGGCCTACTTTATGCGCATTCTCAATTCTTGCGTAGTTTAGCAAGATTCGATCTTGCAAGCCGGAGTGAGCGCAAGCCAATACAACCGCACACCTTAAACGCTCGACTGCTCGTATTCGACGAGACATTAGCGCAGCCTGGTTTTGCAGTTGTAAATTGCTCTGACCTAGTGATGAGTGTGTTTTACTCCCCTGTTTTAACACGCAGCCGGATATTTTGCAGTTTTGAACTCCTGTGTCGTAGCTTTGAGTGTAGTTTCCTCCGATATTCTAACGTGGAACGCTGATAATTTATACTAAATGCAATGACACATGAAATAAGGAGTGTGCGTGTAGAAGAATACGCATATTGTAGCAACAAACTTCGCCAAAACGTTGGTTTGGAAATATGAATATGACGTCCAATTGTGACGTCACAAACAGCGCACACGAAATAGAAATGACCACCATATGCCACTGAATAGCTTTTTTGTGATTTTACCTTCATCGCACGATCTGGAAAATGACACGTCATGTTCAGTTTCACAGGGTGTGCGCCGCACACCTAACACACCCGGAGTATACGCCCCTGGTCAATTCCCACCATTACATCTGTCCGTTTTGTGGATAAACCTGCGGCCAGTCGCCTCATATCATTAATTCACGCATACCTAAAGAACACTAGAAAAAGTTGACGGCCAGTGACTGTTGTGTGAATGAATCGAAGGAAACTTCAGACGTGAAAGCGTTTGGTAAACGCTATCTTTACAAGCAGCTACGCAACAGTTAACGTCAATATGGGCGAGTGTCGGCAGGTCTAGCCAAGAAAACAATTACCAGGGAACATGAAACCTCAGTCGTCGAACAATAACGGCAGAGAATAGGGATGAAGTGCTTCTTTGCAATAAATGTGGTGCGCATTTATCGAGGCACGGAATGGGAGGCCCGTTGACAAAGCAGATCAGTTTTACGACGGTATAATATTTCCATGGCGACTGCTGTGGTGGAACGGCTGTTTTATTTGAACAGGCCTTTCGCTGCTTTTCATCCATTGTGTATCATCAACGGCGGTTGACACCGCTTCGCTCCGTCGTAACTATGGTGATTGTCAGTGTTTACTCTGTTGTCTGGGCACGTGATCAAACGGGCCAATGCGCGGGTTTTATCGTTTCCCTTAAAATGTCATGGACAAGGAGTGAATCCTCATTCCAACCTGCCGAGACACGTAACGGTCGACAAGCAAGTTCGGTTATTTGTTCTTTTCTACGAATCCATCCGTCCTCAAACCTCAATAATGGTGAGTTTGTGAGTTGAATTCTAAAATGTTATCGAGAGTTATTCTATGATTTATATAAATTCTTTAGACTAAGTGACTAGTACGAGATTACGAAAGTATGAAGCTAAGTAATTATTTGTCTGTTGAAGTTTTATGATGAGTTACAAGTGTTGTTTTTTTCTTCAAAATTTAGGTAAGCACAATTAGAATTTACCGCTTTGGCGAGAAAACGTTTTATATCTTGAAAATATACCTGTTAAGGTGTGTTTATTTCTGAGACGTTTTCAAATCTAACCTTACATTCGAAGAAATATTTCGTACCACCTATGTTGCCTGAACAAGTATTGCTCCATAGGTATGCTACAACCTAGCACATTAAGTCCATTTAACTCCAAACAACTTTTCAACAAATGCTTTTCTTTCAGCGTGAATGCATCTCAATCCACGTCGGTCAAGCCGGTGTTCAGATTGGCAACGCCTGCTGGGAGTTGTACTGTCTTGAGCATGGTATCCAGCCTGATGGCCAGATGCCCAGCGACAAGACCATTGGAGGTGGAGATGACTCTTTCAACACCTTTTTCAGCGAAACAGGAGCTGGAAAGCACGTTCCACGAGCGGTTTTCGTTGATCTCGAACCAACTGTTGTCGGTAAGGATAAAACAATTTTAATTGTATTAACTGCTTTCCTGGTTTAAAAAATAATCTGGCCAGCCTTTCTAAAAATTGTTTATTCAACCCGATGTATATATTTTTGGTGTGTCTTTTCATGCATCGATTTTGAACCGGCTAACCTTACAACGCTATGTTTTTAACTGCGCGTCTAAAATGGCTTTGAAAAAATAATGAATTTACTAAACCTATATGGTTTGCATTTTATCGCTTAAAGATCAATATTTCTAACAACTGCATGCGATTGATGCGATATTTGAATTTTAATTGTAGCGCAGTTTCGTTTGGTGCAGTCGTTTTTTACGAGTTTGTTCCATCGTCACAGACGAGGTGCGCACTGGGACTTACCGACAACTATTCCACCCCGAGCAGCTGATCACCGGCAAAGAAGATGCCGCCAACAACTACGCCCGTGGTCACTACACCATTGGTAAAACTTTTGTTATATATTTGGTATGAGTTAGCAGATTTTGTCATGAATAATTGTTTGTTATTCGAAAGTAAAAGCTCACTTAAGTTTTGAAATTGATTTCGCCTTGCTGAGCCTTGCGTAACGTATATTTGTCAACAAATATTTATGAAAACAACTTTGGAATAACTCTTAACTAAACTTGCTGTTGACGCAGGCAAGGAAATTGTCGACTTGGTGCTGGACAGGATAAGGAAACTGGCTGATCAGTGCACAGGTCTTCAAGGTTTC
>JGI24022J15233_10010615_pt1 | contig 10455 bp, 3 predicted proteins | sample Ectturendosymbi2_FD_15233 | JGI IMG/M metagenome (IMG submission 15233)
TGGGGTAGGCTAAATCTATGGAAAGAGTTGAAGCAGGCAAGTTGCACATTGGATCTGGGGTTGGAAACCACCCTCTTGAAATTTACGCAGCTTTATTCGCGGCATTTATGCCAACAGCTTAAGCCCTTTCACAAAACATACTACGAAACAAATGATAGAACTACAAAGCATAGCAATTACGCTTTTCCTCAAGCATCTGTATATCTAATAAGTTAGGCGGAACCATTGAGCCACTGTTCATTGAACCCCACATGTTGCGACTAATGGGTCACTTCTACGCCATTTTGGATCAAAATCACGTCCTCACTTTGGACCCGGCGAGTCGATGTTGTTTTTCTCTTGCTAAAGTGCTTATTATGTTGCATTAAGTTAACCACATAAAATATGCCGGAAACAACAGAGTTAAAACAAAAGTTGAAGGCCCAATAATTTTACTTCAACCACCAGAAAAGTTATAACCAGTGAAAAAAACCTAAGCGCTGTACTTGCTTGCATCCCGTTAACGTGAGAAAAAGAAGTAAGCATGAGGAATATCTAGTATTGATAAGTGGCGCTAAACCTGTGTAGTTTTCAAAAAATCTGGGTGGTTCAAAGGTCTAGCTATTATCACAGGAACCGACCTTCCTTTAACTAGCATCCGTGGCGTTCTTCATGGAAGGCCTAGTCTGCTAAGGTCAACGGTCGTTTTCTCGTTTTTTGTTGGTGGAAACGGACGCGATAGGTGTGGAAGCGGTTGACGAAATAGCCGCTTCCACATCCCTGCTTGGAACCACAATTTTCCTGCAATCCACACGGTGTGAAGATTTTAGTACGCTTGCTACACACTATCACTTTGTCTTATGAATGGTATTGATATGGCTGAAGCCCGTATCCGTTGATAAACGAAGTGTGGATTTCTGGTTTCCAGTCGTTACCAGTGACGGATTTGCGCATAGGCCAAATAGGCCATGGCCTAGGGACCCCCGCTTTAGGGGGCCTCGCGCTACTACTTCCTATGAAAAAGCCATTATAAACTTCAAAATTGCGAAACTGCGCAGAGGTATAACTTCACATTTACTTGCAATCGACCGACAATGCAAATGTCTAGGGCCTAGACCGATTCGTTGAAGGAACGTTTCGGTGTGGTGACATTTCGGACACGACTTTCCTGTACATAAATAACTGATTATATTTGTTTATTGAAATGATTATATAGGCAGGCAAAATGTCACGCTAGCTGTGTTATACCAACTCCTTTCGAGGAGTCATAATTGCGACTACGGTAAATCTGAATTGTAGTCATGACTTTGAAGTACAGTAGAATTTGCCTAATTCGTCACCTCAAGCGGATTAGAGAATAGTGACGAATTAGGCGAAGTGACGAATTATGCAAACAGGTGAAAACTCTGTCATAGAAGCTGATATACCTTATCATGGTAACTCGTATACATTGTGGTCTTATTTGCAGTAAAATACAAGTGCATGACGTTATGGTTGAATGCAACAATTAATTCCTCTGCTCTGTCTGGACTCGTCCATTCAATCTAGCACCTTTTAAATTTTCAACAAGCTGCAAAGACTTCGTTCTCCGTTCTCTCAATGGGGAGTAAGGTCGCGCTTCGCACCTCGTGTATAAATTCGATAAGCAAATTGCGAGGTGCAACAATTCTCAAACAAAGATCCTTAATTTGTTTGAATTCCCACACGTACTAGCTGCTTAGACATCTAAAGCGAAATTGCAAATGACATATTAACCGAACAAAACGCTTCTAAGGGATAGAAAGAGGTGACGAATTAAACAAATTGACGAATTAGACGATGGCGAATTAGACGAACAGAAATGTACACAAAAGATGGGAATTCTGCCGGGATCGACGAAAAAGTGACGAATTAAGCGAACTGACGAATTAAACGATGGCGAATTAGACGAGTTCTGCTGTATTTGTATTTAATTGCAAAATGTCGATAATGACTTAATTTGCTTGCAGATGATAATAAAAATCATATGTTGATGCTGATTAACTGTTGGGTTTTGGATCATGTTCGTAGTTTTTTGAAATTAAGCCTTTCGTTGATTTAAATACGTTTGCATTAAAAAGTGAATATATAAGATTTCTGCAAAATTTCATATTCTGACCGAAATGTCTCGAGACCGAAACAACCAAGACTGAAAAGTCCTGTGACCGAAACGGCTCAAACCGAATCGGCAAGACCGAAAAGTCGCCTATACCCCAAATTTCCAGCACGTAATTAATCCTGCAGAACTCCTCGTCACAGGATACGGTGATGGCATCTAGCCTAGACACTTTGAGGAGGGGCTTGGACAAAATTTTGTGTATCGCTGCAGTAGATTGTTGACGCGGGGAATATATATTTTTTATTGTTAGCTATTTTTACGCAGGGATTGCTTTAAATGGGTACTTCATTTTTTAAACGTGTGTTTTAGTACAGTCCAATTTTTGAACACTGTAAAATGAGTGTAGCGAAAAAAGCAAAAAAGTGATATTGGAAGATCATTCCAAGAGGCCTGGACAGAATCACTTGGAGTGATTGATCGCACTGGGAAAGCGTTATGTATTCTATGTTGTGAAAATGTTGGAGCTTTATTTTTGTTTATTTCTTTTAAGACAGAAGATGTCAATTGATACGTTATTTTATCTAATCCAAAACCTCAGTTGGTCCATCCTGGTTAAATTGCCGGGTTGGCACTTTGGAACACATAAGCGATTTCAGGGCTGCCGTTAGGGCACTCGGTCTATAAAAGGTTCACCATCACTGGTCTAGGCTCTTATCTGTACAGTAACAATAATAATTTTAGTACTCAATATAAGAATGACAACACTACTTTTCATCGGAGTTCTGCAGTGTCTGGCGGGCTTGCGTTGTTGCGAGCTTTTTGTCAGTGGAAGATTGAACATCAAGTAAGAAAGTGCAGGTTATGTGCAAGGCTTGATACTGAGGAACATGGGTGGGAGTGAGAGAGATGCAGGCCGTCTGTATGAAAGTTGTTACAAGCATTAGCGTAGCCAAGCCACATTTTTTCGGGGGCCCAAATACTTTGACTTTAAGCGAGCAACTGTATTTTATTTGGGACACTGCCTGTCAAAGCATAAAATGACAAGATATGCTAGAAAAAGGGGAATATAACTTTCATGGCCCCCCTGTCTACGCCTATGGTTGCAAGAAAAAATGAAAAAGAAAGAACAGTACTCAGCCTGCTTGATGTTCAATCTTCCACTGACAAAAAGCTCGCAAAAACGCGAGACACTGCAGAACTTCTGATGAAACGCAATATTGTAAGTATTGAATACTCGGTGTGGTTGTTACCAACTAGATTGCTCACAAACAGAGATTGCTTGTTACAGCTTTGTAAGTTGGATAAATCAGCTGGTACAGTTTCTCGTAAATTTTACTTGCAAAAACCTGTCTACATTGGGTTTACTTCATGTGGTTAGCTACGGGTGTTGCAACAATACTTTGCTTTTCAAAACTTGTCTTCAGGCTGTTTACCATTAAGCCTGTAGCATAGAGCAGGGGCGACCAACCCGCGACTTGCGAGCCGCACGTGGCTCTGGTCCGGTTTCATGCGGCTCTTACGCAATTGCCTGAAGTCCCACTAAATAGCATGCATGACAGTAAATCCCTTAATTTATGGTCTTGTCATGTTGGTGTGTGATCATTATAATAAATGTAGCTGAGCAAAGGTAGATGTTTGAGTGATGAAGAGATGGGGTGATGCTCATGTGTGCCTACATGTGTGATGTGGCTCGTTGCGGTAACGTAATGAGTGTGGCTTTTGGTCTCTGACTGGTTGGCCATCCCTGGCCCAGAGGGTTAAAACGCTGTATTTTGTATTACTTGGAAAATGACAACTTGAAAATGACATGATATAACCTGTGTCCACTGAATGTATTGTGTTTCGTCCACACAATATGTGCACTGGTTACCACAAAAAAGGAGTTCACGTACAGCAAATCAGATTGTCAAGTAGACGCTATGTTCGAGGGCGGTAACATGGTCCCGCATGAAAATGTATGTAGGCTATCCAAAAAAGAAACCTACAAAAATTGCTAGAACTCACGGAAATTTCATGAAGAGAACTTCTGAACTGCACGAAAGCGCTATAAATTACAAGAACGCATTGTTATATGTTTTTGAGAAAACCATAGAAAAGTCCTTAGTTTCTGTTGAAGATCTAAGGCAATCGTAGAACCAAAGTTGGAACCACAAAAGATAGATTTATGAAGGGCCATTACCTACAAGAGAGCATATCTTCATGCTTTTCAGACAAACCGCCAAATAGCTCACACCTGCGTGGGGCCCCAAAAACTAAGATGGCCTAGGGCCCCGCGATTCATAAATCCGTCCCTGGTCATTACGTACACATGTTGGCAGTGAACGGTTATAATGTAGCAACGACTATAACAATAACTGTTTCATACTCAAATGCACACAGTAAAGAATCAAGATTTTTCCTGAAAACAAAGGCAAATATTTTCAACCACGTTATTGATTACAGTCTACAAAAAATCTATAGTGAAGGAAGTACAATCTCAAAATGACGAAATGAGGTTTCAGTGCAAACAGTGAGCCAATCTCTTAACAAGTTTTCTTTCATTAATTCATAACCAGGATCAGTTACATCAAAGTGAAGAGTATTAACGTGCTTAACAATGTCGGTAGAGATATTGTATAATGTCGTTTTGTCGTATAGGCCTATTTTTGCTCAGTGAAATATCTGTAGTCTTCTAAAGAACTTCAAGTACTTTTATTTTCCAGAAAAATGCGCTATCACCCGCATGCAGTTACAATTTACTTAAAGAGAGTTTGACGAAAACAATAAATATGCAAACGACATTACAACTAGTTCTAAAAATATTTTGCTTTAAAGCTGTTGGTGAATACTTAAGTTTCAATAGGCCATTGAAATTGTTAATGCTAATTAAAACTCAAATTATAATCTCAAAATCAAGCAATTAGCGGATGAGGAGTCTGGATGCATGCACAAAGCAGGCTGTTAGAATAGATTCGTATTGTTGCAACATTATTGTGAAGCAAACGTAGGTATGTGTTTTTTTAAAATAATTAGTGGATTTCATGCCTACGTAGTAAAAAAATTGAGAGAAAGTGTTACAGTAATTTCAAGTTTTGTAATAATGGTAAAAACAATACACCAAGGGCTTGTGGTATGTAATAAATCTAGAATAAGTTTTTGACCTCAGAATACTTAAATCTCGCATTCCCCTTTTACACAAAATGAAATCTAACCTCCTTTGGAAACGCGAAAACCTATAAAATTATAGTTTTGAATAAAAATATCATTCAAACCAAAAAGGCTCCATTTGCAAACACATGGAATCCTAAACTGCGGACAGATTTAGTTTAGCTTAAGGAAGCATTGTTAGTGAGTGCTGAGGTAACAAAATCCTAAATGCTGTACAGCCATTCCTGTTCAGGAACGCAGTATCGTATCACGAAAAATTGAACCGATGTTGTGCCCATGTCTTCATACCAAGCTATAAATATGAGTTGCTGCGCGTGTTGATATAGTGCAAACACAAGCACAGTTTTCACATATACATGATTGTACAGAATTCTGTGTAAGAATATTATTGTTATATGTACAAAAATCCACAAGAATAATGATTTCCATGTACGTCTGTTTTCACAAACTTTTAAATGCAATTAAAATGTTGTTCCAAACTTCACTTTAATTTTAGTTCGATGGCTACCTTTAAAAACAAACTTGTCAAGTCTGTGGAGGTCTTCTTTTCAATGCACGAAAAGCATTCTTTTCATTCACAATAAACTTGTGCTGTGACACACAACAATAACGTATGCGGAAACATAAAGAAAACAACCAGTTACGAGCAACATCAACTCACATGAGATTGTTAAGTTTACTTCGTGGTGGTTTAAGCAACCAGAATATTTGCGGTTTTTTCTCCAATTTTAGCCCACCATTTCTAATAAAACTTAGAAAGGATCTCTCGAGTAGGACTTACATTCATAGGTCCATTGGAAGGTTTGAATTCTTTTTAAAGATCTGCATTTCTGCTTCTAAGATTTGTTTGATGGAAAATAAGTTTGTTGCTACCTTCTGTAAAGTTTTTTTCATATTTTGTTAACGTCATGACCCAAACAACAAACGTAAATATCATAAGATTATCCGTAGTCATATTTGATGTCACAAAGAAGATTTTCGTTGTATGAGTACGGACTGAAAGTAGCGACAAGCTTCTAGGACGTTATATTAACGGATTGTTTGAGTCTTGAATACCACTTATTATTGTTTGTAGTCCAGAGCCTGAAGACGTTTCATGTTAAGATTGCAACGCGAACTCAACATGAGTAAACAAATGTTTCAATGATCTGGATGTTGTAATCTAAATCTTAACGATGAAAAACCTAGACTTTGGCTGGAACAGTGTTTGTGAACTTTACTTGTATTGGTGCATGGATTTTCAAAAAATCTGTACACCCCAGGCATGCACTAACTTTGAGAATATCAACATCTTTTACAAGTTTTTGTTTCAATTTTAAGCTCAGGTTCGTGTCTACGATGTATTATCTGCAACTCAGAACGTTTGATCATGCACACTGGAATTGAACACAAAAACACATTTCCTTCAATGGAAATCGCCCTTTAGAGTGAGATGTCGCTATATAGAAATGTTGAGAAGTGATGCCGAAAAACTGGTGAAGTTTAGTGAAGTTCTGGATAGACTACTTCTCAACTATCGCTTCTGTCCTCGCGCAACCCAGCAGCAAACAGTTTGGTATTACTACTGTACAAACTACAAAGCAATCCTCGATAAAAAGCATGATAGCTACAATTGCTTACTTACACAGAAATCAATCTTTATTACAAAGTATGTTATATGTCAAACACTGTAAATCATTGTGAAGACCAACCACCTGGTACACCCTGTAAAACTCTGATTCACCCGAGGGTGTATTATGCACCAGGTTGACAATTATTTGCACAGAACTAACTAAGTCTTCACTAAATCTAATGCTGCAATTGCTCAACGTGTTGTCTGGTAAAGCTACTTTTTTCTGAACGCGTTGTATCAAATTTTGACAGAGTAATTATAACTGTCTCTATTTTAATTTTATTTTTCCATTCAGAAAAAAAACGCTGTTGATTCAAGTTTTATTGACAGAAGTTTTCGAAACACGTCATTCCCAATCTGCTTGTTGAGGCATATCACTTCCAACCATCACGCTACTAACTTTTGTTGCACCAGATTCGTTGTTAACGGGCTGAGTTATCAAAAGAAACGCCGAAGAAAGCACTGAAAAAAATGCTCACTCCGTGTGGTTACATGCAGATGTGAAAATTTAATTGACTCACTGTTTACCTCTTCAGTGCGAAGAAACACATGTCTGGAAACCATTCCTCTAATCTGGACGTGCATACGTGCAACGTTCGATCACTCCCTTTGTTGAAAACCCTGCAAACCAGAACGGAAAACGGCAATACAGGAAGCCTAATCATGCGTGACAGCATCTTGCCATTTGTAAGCGCCGTTTGCGTTGCAGCACTAAAATAAAGTTACCATAGTAATAGAAGCGTTAGGGGAATCTGATGTAATGCCGGTTTTTCATAATTAGTTACCTCAAAGCTTGCTAATTGATGGCTCACCTAATTCGTCGCAAGTGAACTGCTGTTGTTTCAAAACTAATCAAATTCTAATTTTGAGCATTTCAAGCCGAAGTACTTACCGCTGTAGCTTGGCTGACAGGTTTTACGTAAGCGTAACACAAAATTCATTCGAAACTGCTACGTGTAACCTTACAGCAACATTCAACAGTGCGCAAAGAGCCAACACTAACAGCCCGCGCATGCATCAACATCCAATAACAAGCTGCTCAGTATTCCGACACATGTCTCATAGACATAGCCAGGGGGGCAAAGGGGCCATTCCCCCAAAAATTTTTAGAAAATATAGTTATTTTGTGCTTTGACAGACGTTTTCCTAAACAAAATAGTGTTATTCGCCTAAAATCAAACATTCCCCCCCCAAATTTTTGGGCTGGCTACGCCACTGATATGTTTACTATAAATTTCTTAATGTTGAGCGGAAAATTCCAAACATTTTAACAAAAATACTTAGATTTTACACACAGCAGTACGACACGTTCTTTTGACTTGCAAATTATATTATAATCCAAGCCCCTGCCTTATTGCATTTACACATTTGGTGTCACTCAGACTACTACGCCAGAGCTTAACCGCTTAAAGCAGGCGTTGCCAACCTTTCTCTGACCATTCACCCCTTCACCATTTTGACAGATGAACATGTGCCCCTGAACTCTTATGACAAAAAACAAAAATTCACTGAATTTTTAATAGAACTTTTATATTTTAGAATATTTATAAATAAATAACATACAAATATATTTCTCCTTTCCATTGCTAACCTTAAATGTGCTTCTTCAGATAGGCAAAAGTACCCAATATTTTGAGGAAAGAGGTGCAACACTATTCAACACATATGTAGAAATATAAGCAGTGTTTGCAGATTTAAGTTACTTAATCTGTAAACATTCACAATATCAAGTTTGTGGGGAGTATGCACATACTGTATTATTATTTGTTAAAGGCTTTAAATGTGACCACTTGAAATAACCAGCAAATCTGCACTTCACCAAGCAAAACCAGGCAAGATTTAGTCTACATGTACATGTATCGAATATGTTATATCTGGGTCTAGTGAAGAAAACCACCTAGCACACTTCCGGAAAAGCGACCTGGGTGTTATATCTTTGGTTCTATGGTAAGCCTCTGCCCACTGGACTTACTGCAGGGATGAAAAAACTATTCAAGTTGTTGTTAATGTGGAATACACAAAAGCCAACCTGCATTCACATCTCTTGAAACAAGCAGATGAAAATTTTCCCTCTTCAACGAATCTATATTTTCATCAGGCCTACGCCTACATGTTCAAAGCAAATATTTGAAAGCTTTTCTCTGTGATCTGGTGCTAGTTACAAACTTTTTCCTGAGCTCTCACGTAGGCTAGTTTAAAACAAAAAAAGACAATCACAATGCAAAGTTAGGCTAGCCTATTGTGGGCCTAGTGGTCTGAAAGTAAATCTAAATGTGCACAAAAACTTCTAGCTGAGCTGACAACCTGCAAAACAGAAACATAATTGCAAAACAATTTTTTCTCACTTTCATTTGGAAGTTCATATCTGGTTTGCCTTTACATCACTGAGTTTGTGTGCAGCCTAGCCTAAATAAAAATTATTAGACTGCAGTGAATATGATAGAAATGTGGATACTGTGATGCAGTGCATGTGCGATCACACAGCTAATTCAAACAGAGCAATACAAAGCTATTAGGAAACAACACGGAATAAGCAGCCTACTGCAGAAACACGCTGATTGATAACCACTTCAAACAAGCTGGCTACGACACAAAATAACATCCTGGGCCCAGAAAGCTGAGACCTAGAGCAAAAAACAAGCAAAGTTGAAGGAAGTCCACGATTTTTTTCGCTCCAGGAGCGAAACTGAAGGAAGTATACGAAACGAAGCCGGAGGAAGCCTTCCTAGCCGACAATAGAATAAACTAATATTTTTCCCCAACTTCGCAAGACTTCGCGATGGTGCAAACCCGCTATTAAAGGCAATACATGAATACTTCGACCCGCGCAGGAACTCAGCAAAACATGACAGTTAGTGCGAGCAGATGATCGGGACGGTTGGTGTCCGGCCTACGTATTTCGTGAGAGCATGTTGGAAGTGAACTTTGATGGTCCAGTCGTGACAATAGTGTGAAGCAATGTCTTTTGCGATCGCCTGCAAGAACCTGCATCAGAGTATAAAAGGACCGTGTCAATCGGACTACGTTTGGTGACGTTGCAGAAGACAGATTTGCGTGTCCGTCGTTTTAAAGCATCCGCGCCTCAGCCAGGAAACTTTTCAACTAGTGTTGCCAACTCTTCTCACAACAAATATACCAAATCTTGTCTAAAAATATACAAAATACATGCCAAATTCATATCTGTGACAAAACGTACAATTCACTGCTGCTTTTTCAACCCTTTTTGCTATTTCTTATAGCTTGCTCTTGAGCAGGACCATCAGGGAGATGCTGCAAGCTCAATTTATACTTCGTTTAACTTTAGCAGTGACAGATTTTGAACCGCTAGAAAATTTAACCTTCCAAAACCTGCAACTGCACTTTTATGTCTCTTGTGTTCCAGCGCATTATTAGGCTGTATAATAGCTGCTTTTCGGGTTGCAATTTTCTTTTTGCACAGGTCGAAGGGATACGCAGCACCGGCAGAACACTGCTTTGCAAACCAGAAGCCATGTAAGCTCTATCGGTCACTCTTTGCTAAATCTTGTGCCGCTCTCACGTTAAAATTCCCACTTTTGGATGAATTGGCTGCATGGTCGTCGCCAGCGGGGGGCCCAGTGGTGCCCAACCCCTCATTTAAACTCTGTGGCCCCCATTTCAT
>JGI24022J15233_10010623_pt1 | contig 10451 bp, 7 predicted proteins | sample Ectturendosymbi2_FD_15233 | JGI IMG/M metagenome (IMG submission 15233)
AGAATAATCCGAAACGTCTCAAAATAAAACATGTATAGTTTTTTGAAGGCTTTTTTAGTGTTGATGAAACTGTTAAGTCTATCCCAGTTGTATGCTCCAAAATGTGTTTTGCAGTTAATTTTTCTATGGAATTCTCTTGCAAATGCTGATCCGCAGTTATGTTTGACTGTTTGAGCATACTAAACGTGATAAAGCCTTTTCTATTGAAGCGAATGCCAATTCTATATCTGAGAAGATAAAAACATGAAACACAAAACATACAAACCTTTTAAGTTTTTTCCACATATACTGAAAAAATATGTGATTATTTTAAAAAAATTGGTCAAATTATTGGAATCCTCAAATGTTCAACTTTTTTGGTGAAAAATAGAATGTTGAAGTTTTTTCAGTGAAAAAATAGATTTAATGCAGAAAAACGTTAATACTTTGACAATGACACTTTGCAACCCGAATCATTTAGAAACAAATTGTTGAATAACAAGAATTTGTTACAGGCAAAAAAGTCTGGCATTGGCAACAGTCAATTGATACCATCTGCATCTACATTTGTAGTTTGACATGTTGCAAAATTGTCCTTAAGCTTTATGCTACTCACACTGGAGAGACCATGAGAAGTACTAACTTGACCTTGTCGAAGGCTTGGTTAGGTTTTGGTATACACAGCCAATCCAACCCTCAGTCTAATCACCAAATCAGATGCATTAGTCACTGCATCGGCAGCAAAGTCACTTCCCGGTCTGTGACGACACAAACCATCACTGAACGTTCTGCGAAATGACCCAGCCATAGCGAAAATTTCCAATACCCAGCGAATTGTTTTGCAACCCAGTACTGTACTAACCCTTCTGGTTTCTATGTTATCTATATGCACATTTGTCACATTCGTCGGTAAGTATGATGGTTAAAAGAAGACACATTGTACGCATCTCACTAATAGCTCGGTTTAATCTACACTTCACCTAAATCATCCGCTTTCTACTCAAAACAGTTTATTGCCTTTAAGGAAAAATTTTCCCAATAACCCGAGGTCCTTCGTACAACACCACCCGCAGGCACTACAAAGGATTCTATGTGATCTTTACCGCAGGTTGTTTGGCGTATTTATGCCCGTGCACGTTTTTTGTAATCACGCTGGATGTGAATACTTCAGTGCAATGTGATGTTGCAGCTTTAGTTGCCCAGGCTTACCCGACTTAAAACTACTGTATCTGCATGGCATGTCTTGCCCAACGTACTCTGCTGTCCCTGTGTCGTCGCTTCTGTGTCTTCCGACTTCTTGCGCCTTCTGGCGTGCTTGCTGACTTGGACTACTCTATTCTTACAGGGGAACCGCTGCCAATAATTGCATTTTTACAACGATGCTTTGTTAGTTTTGCAGTGTTTTTCGCACTAATAAAGTTCTTCAGTTTCACTTTACTCTCGTATTTGCATGAACTTAACCTTTTTGCTAAATCATTTTCGCAGTTTTCGCCGTCGTTTTTAACATCAAGTATTTTAAACCAAAATTTAAAAAAGCGTTTTCACAAGAGTGTTCGGTTTTTAATTTCTCTTTATTTGGGGTTTCGTTTCACGCAGGAAAAACTAGTTTGTTTTTTGAAATATCCGCAGCAGGCTGGCTAACGCATGCCGTATGTCAGGGGTCGCAAACAGGCGGGCCGCATGTGGCCCGCGATGCTTTTGGGAATTTTCAAATAATTAACATTTAAGTTATTTAGTTTATTCACCAATGTTTAAAAGTGCTCGGCCAGCAAGTGAGCAGTTTCCTTTCAAACGAACGTATAAACATCTAGAAATGATTTGCCTATAACTCACGATACTTTTCGCAAGAAATAAGATGTAAAAACTGTTTCTAGTAAGGTTCAGGTACCGCCACTGTTTCGTCTGCGTCATAATGCGGCCCTCGAGTTACTTTTATCATTTGGCCCTCAGAGCAATTTGAGTTTGAGACACCTGCTGTATATAGGTAACGCTTATACTTGAATTCCATGCCGAAATGTAGATGTTGATCCTGCAATTCTTGATGAAAACGACTGTCCAGAACATCGTTACTCTGTGGTTCTCAACCTTTTCTTAATCACGCACCACCTGGTGGTTTTTCGCTGTGGCTGGGTTTGGGAACCATCTTTTTCTGGAGAAACTTAATCTGCTCAAATGTACTTATGATCATTAAAGCACACCAACGAAGTAAAAAAAGCAAATCAAATCCGAGAGCTGCAATGATCTTATTTAACCGACAATGGTGACATTCTTATCACTAGGGCAACCAAAAGTCAATAAAGTCAGAGTTTGTCTGCCTTCTTTAAAGTTTATGAAACGTCCACAAACAAAGTTTCACTCTGATACCATGAGCAACGCCCAAGTTTTTAGGTCAAAAAAGTCAAAATTTATCATTAGGTCAAAATTCATCGTTACGTCAAACTTTTCTTACAGCACAGTTTTTTTATCGGTTCGATATTGATGCGCTTTTGCATGATTAGTTACAATTTTGTAATAATATGTTTATTGTCGCTTCTGACGTAATAATGTTGTTTTCCCCACGACTACTGGATGATTAGCCGATTGCAATTCAGCCTGTGCTCCTATGAAGTCGCATGAAAAATGAAACCGAATCAACATTTTGTGACTCCTCGCCGGTCATATGTGCTGGAGGATGAAGCAGAATGGCTTTTGTAAGAAAAGGCGCCTACCGCTGACCTAAGGCTAAATTATCTTGCAGTTGCAAACACAGGAACTTTATAGGTCAAAATAAAGTCAAAATATATAAATAATAAAGTCAAAATTTTAATTTTTTAGGTCATAAAATGGTTGCCCTACTTATCACCTTATCATATCAACAAGCTGGCCTATGCGTTACATCCAGTGTTGCCAATTCCAAAAGAAGAAATTGTCCCTAAACCTGTTTAAGAATGTACCATGTTGAACAGCAAAATGCCAAAACAACGATGAAGTAATTTCTCAGTCGCACTCAAGTTTGTTGCAATAATAGCAACTCACAAAGAATATTTAATGGTTGCATGGCTTGCTGATACTCAACCGCCATTGTCCCTCATATTTTTGACATATAGGCATTTATCTATGCCTTTCCTCGTCATAGTCATTGCATTATTCCTGCTTGTTTTGTACAATTCGAACAGTTTCTACATACATTTTGCTTATTCTGCTGACGATTGTTATTCCACGGCTGAGGCAGACCTGTCAGTACGATTTTTCTCACGGAACGGTTGACGGAAATGTTTACCACCAACAGACTTTAACAATGTGCTTCTTTACTCAGCGCTTTCGTGTTTATCCCCAAAGCTCTTTTCCTCCACCCTGGTGTCACAAGAGGGGCGGGGGGGGGGCAAAATCAATAATAAATTAGAAAGTGGTTAAAACATTGGTAAACTCAACATTTTAAATAGGGGGCGTGTCACCGCGGATCTACTCTAGCGATGAGTGGTCTGAGCACAGAAAAAGACACAGGCGAGTAACTTGCTCACTACCTGGAAAACGTCAACTAATCTATGATGTGATCGGTTTCAGTACCTGAGTGCAGTCACGCGTGGCAACAGTGTCAGTGTGTTCAATTATCATGTAAACGAAGTTCTTGCAAGTTTCATAGAAAAAAAATTAGATTTTGTGGAAATCACACAAATTAGAATTGCACAATATATACCATGCAAAACACGTTCCATAGACCCCCCAGTGTATTACATTAACGATTTTTGATATTTAAATGTGCCAGTTGGTTGCACTTGGCATGGCCTCGCTCATCATGATTGTACTTTTTGTTGAGAAACGTTGCGCAGTTTCTCTTGCTCTTTCTCCCTAACACCGAAAGTTACGTCACAAACCCATTCGCAATATTGGCAGTTTAGTTGAGGTTGTTTACTTCAAAGCAACAGCTGTTTGACTTAGTAACCGTGTGGAAACGTTTTATTATAGGCCCATTCAAATTCGCAAAAAGACTTGTAATTTCCGGCGATTGCAATAATAGACTGCGTAGATTTATGTGACGGTAAACTTCGCAAATGACCCCGAATCTACTTACGTGAGAACCACTGCATCGTATGGTTATTTTTCTTCATCTTCGCGCCGTGTCGTTATGTAGAAGTCACTTTACGTCAAGGAAGGCAACCCACGGCACACGTGCCACACTTGGCACGCCAAGCAATTTCTAATATGGCACGCATAAGCTCCGAGTTTTACATATCAATTTTGTTATGATTCACACAGAAGATATATTGACCTTGACTTGTATCAAAAAAAGTGTGTTGTTGGCACTGAGATTGATTTACACCTTAATTTAGCCCACGTTTAACAAAGGGTTACCGACCGCTGCTTTACGTCTCACCTAAAGATTTCCGAATTAAGGTCCATCTGCGATATTCCATAAAACGTTTTGTAGACCGAAGGACATTAGTTGGAACACAACGCGTAGGACGTCCGCGCGTGTTGATCTGAACTTTTAGAAAGGAGATGAAGAATAACTTTAAAAAACTTTTAAAACAAATGCTACAATTCTAAAATCAAAACTGGCTTTACGTATGCGAATGGAACGTAGCGTTGTGTCATTAAAAAATTCCAATCAAATAGTTTGTTGGTTTGTCGAATGTGAACACAAAAGGCTTAATTTTATTAAACTAAATGTGTAAACTAAAATCTTTCGCAGACGAAAAAGTGACAGAACAACTTACAACGTTGTGACTTCGTTAGTGGTTGTGGTGGTGCTGAGTGGTTTTGATTGACAGTGACTGTGCGCGGTTTTAGAAGTTTGTTGGATTCTACGTTTGTCTCGTGTATATCAGGACATGTGGTGTACTAAACCGGAAGCTGAGGCTGCAAATCGAACCTTCATTTTAAGGTTGTGTGTTTGGATGGAATGTTGCATCGGGCACGGGCAGCCAATCAGGTGTTTGCTGAAGAAATCGAGTCTCTGCAAAGGGAAGTCGAAAGTTTGAAACAAGGCACCTCTTTTCCCGAGACTGGTAAAAAATTGCTCAAGTCTTTTATTATGTAGGAGTGGCGAGAGTCCTGCTTTAAAATCTTAGAACCGGCCGCTGTGCGTTCCAAAAGACGAACTGCTAAGTTTTTGTGACTAACTTTGAGGGATATAATTGCCATTTCCTAGTTTTCACCATTATTGGACTTAGTGTCTTTTAAACCTAATATGCATTAGACCTGTATGAGACACTGCCAGCAATGAGTGGAATAGCAAATCATTAAGTGTCGCATGTTAAGTTGAGTGTTTCTCATTTTCTTTGCCTTTATTAAATTGCACACAGACCTTCAGGCAGGTTTTTAATATATATCAATGTATTTTTTCATTTAACATTCAATGTGTTTGTGTGACTATTGATTTTCCATCCATAGCATTGTAGCACGATATAACTCGTAATTCGATTGTTTCAGGACCCACCGAAGTACACGCCCCCTCTGCTGATGATGTCATGAATGGATCTGGCATGACTTCGACCGCGGTCAACTCCTCCCCATGCCAACCGTGCCAAGACATGGTATTTGTGTTTGTGACGGACTTGTCGTTTTGTGGATTCGCATGACGCACTTACCGAAAACCATTTGATTCAACTAATGCCTTACTCGTGATAAAATGTTGAACTTGTTAAATCTTCATTTTTCTTCACTGATAGCAGCAAAAACCGTTAAATGCATTCGTAGGTTCCGATGCAAGAGTTGGAAAGCGCCAAAATGCTAAACCTTGACCTTCAGCAAAGACTCAACGAAGCTGTTAATGCAAGAGAGGCAAGTTTGTCCTTCGTTTTTGCACAATGTTAGCAGCGAAACTACGGTCTTGTGAAAGGTATTGTCATTTAACCCAAAATGCAGATCCATAAATACGTCACCCAAGCAGACAAGCTGTTTGTGTTTATATTCTGTGCCACAAGTTACGATATTGTTACAGAGGGATGGTGTGGCAAAATTGTTGACCGATGTGCGCTTTTGGTTTTGACTGAATGTAGTTTTTATGGTTTGCTTCCTTATGTCCTGGTAGTGTGCCAAAAATGACGCTTCAAAACTCTTATTTGTTCTTCTGTAGCGTGTGATGGTGGAACTTGAGGAAAAAGGTGACATCATTCATAGCCTGGAAGGGAAGTTAAAGCAACTTCACAACGAAAATGTGGCGTTGACTGCTCAGATCAACAGTCAGAAAGGTGCTTGTTACACTGTTCATTGCGTAACCCAGTGTTGTCAACTTTTTTGAAAGTGGCTCAGGTGCAATTTGGATGAAAGTGACCTGGCTTGCTAAACCCGCTAGCTTTGCGTACACTGTCACGCTGCCTTGGCTCAAGCCCGTCGCAGAAGCACATTATTTTGCAATTGCACTTTAATCCAGAATTATGGTGGTAATACTTTTGGGTTCATTAATATTTTGTTTTTAAAACACAGTCCATAGTTTAAATCACCTATGTCCAACCCACGGGCCGCATGCGGTCCAGTTGAGGGTTCTGTGCGGCCCAGTTTAGGTTTTCGCTGCAGGAAAAGTATCCTACATACTGACAGCCTGTCCTTATTTTGATAACCTTGAATTTGACATTTTTGACGCAGGTGGTCCTCAGTGCCCCTTTTTTACCAAGTCTGTAACCATTGCAATTAGGATTCGAACCCTGTCGGTACATCAGCTAAAACTAAATTTAGTTTGGTAAGATCAAAGTAAGCCATTCATTGTGCGGCCTTCATATCTTCTTCAATGTGCGGCCCTGGTTGAAATAGTGACATAATTTTTGGCTCAGTAAGCCATTTGGGTAGGACATAGGTGGTTTAAATCCTTTCGGAACATCAAGTTGGTTCGTTAAAAACCAGCCTTGTAACACACCTGTGTGTACACACACGTAGTCTAACGTTATTTGAAGCTTCAACAATTGGATTCGATGATCATGGTTCATCAGTTTAAATCAGTGTTTCCCAACCTTTTTATGCTTGCGTCACCTTGCAGAAGGGAAATATAATTTGTACCACCCATTAGCGAACCCATAGCAATTTGCTTTAAGATCTAAAGACATTTTGAAAACGGTATTTTCAATGATATATTGAAAAACACATTAGCTCGCGGCGCCCCTGAGCATCGTAAATGGCAACCTAGGGTGGCGCGCCCCCCTGTGGGGGATCACGATTTAAATAGTGGTTGATCATTATTTTAAATAAGAAGTCGCTGCATTGCAGATTGTAGAAATTATTTTCCTCCTCGAAATCTGTGTTTCTCGAGTTGTTTTTCAATTGTTAGTTGCCAATGCGCATGTTCTCAGTTGTATTAAGTTTGATGTACATGGATGCAGTGAGGATTTTGTTTTTGGCAGATTCTTCGAATGAAGTCATAGAGACTCAGCTAAAAGCATTCATGGAAGATTTCAACATGGAAAGACAAGAAAAAGAGCAAATCGCTCAGCAAAAACGACAGATGCATGATGAAAACAACAAGCTCAGAGTACAACTGGCCGCGTAAGTCCAGTTGAGAAATGTGTGAAAGTTTGATTTGTCGCAAAAACGTATTGGAAAGAACAACAGTGATAAGGCAATGGTTTTAATGAAACCATGTTCTCTGTTTCCAAAACAATTGTCGCAAGATTTTTATCCGGTGAATGGAGCGCGATGCGTATACGTCACTCAGGCGGTGACGTGCTTTGGATGACGTCGCGTTTGAGTCGATCTTTACAATTAATCAGCCAAGTTAGACTTAGGGACAATTATTGAGCAACCGTTTTATGGTTCCATCATCCAACCCCCCAGAACACATGGAGGTCCATGTTTGCGACACTCCAGGGCATTGTTGATTGCGTCACGGTGAGTGAACGAGCATCTGTTGCGTCGCGATGAGTGAACGAACATCCATTGCATCACGATGAGTGAACGAACATCCATTGCATCACGATGAGTGAACGAACGTCCAGAGAGAAAATGGCGATTTTGAGACGAAATAAGAGAAGCATGGTGAGACCGATGTGTGGAGTTAAGTTGATGGGCAGGAAGAATATGAAGGAACTGATGGATATGTTGGTTTACAAGATACGGTAGATAAGTTGGCAAAAGCAAATGGGGTCCGCTGGTATGGGCATGTTTTGAGAAGGGATGAGGATGATGTGTTGAGAAGGGCGTTGGACATCCAGATTAATGGACGACGAGGAAGACTAAGGAAAACATGGAGAAGGCAGGTGGAAGAGGAAAATACGGAAATTTGTCTGAGTCAAGACGTTGCTTTGAAGTGGTTAAAGTGTAAAGAAGGACTGAAATTAATTGCAAGTCACTGGGTTGATCTGGCCACCTCCGTATCGGGGATAATACCGGATTCAAGCGTGGACTGCCACCAGGGCCTCTGAGAGAAATTTTACCAGGGGGTTACGAAGACCTGTACCGGGCCCCCTACCTTCTGGAGCCCTCGTCGAAACTTCTATAGCTTGTTTATAAAGTAATTAGAACATAGATAAAACAGCTACCGTGATGGCATGACTCTACACGAGCCACAATTTTAATAACTCGACTCCAGTCACAATGAATGACTCGAGACTTGAGTCACTTTTACAAAATCTCCAAACGTCATATCGACAAACGCTGTTAGTTTGCACGCAAAGAAATGTGTTTATTTCCTTCAGTGACGCATGATTAATGTCGGCGCAAATTTTCTGTTTCGACTGTGTCTTCTAGTGGTGTTATGCTAGATTTCCAGGACCAGGAGTTCCACCTGACACAGAGGTAGAGCTGAGACTTTGCACTGAGGGACCTGCAGGGCACAATACATTAAACACATTATCGCGGTTTAATGTAGTGTTTGCACATTGTGATCATGGCAGTCGGCCTCATACTTCACTTTGGGTCTTTGATGGGCCAAGTGAAGGACAAAGAGGTATATTTCATGCAGCAGGGCTTAAGTTAGATTTGTGGAATCGGCTGAGAATGAAGGAGAGAAGTAAAATGAAAGCTAAACAGAACAGCATACGGAAAATGTTTGATTTTATTTGACTCGACATTGACTCGAGTTTACCAACCAATGAGTCGAAGTGGTTTGCGAAAGGCTTGTGACTCGATTCGACTCGCGACTCAACAGATACGACTCGGTCAGGTCACTGCTAAGATTTAGAAATAGGTTAAGTGTTTTACTGGAACTGGTGTACACCAGTAATTTTGGGCTTCATTACAGAAAAATTTAGTGTGATTACAGAAAAAAATGTAAATTTGGAATCTTCATCCTCTCGGGCCCCAGCACCTTCCGGGTACGATGTACCTCTTGTACCCCCACTCGTGGGCCCTTATTACTAGCAGTCATGAGCGATTGAAAAAGTCACGCTGCGTCATCATGAGTCATAAAGGAGTTTCGCCCGATGGTTGTCTTGGCTCGCGACGCGCGTCCGATTTAGGCAAGATGGCGTAGTTTGATAAAGTCCACTTTTAGTCGAAATGTTTCTGGATTTGATCTTCGTTTCGAATGTTAAAAGTCACTCCTAATATTCGCGAAGATAATCAGTCAGTACCGAAGTTTATTTTGTGTAGGATGAAAGTTTTGATGATTTAAATTATGCTATAGCTTCCGCATTAGCCTATATTCTACACAGTGCCGTGTGTATTTTTGTGTAGGGTGAAAGTTTTGATGAAAATAAAGTCCGTTCAGGTGAAAGCCCTGAAGCACAACTTATCATCTGCAGCAAGGTTGCTGTTGAGTGCGAGGCTCAATCGTTCCTAATGTTGAATGTTGCTGATATTTGTTTTCAGGCTTATGGATACACTAAAATATCCCAACGAAGAATCCCACCATGAACCACCGTACGGCATGCCCCCGCTCGTCGCCCCTGCCTCCTATCATCACCAGTACATTAAACAACGTGGGCCACCGTATGACCCAACCCAAGCTTACCCGTATCATAGTCAACGTAGGTATTTGATGAATTATTAGTGTTTGGCATTTGATCGGGCGTGTTTGATTGTGGTTGTGGAAAGAGAAATCCTCCGAAATGGGTCCTGTGGTTCAGCATCCAACATCATTGTTGTAATATCCAACGCTATTAGTTCAGGTGTATAATGCAGAGTAAGATGATTTTAAGGTCTACGATGGTAAAGCCTGGAAGTGTTGTGTCTAAGCTATGAAATCGTGGTTAAGTGTTTAAATATTTGAAAAATAATTACAATCTGGGATAAGAATTGAGCATAAGTCTGAAATGCTTATGCTTTTGCCTATTATTTCAAAACTCAAAATTTATGTTTTCCGTTTCACCGTATTAAGCACTGCAGCAAACTTTTTCAAATAAGATAGTGAGGTAAGACCAGGTGGGGATTGTCGTGTGTCCCCCCCAGCAATGACGTAACCATTCCACATCGCATCAGATGCCGACGCCGGACCAAGGAATATACGTATTTCACTGTCTGTAACGTTTGCATTGTTGTTATTGAAGACCCACCAGCCCCCACCAGCCCTCCCCATTGCAGCAGACAGCTGTCCAACTCCCAATACACCCCAGCAACCAGCA
>JGI24022J15233_10010626_pt1 | contig 10449 bp, 10 predicted proteins | sample Ectturendosymbi2_FD_15233 | JGI IMG/M metagenome (IMG submission 15233)
CATATATAATGGTGTTATTCTTCACGCACATCCCGTTTGTGGTGAATCACACAATCAACGCAACACCACCGGAGAGGTTGCAACAGTAACATGTCATTATTGTAGTCGACACAAACACGGTTTGAATTGCTTGGGTCAAAAACACTGTTGGTTTATTGCAAGCTGAACGGTGCTGAGTTAGTGGGTTTATCAAGACGATAGTCGAGTTTAGGGGGATTCACCCAAGGACAAAATCTTCGTTGGAGATATAATCCAAAGTGTTGTTGGATTGTGATCAAAAAGGTCACAATTGTGGCCTGCAGGATTTTAAGCGCGAACGAATTTTCATAAAAGAATTTTGTGAAAGAAACAGCTTTCGTCTTTTTGGGCAAGGGATTGTTCCCACATTAAATGGAAAAAAAGACATAATTCACTCAAACTAACTTTTTTTGAACAGAAAACATAGACCAGCATGCTTCTGTTTCACTTACTTGAGGTCGGTTTGCTGTTGGCTGCAAACAGCGACAAAGGTCTGTGCTGACCACTGCATGGATGCCTTTTGCACTCTTTTATTTGAGTACTCACTCCTTGGCATTGATATTTTCTCTGATTACTGCCGACACACTTTCGCGTGCGCTTCGTATAACCATCGCCACAAGTCACAGAGCACGGAGAATAAGAACCCCAGTTCTGCCACTGGCTTGCTANATCTGCGAAGGATTGGCAGGTCAGGCGGCAAAGCTTTAACTTAAAGGAAAAGAAGTAATCATTTTGGAATGTTTTGTATTTGTTCAACATTCATCCCAACTGAAGCATTGCAAACCACTTGCTGCTACGCAAACGAAGTTTGTGCGAATTTGGGCGACTCGTGAAAACATTTAAACATTCTTATTTTGAAGTTATCAACTGCAGTTCACTTACTTGTTTCTGCACACTCCTTGAGGCGACAATATTTTATTGTCATACGAACTCCCAAACATTGAAACTCTTCTGGACATTTCCGTTTTCTAAACAAAATACAAAAATTTTTCAACTTCAATATATGCTATTTCAAGTCTTCTGACTGTATTCAGATGAAAAAAAACATGTTTTCATTGTATAGAAGCATAACTCACCACGCAGACTAATGTTTCTTCGAAAAACCTTGAACTATTTATCAAGACAGACTCACAGTCGTCGATTTGACTTCACATAAAACTAAATGCACAGAACAATCACTTGTAATGCAGCGGATTTGAGAGACATATTTTGCATTATTTGCGCCGAGATCTTTGGGGAGAACCCGAAAGTTTAGTTGAGCGATATTTATGTGTTCGATGTAGAAAGGCATGCAGGTCAAAAATGATTGCCATGTGTGGATGTTCTGCATATTTTTCAACTGAAAAAATGACAGCGTTTAAGATGGGGGTGCTGGGCGATGGGCAGACTGGTATACATTCACCTGCAGGCAGAAAAGCTAGAAGTGGTCTCCTCTGCATGAAAACAGAGGCAACGCCCACAAAACACTCTTGTAATGATCGGCAGTGGATGCGTACTTGCCGAATGGTAATGCCACTGAGCCTGTTGAAGTTTCAGCTTGCCCAACTCTGTCCAGACGCGAGGAGAGATGAAATTTCCACCGGCGGCAGTGTCCAGTTCCAGGGTAAACGCTTTCCTGTTGATGTGGATAGGCACTTGAAGGTTTTGGACATCAGAGTTGTGGCAAGGCGCTGCTTTGACCATTTCCAGGACATCGATTCATTTGACACCTTGCGATTGAGCTTTCGAATGCGCATTCTTTCGACACACAGCCTCCAAGTATCTGGTTAATTTGCAGAAATTGCACTTGGCATCTTCGAACTTGCACGAAGTTACAATACGGCCTGAATTGCCACAACGGTAGCATCGTTGCTGTCCAACTGACACTTCCTTCTTGGGAGGGCGCTCAAGCAATGGCTGTTGTCAAGACGGTTTCTGTGCAATCGCCAATGCAGGAACGGATTTTGGGCCGTAGACCGTCTCCTTCACAACTTTGGCGGGGTCTTCCGTTTGGATAGCAACCAGGATAGCAATGGTGTAGTCGAGCTCGTCCGCCTTCATCTTAAAAAGTGCCTTAAGAATGGCTTCATTGTTCACCGAGCAAATGAAGCGCATACGTAATGTTTCATCCAAGACGTCTGCAATGGAAGTATGCGTTGAACGTATGCGTCCAGTCAGCTCTTGAATGGACTCCCCGGGTGGACGTTGCATGGTAGTCCAGAACTTGAAACGTTCCTGGATGACGAAACGGGTTGGATCAAACTGCATCTTCATGTACGCCATGATCTGATCCATCGTTGATTTCTCTCGGCGGCGTTTCTTGTGCAGCAAGGTTTGAAAGTAATTTGTACATCGTCGACAAATGGTTGGTGAGAAAAACCTGAGCCTTTCGGTCATCTGGAACAGCATGAGCTGTCATAAAGGTGAGATACCGTGACCAATAATCCTTCCACAGCTCTGAAGTAGAATCAAAGGGCGAAAAAGTTGGAGTGGATGAAGTGGTCGCTGGCTGGAAGACCTGCCCCGATTGAGCGGGCTTCTCAAGCAGTTGAAGCATGGCCTTCATGTCCGCCTGTTGTCTTTCTGCTTGCTCTCGGAATCGTTGTCCTTGAGCTTCAGCTTGGGCGTGGAACCGATGTTCTTGAAACTGCATTTCCTCCCATTGCTGCTTAAGTTGTAATTGCATCAATTTGACAATCTGCTTCATGGTTCAGTGGGACGGCGATTGAATTTCGTTTGTCCTCGGTCAGTCCAGAAGAAAAGCGGAAAAACCTTGTTGCCAATAAAACTGTTGTGCTTTTCCCTGACAGAGTTTCAAAACTCCAAGCCCCTTGTCCAAAATGCACTGTACTTTATTCGGAGAAGATAACGGAAAACAAGGCAGACAGTTCTGCTTATGCCTTGAGTACAGTAATGTAGAGCTGCAGAGCGCGTATCGAATAGAATGAGTTACCAGAAAAAGCAACAGTATTTAGTGACCGATCCAAGAGGTACAGAGCACGCAAAACAAATCAACGCGCGGCGTGGAATAATAATCATTTGCCGACAGACACAATCAGCTCCGCGGCATTTGCACCAAACATGCACAAGGAAAGTTCGAGAAAACACAACTCTAACAATCACGGCCTTGCCACGTTCGTCAACAAGCGGTTGGAATGGCCACTGGTCGATCCGTCGGGAGGAAGCTGTCAACTCCATCGACTTGTTGCACTCCAGCTGCAAGGCGTGGAGAACAATCAAAACCCTGCCCTTCTGCAGCCCACACACCTCGGAGTAACGTTGGATCGGTTGCTTACGTACCACCAACACCTTGAGTCACTTCACAAGAAGCTAACATCACGCGTCGCGGCTTGTTGGCTCTGGTTGGGGTGCTGGAGCAACAACGGTGCGAACAGCCACCCTAGCCTTGATCCATTCGACTGCAGAGTACTGCGCTCCTGTTTGGTGCTGCAGTGCTCATACCCGCCTCATTGACCCCACCATCAACGTCGCTTTGCGAATTGTGACTGGATGCCTGTGTCCCACACCAGCGGACGATCTTCCAATCCTCGCAGGTATCCAACCTGCTGAGCTTCGTCGCAGAGGAGCCACACTGTCTCTAGTGCGCTGTGCCTAAAGCCTGGACATTTGCTCCACTCGGCGCTCACCTGTCCACAGAGTTCTGCTGCACGGCGCCTCAAATCGTGACACTCATTTGTACCCGCTGCACAGCTTCTCTGACAACAACTAAATACGTGCAGCGCAGTGGGCGGATCATAAATGGAACGCAGAATGTGCGGACAACCCCACAAGACTCTGCACTTCAATTCCAGACACCGGTACACACACACCCGTAATGACCCTCTGAAGAAGAGCCTGGGTCTGGCTTAACTGCCTCCGGTGTTGGAGGTTTCCGCTCCTGCTTGTACAAATGGGGTATAGCCTCCTCTGCGGCCTGTGAGTGTGGCGCAGAAGAACAAACCATCGACCATGCAGTCTTCCAGTGTCCAAACCATCGACCTTCCCACGGACTGCAGCGCCTGACTGTTCTGGACGATGGGACAACCGAATGGCTGCTCAACAAGTGCCCCGAAATCTAGCGCGACCAAGCAGTTGAAAAAAGACATTGCTCAAATGAAAGTGTTGGTTTGATACACTATAATTAACATGACGGGGTGTTTTGAACAAAAAATAATCGCAACCATTTAGTAGGTTTGCTTACAAGCACTGAAGCCCTTGGCAAACAAAAAACTTTGCTTAGAACGCCCGTTTATGCTATGCCGTAAAAACTTTTATATTTTCAACTTGGTCAGTTCTGACTGTTGTAAGTATCTATGAAAATACAAATGGTTGTGAAAACAGACAACGCTATTATTGAGGTGGAATGATGATATTATCATTCAAGGTTTTCAAGGACAATATATTTTCATCAGATGAAAGTCGATAGATTAGAAAAAAGGAATCACGTAGCTGTTTTAAGTTTAGTTAATACGAGCCACGAAGTTTAAAGGGAAGACGATTGCGACCACGTTTACAAACATGGGCGTCGGCAGGGGGGAAAACACCCCTGGATTTTGAAAGCAAACTATTTTATACAAAACTATGAGACAAACATAAAATTTCAAAAAAACAACCCTGAAAAGTCAGAAGAAAAGAAATACTGCATTTTACTGTTTTACTTGCGACCATCTAATTTCAAACCAGGGTTGCGGAGTGTGAAGTTTTTGGGTGGAGTCGGATTCCTAACAACACTGGGAGTCAGAGAATTTTCTGTCCGACTCCGGATCAGTTTTTTTACATCACACTCTTAAATTGGGAATTCCTGTAGAAATGGTACCATTTTTCTTGAAACTTTTGTTGAAACAGATTTCTTGTTGTGCAACACAATTTCTAATGATTTTAACAGCCAAAGTTCATTGCCTTTATGTTAAGGAGTCGGTGTCGAAAATTTTGGGAAGGTCGGAGTTGTAGTTGGAGTCGGATATTTTACCTCTATCTCTGCAACCCTGCTTCAAACACAGTTTTCTTGACATTGCTGCTGCAAATGTGTTGATTATTTTGTCAAAAAAGTGATACAATTTAAATGTGTCACAAATTTTAACCTAGAAAATATCTAACGCCAGCGACTCTCCGTGAGAAGTTTTGATAGCAATTTTGTGACCTGAATTCCGACAATCACGTCTGTGGAGATGTCCAAAATACATGTTGTAGCAGTCGGAGGAGTGGTAGGGCAGGGGGAAGTAAAAGAGTTTACGGAGATCTTGATAAACCATTAATTTCCTTACTATACTGTTATGAAAAGCCACCTCTGCTTCCGTCATGCCACCGCTCTCAGGTGTCGTTGAGAGTAACTGAAAAGTTCACAATTGTAACTGATATATTCGACGCTGTTGCACAGTTGCAGTTCGAATTTTGCAAAAGCAGTCAGGATTAATTTAAACATCCCAAAAATAAAAATCACCACAACTACCTTCAGAACCGCATCATATCCATTTCAACATGAAGTTTGTCAAACCAAAGATAAAATAATTTGCTGAACATCAATCTGTTGTCGCAGCAACATACTGTTAATGTTTGTCACTGCGGCTGCATGCACTATGAACGTTGGATTCCCGTCCATTGTGACGCAACTGCAGAATGAGAACGAAGTGGAAAAGTTCGCAACCATGGCTATCTGAAAGAATTGTGGCCAAGGGCGTACGCAAGGGAGTGGGTGGAGTTACCCCTCCTGAGCTTGGTATGTTACAAAAAGTTTCATTACCTGCGCAAAGGAAATTGTTTTCGCATACTTTTGCTTGTTAATTTGCCGGATTTTTGCAAATAACACGGAATGAATTTGCATGCAAATTTAAATACCTGCACAAAGGAAATTGTTTTCGCATACTTTTGCTTGTTAGTTTGTCGACTTAATGCAAATATCACGGAATGAATTTGCATGCAAATTTAAACAACCATTAACAGTTAGGTTTTGGTTGCAATTGGTCTGCTCCCAGGAACCATCTTACCACTTTTTGCAGTGCACCTTTCGTGCACTACGCATGTTTAAAATTGTGTTCCGCAACAGGCCACTTTATCCAAAACAATTGTCTTTGTTTTGTCGGCTGACGCCCAGAGCTGATCAGCGCATGCGCTGACTGCATTGGCTACATTAGCAATTTCTGTAGCATGATAGAACTGTTGCCCGAGCTCAAAAACAGCAGTTATTAACATAGAAGGATTCAGTCATTTGATAATGTCTCCACAGGGAAAAAGGAAAATTACTGTAAACGTTTGCTTAGACTTCTATGTGCATGGCAAGAAAACGAAGTTTTTTTTGTGTACTTTTTGCGCATTCTCAATTCTAATGTCGTTTACCAATCCGCTTTCTATGCTCGACATTGTATTCGACGAGACATTAGCGCAGCCTGATTCCGCTGCTGTGAATTGCTCTGACGTAGTGATGGGTGTGTTTTACTCTCCTGTGTTTACACGCAGCCTGATATTTTGCAGTTTTGAACTGCTGTGTCATAGCGTTGAGTTATATTTTCTTCTGTTGTCCTAACTACGAGCACTGATAGTTTATATTAAGTGCAATGACACATGAAATATGGAGAGTCTGGTTGAAGAAAACGCATATTGTGTCAGCAAACTTGGCGAAAACGTTGGTTAGGAAACATGAAAATGACATCCAATTATGATGCCATAAACAGCGCACACGAAATAGAAATGACCACCATATGCAATCATCTGCTTACTGCGCCAAAATCTGTGAGCAAAAGTTACATCATTCAGCGTTTTGTCAGGACTATCGCACAGCGGTCTGATTATTATGCATGGAGTCTCTGTGCGCTAACAACAGGACAGAGCATGCATTTGTGCTAATCAGCCAGGGTCATAGATCAAGTAGCGAAATGGGTTTCTGAACACTCAATGCAGAGTCGGTTGGCAAAGATCAAAATTGCATGTTTGAAGACAAAGTGATGCAAATGTAATAAGCCATGGACTGTTGTGCAAGCTTTCTGAAGTGAACTTTTTCTGTAAACACTTTTTTCTAACAATTGTTTGACCTTGTTTCTGTTGTGAATATGTGATAAAATTGTAGCTGCCAATGACGATATTGCAGTCAACACCACTGACGTGAAAATATGGTAATCAGATTTAAACCTGATATGCCTGGGCATACCACACTTGCAACCTGCATAAAAAGTTGAAAATACTGGAAATGCGAAGACATAAAATTTATTAAAAAACAAGAAAAAATGATTACATCAAAAATATGAAAAAAACATTAAATACATTGAAAATATCACCAAAACGCAGAAGAAAATTATCAAAAACCTGCAAAAGTTCTGGGAAAATTTTGAAAATATGCCATAATGCAAAACTATGAAAAATAACATTGGTTAGGAGAAACCCCATCTGCACACCCCAAATTACTTCTGTTGCTGTCACAACAACAGACCTCCATTTTTTCTAAAAGCTTCTACGTAAAAAAACTTTGTTTCAACTTATAGCTGGAGATCATATTCTACAGAGACTTTTTGTGGGATTGATTAGGATGTGGATGATTGTTAAATTGAAATGCGGAGTATTCAACTACAACAAAATTAACTTCATCAATAAACAGTTTTAGGTCTTAGCTTTATAGTTTGACATACACTGCCCCTTGATACACACAGAGTAGAAGCAAAAACACACCTCATTGAGTAACCGACCCCACATGTTGTTGTACAACGACTATACGGTTCCCACGAACCCCAAACCACAACAGGAGCAGGGCATGGCGGTTGATTTTCACAGGGTCCCTTCTGGAAGAAGCTGCCTTTACATTTCTGGATGAAAAACAAAATTCCACTTTTTAAGCTCAACATAGATCGATGCAAAAATCTGGTGCTAAAAACAGACAGTTAAGCAAAACGTTGCGATCTTTGTACATCCCATGCACAAAGATAAAGATGTGAAAAGTTTTTGCAAGCCTGGATATTCTGTCAATTTTCACGTCACTATTACAAACGCAACTAACTAACAGAAAAATAACGCAACTAACTAACAGAAAAATAAATTGGAGCGATCAAACAAGGTTGCTTTAATCGTATACTTCAGGGGTCACCAACCTTTTTGAACTTGCGAGCTACTTGTTGTGTATCCATTAATGCCAAGTACTACTAGTTTGATGCACACTTCTGAAATAAAACTTTTGCTCAATTCACCTTTAATTATTTTAGTATTTATATTTTTTAACGCGAAGACATTGACTATGCTAATGTTATTTTTAGTACAGGCAAGCAGCGACCTGGTGTCCGCGGGCACCACGTTGGTGACCCCTGGTATACTTCATCCTACAGAAAGTCCCATATTAGGTTGAGGTATTTGTGGCCTGTCCGGCCATGAGCCCTGCATTATTCGGTGGATGCAAAGAAAAGGTAAAGTTGTGGTGCTGACATTAGCCTTCCATTGTTGCAGAATTCACTAAAAAAAGTATCTGAGCTGTCTCTGGAATAAGCATAGATGGGCGCCACTGACTATTGGTTACACTTAAACAGGAGTGTTGTAGCAATTATAAAAGCACTGATGTCAGAGACTCAAGGCATTTTAAAAGTTTGGTGACTCAAAAGTAAAACTGACACATTTTATGATTAGATATCATGGTGGCAAGCAACTGAATAGTGGATCAGTTTTGTCAAGGGGGAAATTTGCTGAAGTTCACGTTGTCGTTTAAGGATTGCATTAGGCCAATTTACTGGTTTGGCTCATGTAACAGCACGTAAGAACATGTACCTCATTATTTGGTCCAGGTTTGCAAAATGTGTATCTGCTTCTCATGCCTGGTCCACACGTCTGCGAACACTTTACCCACTTCATTCTGTCCAGGTACCCCCAACATTCGGTTTAAATGAAGTAGGCCTAGTGCTTCTTGAAGCCCACCAGTCGAACCTGAACCACCACCGGTTTTGACTTTGCCATTGCCGTCACCTCCACTGCCTGTTTTTTCACCAGCTTTGCCATTTGATTCACCAGTACTGCTGCTTCTCAAATCGGCACCAGGTTCACGTTATCCTGAAGCAGTGGTCTTCTACGTTTTTGTACAATCGTCCTCTACAGGAACTTTGCTTGAAAATCGCCCCCTACCTATAATTTTTGCATTGTCTGAAAGTATTCTTTTGTTTTGCAAATAATTCAGTGCTAATGACATATAAACGAGCTATCTAGTTAGCACAAAACCACACAAACACAGAGGAGAATGCAAATGTATTTGTAGAATAAATGTTATTTATTTCTAAAATAACACCTGGTTTCAACGAATACGAATCTTGCGATTGTGTTTATCTGCTAGTTTTTCAAAGCAGGCTGCAAGTTGGTGAGGTTAAGTTGCATGGCGTTTCTCCAGTTTTGTTCATGTCAAGATGATTGCGGCAGTTATGCGTACGCAGTACTTGGCAGAAACCTTCCTCAAAAAATATGCTATGGGAAACATCAGTAATAATAGCTTCACTTTTTCCCAAAGTTCTGGAAAACGCTCACTGCACTGTAATCCAAAAATTTTGACCATCTGTGTGTATGAAATATAGCATGGGCTGATCGTTGCTTTGAAGATGAGACGTTCCTGGATGGTGGAACCTCATTCGCTTATGCTAACTAGCTGGCAAAAAGGTATTTCATCCCATAACTTTTTACGCAATGTAAATTTCAGCGTGATTTCCACAACAGAATGACTTTATAGCAAACCTTAAACAACATGGAGCGAAGCAGATTTTTGTGGATTCGTAATTAGTTTAGCCAAGATGGGATGTTATGACTTACTCACCAGTCACCAGTCTAAGTTACTCTTCCTATCCTACTGTTCTGTTATACTCTGTCATAATCAAATGAACACAGTGCAGCTATAACCACAGGACAGCAAAACACTTGAACTGACTAAAAACATGATAAGCACGTTTATAACTTATGGCCAGCTGTAAGTAGTTTTACTAGCTATGAATTCCTATGTAAATCGTCTCGCAACAGTCATATTTCCAGTATTTTTTACAACAGAACACACTTAGGTACATTGTTTTACTCAGGGCACTAACCCAGTGGATTTTCACTGGGGGGAAAGCCTCCCCAGGGGAGCGTCAGCCAATTTCCAAGGTTCACAAGCCCTTACGCGCTCTACAACACGACAAGTTTGATCAGCAAATTTGCCAAAATACATTTGTTTCTACAATTCATTTAATGCCAGGGGACTTGAAACAAAGGACGACTACTTAGGGGGGGTGGCGGACAAAAGGTTAAGAACCACAGTGCTAACTAAAGATTATAAAAGACATGATAACAGACTGTGACATTTTTGCCTAGGAAGCAATGGTTTGGCAATGCTCTACCAAGGCCATGAAGAGTCGTTTCAAGGCAATAACAGTTCAGTTTATTTATGCATCCCGAACAAGCACAAAATACTTTTTCAGGAATACAGGGACAGGAAGCGACGGCCGTAGCTGTCATTTACGTCACTGCCCC
>JGI24022J15233_10010627_pt1 | contig 10448 bp, 7 predicted proteins | sample Ectturendosymbi2_FD_15233 | JGI IMG/M metagenome (IMG submission 15233)
CATTTCGCCACTGGAGATTCATCATAAAAGATATACTGGAAATACATCACAGAAGACACAAACTGCAAATTCATCACAGAAGATACAAAGGGCCAGAAATAAAGTTGTTGTTTAGTATAAACGGGCCGTGCAGTTTCTTCTTAGCTTCGGGCGGGCCGGGCTGCACAAGTGCTGGCCGGAGTCATCTCTGCAATGTGTTTGATTGCAGCACGATTCTCTGTTGGAAACTCGATCAGCGGTAGCGGCAACGTACAAGCACGCTATTTGCAAGTATACGTACCGCTCGTTCAACATCCTCAGCGGTTTGTCGCTGTTGCTGATTTCTTTTGCAGCATTCTGATGCATGTGGAGATGTTTATCGTGGACTTCAGGAGATAAAACCGTCGTAACAGCGTTGAGCAGTAGCCCTTTTCAGTTTTGACATCAAAACCATTTATATTTCATTTCTTTACTCTTGGTACCTGTCATTTTTTTACGCTTGTCATCTTTTTCTAGGGTTATCGGTTTTCGGACGTCTGTTGGTTAATAAACCTTGCAATATTTTTTTCAGTTTAAACGCGCAAACCACGTTGTTTTTGAACTAATCCTGGACATACTGGATGGTCGTCGTTCTTGAATTTTCGCGAACTTCGAAGGAAAACTTCCACTTTTAATTGAACTTCATGGCAAAAGATTTATGAACATATATTATACAATGTTTGAATTGAACTGGGAGTTGAAGCAGAAAAATTTTCCACAAAGATATTTGTTAAAAATTAACGCAAAGGTTTCTTGGAGATTCGATCTTTTGAATGAAGTCATTCTGTTTCTTAGCAGTTTGCAATCAAGGTATAGTTTTTACGTAGAGTCTGCACAAAAACTTCCCGCAGTTATCTTAACACATTAAGTCCATCAACAAACTAACTCAAGTTACATGAGACGCCTCATCGGAAAAAGCTGACTTAATTACAAGTGAACGTTTGCAAAACAACAGGAATATTTTCAACCGGAGATGTTTTGATGATTAGGTGTTCAAATTGGATCCAAAAATGCAGAGCTTGTTCAATACCAAGACGCAAACACTACAGGCAACACAAAAGTAGGATTGGCAAATAAGCTGGATTATGTGTCGATATCGGTTCTGTGAAAACTTGGCATTGGCACAGCTCTAACTTTAACGGTTTCATGGCTGAGCTGTTTCTTGTCAAACTTGCTTGACCAGTCTAATTGCAAAACAATCAGTGCTTATGCTCATGGCTCCACAACGAAAGCACGTTTTCAATGGCCATTGGTTTTCAGCGCACGAGATTAAACGTGGATCAAACTTTGCTTGATATTCCGTGACAGATAGTGACGGATATTTGAGCGATAATCCTTAAACAATTGAAACCATAATTCCGGTGAGAAGACATTAATTATGCCCTTAGGCAGGTTTCAGATGAGTGCCGGCTTTCAGCATATCTCTTTTATTGACAAATGTTGTTTCTGCTGTCAACATTTCGCCGCTGTCTCATACCTCATCCTGCAGACCACCAATAAATTGATACCACTTTCGCGAAAAAGCAAGTTTAGCCACGGTGTTAGAAATTCACCCATCAACACTCAGTTCGATTCAGAGCAACGTTTGCAAGAAAAACTGCTGAATGTTATGCAGCGAATTTTGTGCTGAATGAAAAAGATTCATGATAAATGATTGCACAATGCAAAATTCAACATTTGAGAAACGCAAAAATTGAATTGTAAACAACGCGAGTCACGAATTTTAGTGATTCGTCTCCACGCAAATCACGCTGAGAAACGACGGTGACACGACTCGTTTCACGTTTTCACCGAACGTCTCGACTCGATTCGATTCACAATCAGTTACCCACTTTTCACTGCACTTGTTATCGGATTGACGCGTGAGCGATTCGTCGCCCTTGGCTTACCTTCGTGAACGCACTCGCGAACTCGATATTGGGGCGTTTTTACACTGCAAGGACTCAAAGATTTGCTTCGTGGGTTTGGCCTATGGTATTGCAAAAGCTGGGGAACAGGTGAAAATGAAAAGGCGAAGCATGGTTCCACTACACCAGTGGTTCTCAAAGTGGTTGATATCTACCCCCAGGGGTCAAATGGACCATCTAAGGGGTCAATAAATAGTCACGGGGTCAAGTGGTGGGTCACTGAATGGTCTCTAAGTTCTCAGCAGATTTCGGATTGTGTATTATAGGCCACGGGATCTATAGAAAATTGTACACTTTAATTGGGGATCAACGTGCAGAAAAGTTTTAGAACCACTGCACCACACAAAGGTTCGTTTTGAAGGTGTTGTTGGAATCGCAGAGATGTGATTTTATTTAGAGTAGTGCGAAAAGTAACAGCCAGCAGAGAAAATCGTGGAGAATTGCTGGGCGATCAGGTCATGAAAACCGCGTCGCATCGTAATTGCACTCTTCAAGTGACTTTGATAGAAGTTGAACAGCTTCTACAAGGCAGGAAATGGGAATTAGTTTTTCCATTGCAAAGCCACTTTGTTGATTTTAGTCACGATCATTTACCAGTCGGTTCTCTGCAGTATAATATAAACGAGTGTAAAATATAAGGATTCACAGCACTTTGTGAGTAGAAATCTATGAACAGTGGGTAGGTTACTGCAATTCACCAAATTCCAACTGTAACCTATTCCACAAAATTTTATGCCACATTTTATGCTACTCCATGTGTTATGAACTGAGGAAATCACAGCCACATACCTGGGAGACAAAGTTCAAAGTGTAGCCTATACTGAAGTCATCCACTTCCAATATTAGGCTACATATTTTGCAACAGTGGTTGAATCACTCTACTATACCAAGGTGTAATGAAAACCTATTAAATCAGTATTGGGGTAATAGTCCTTCAGCCCAATATCGCATGTCTTGTAACCTACCGAATAATCTTCAAGTTTTCTCAACCAATTCAATTTTGCTGATTGTTTCTCTATTTAGGTGTAGTTTAGTTAGCCTGCAGGCAGAACTATTAAATAAATTAATCCGTCATTTTTCCTACATATCACCTTGAATAGGCTAATCTGTTCCACGGTAGTGGTTTTAGCATCAAACAAGTACAGAAAAGGTTGCACAAGACTTAATAAAACCACCCAACCTTTTTTCCGCTCGAATCTCTTGTTATCGGATTCCCAACCTACCTCTGCTAGTTGGATTTGCTGAATCGGGTATGACTGAAAACATGCCCGCTCAAGCAGCTCGGTGAGACACCCACGGTCGTGCTTGAGTGATTTATGGTATTCCCACTCTAACGCGAACATGATAACAGTGCAGTGTAAAGAGGGTAATTGGCACAGGCCTTACTTTAACGGATTGATGGCTGAGCTAGTGGCGTAGCCAGCCCAAAAATTGGGGTGGATTTGGAGGAGGGCCCAAATTGTTTGATTTTAGGCGAATACCACCATTTTGTAAGAAAAAACGCCTCTCAAAGAACAAAAAATCTATATTTTCCAAAAATTTGGTGGGAAGCCATGACCCCTTTCCCTCCCCCTTGGCTATGCCTATGGTCTGAGCTGTTTCTTGTGAAACCTGGTTCACTAGCCTAATTGCAAAACAAGCAGCGCTTATACTCATGGCTCCACAACGAAAATAATGTGTTGATGGCCGCTGCTTCTTATCGCATGAGATTAAGGCATGAACTGACCTTGCGCCGCAAGTCGTCACGAATAATTGAGCGATCACACTCCTACAGTAGTGCCATGAAAAAAAATACCTCAGCAGTACCTTGGGGTCATTGCAGTTTGTTTCCTGTTGAATCGTAAACCGTATCGATACGTGTAGGGTGCTTTCTAATTTTATCGTAAACGGTATCTACATCTATTCCGGGTTTGACTCAAAAGTTTCCGTTGCGTAAAAAACGCAAACCGAGACCTTCATTGAATCATGCAACCGTTTCCCTTAATGATACACGAAACCAGGGATGAGCTATAAAAAGATCACATTAGACAGCCATACGCTTGTAATTGTCATTCAATGAAGCAAAAGAAACGATAATCATTCCGACTTGAAACCAACGTGTGCATGACAGTGCGACAAAAAAGTTACGCGAACATTACTGCGTGGTGACACCGCTGTTTTGTAATGCAACCCACACATTTTCATACCTGGAATATATACACAGGTATAACAGCACACAGATCATCCTGTAATTGAGTTAAAATTAAAAAGGGTTCTCATACAAGTTTGAAGCATATAAATACTTTCCCCATCGACTAGCATATCACTTTCATCATGGAGAAACGTGGGCAGTCCCTATGTCTAATTCACCTGCGAGACTGGGGCACTCCAACGCCGGTCCTAACAGCGACCACCAATGGGTTGCCGTTCGTAAAAATATTATATCTGACAGATTTAGCACAAAAACTGCTATTTCTGCGCATATTTAGCTATCTCGTTATCTTTGCGCATATCTCGCTATCTCTGCGCATATCTCGCTATCTCTGCGCAACTGCTATTTCTGCGCATATTTAGCTATCTCGCTATATCTCGCTATCTCTGCGCATTTAGCTATATCTGCGCATATTTAGCTAGCCCATAGATAGCTATCTCTGCGCAGGGATAGCCAAATGCACGCAGAGATAGCTATCTCTGCGCAGGTATAGATAAATGCGCGCAGAGATAGCTAAATATGGGCAGAGATAGCAGTGTTTGTGCTAAATCTGTCAGATATAATATTTTTACAAACGGCGACCGATAACCACCCAAGTGATGTCAACAAATTAAGCGCTGTTTGTCTGGAAACTTGCCTAACCGTAGACCACCGGACCACGATATATTCCTGGATCAGTGAGCGATATACTCGTACTTGAAATGCCAACCGTTGAGCGCAAGGTCGCATGTTTTCCCCTATAAAGTACGAATATTTCGTGCAAGTCTCTAGCAACCAGAAACATATATTTATAATGAAATTTGACGTACGGTATGGTCACGAGAGAATTTCAAAGCAACTGTGGCATATTGTGCCTGAAGTCATGGCGGTTTTTCCTGGAGTCACGCACGCGTTTCGCAGATTGCGGATATGAGATCGGACTGCTGTGACCATGTGGCTGATTGTCTCGTCACATTGCGTTTCACTGGGAGCGGTTTCTAATGCAGCAATCACTCAGATATTTTCATACTGAGTTAAAACGTATCATGTACAGATTTGATGATTTTTGCTTGAGCATAAATATTTTTTTCGACAGCAAGTAAATGCTTCAGCCGTGCTTTCAACGCTGCTTCACAAACATTCGCTCTTGGCAGATTTCAAGTGGCCCGTTGGTGTAAAGCATTTGTGAACGCATGCCAATGCAGTGTGCATAAAAAATTACTCAAAAACGTATTTACTGAGCAAGAACATAACATGTAGAGATTTGAAGATTTTGGTTTCAGCATAAATGTTTCTTTCGGTAGAAAGTAAATGCTTCAGCCGTCTTTGCGACGTTGCTTCACAAACATTTGCCCTTGGCAGATTTCCAGGGTTGTCCATGGGACATATTTATCTGTCCCATTCCCATCCCATAGCAATTCATGCCTGTCCCGTCCCAACCCATGGGACGTTATCAATCGGATTCCCATAGGAATGACAATCCCATGGACAAGCCTAGAGTTGTGCATGGGACATATTTACCTGTCCCATTCCCATGCCATACCAATTCATGCCTGTTCCATCCCACACAATCCCATGGGATGCTTCCCATGGGATTCCTATAGGAATCCCATTTCTATGGACATGCAAGCAGATTTCAAATGACCTGTTAGTGTTAAGCATTTCTAAACGCATGACAATGTGATGTGGATACAAAATTAGTCTGAGTTGGAACATACCGCAGAGAGTTGACGGTTTTAGCTGCTGCAAAATTGTTTTATTTTCAACAGCAAGTAACAGCTGGAGCCACCTGTTCAGCTGCTTGAAAATCATTCACAATTGGCAACGCGCTTCTACTTCACAAACATTTGCGCTTGGCAGTCTTCAAATGGCCTGTTAGAGCAAAGCTTTTATAAACCAGGAAAGGCATCGCGAAGAATAACACCCGTTGATTTGCGAAAAAGCAGTAATTCAGTGATTGCGGCGTGTGATCTTTTCGCTGTTTCCCAACAATACACATCACTGGAGATTTGGAGTTCAACAGAGGCAATAAAAGTTGCTGCCAACAATAGCTCGGATTGCACCCTTGCTGCTCGTCCTTTCCCATCGCAACAACGCCAACGACCTGAACGTGCGTGCATAACTTTATGACAAATCTCAAACCATATATACGACCAGCTGATAACAATTTTGTAGTTTATCTCATGCGGCTGCTACAAGGTAATCACAACATGTTCTGCGATATTAACATTTTTTCTGCAACAACAACAGCAGAAGCGTTACTTTTCAGCATCCAAGAGGTGACAATTGTCGAATGCTCAGGCCACGTGCAAGTAAAAGTTTGCGTTGCTTTTTGTGCAAAAAAATTTTTGTGTGGCTTTTTCATGCGAAAACAAAATTTTGCTTGTTTTTTCGAGGCAGAATGTGTGTAATAATTTTTTTTCTTAGTTCAGTTAGTGCAACGAAAATAGGATGCTTTGTAACAGCTTCAGAAACCATTAGGCAGTATGCTTTGTAACAGCTACAGAAACCATTTCTGTGATTTTTGCAATTTTCCCATTGTTGGAATAGGCGCAATAAACTTTCAAAGTCAAAAAACACCCAATCCACCCTTGTAATAGGGTGTGTTTTCTCTCCAAAAGAAGTGGAAAACTTATTTGGTTTCGATTTACATAAACTGCACAATATGACTAACGTTTTTGTGCAGAATGTGTGTTTTTATCTTGCAAGGTTTTCCATCCAGAACCTTTTTAAAACAACGCCTTCTCCACAACTTTCACTCGATGTCGAGATCTATGGCGCCTCGTTAATCTCTTCCTGGAAACTTTGGCTGTTTTGTTTTCAATTTTGGACAAGAGTATTATGTCAAATTCAACTCCATGTAAAGACTTGTGGTAACCTATTTCAGGTTTCACTTTTAGCAAATCAGCTCTGTGCCACATTTTGTTGATTAAGATGATTATAGACATTTATTTAGCACTTTCTAAAATAAAATCATTTGCGGTAATAGGTTTCTCAAAACTGCATGGGGCGTTGTGTGCCCCCTTCAAATCTGCCAAGTCTGTACAGGAGTAATGCTTGTGGTACTTTTTTGTGGTACTTGATATTCAAAACGGCAAATTTAACATTTTTTCTCATCAGGAAGTATTTTTAGTGTTTGACATAAATCCTGGACATTCATTTCGTTCCTCACATTACCAAGTGGTAATTTTGCAAATAAGGATAATTTTCAACGACAACATTTTTCATGCTTTTGATTTTCGCTTGGGGTTGAAGATAAACTCATTAAGCCTTCAAACTTTACGCTTATGTTATACCTTATCCACTTGTTCTATTGTTCAACACAGTGGTTCCTAACCTTTTTTAATGCATTCCCCCTTTTGATCATTTCGGAACTTCACATACCTCGCCTGTAGAACCTTCATTCCTCTCCTGTGGAACGTTCATTCCTCCCCTGTTCGGGTAGGATAGTGTTAACTACAATTGGAACAATGGTCTTTATTGACGACAATAACGTTATTTATAAAAGTGGGACACAAACTACTTCCTGACAATTAATGACACTAAAGTTTGTCATCAAAAACCTGTGTCGTCAACTAACACACTTGCAAATACGAAGTGATAAAACTAATTGAAAGAGCCGATGTCAACTTAAACAGTACAACACTTACAATGAACTGGTTGCTTGACTATGAAGTGAAAATTCCACCCATGAACTAATGAATATCCTCCCTGGGGCGAATTCCTACCCAGTTGGGAACCACTGCTTGAACACCCTCGGCCCCACTGCTGCCTTTGGCTGGAGTAACGTTGGTTGCCAAGCTGTTTTGGGCGAAACTGACTTTTTATCATCTTTTGCAGAAATCAACAATACATATGTTTCAAGAAAATGCAATAGAATAAAGATTTATATGGATTAAAGATTGAAATCATTGTTATATTGCCACAAGGCAATTTCTGTTTGTTCTGGTGCCCAGATTGTTTTCTCCCGGTGATCTATCCGCTGGCAGATGACAACAGCAGGTTATTTTTGAGAGTAGTGTATGCGCTTACACCTTAAGCAAAGGGAAATGTGTTTGATGTTAGGCTTGCAAGTGCATGGCGTCTTCATGCTAATAATGATATTCTTAAAAATATAAAAAAATGCACAGTTAGTAAAGCCTATTGCCAACTCAACATTCAGATGTTTGTTCTTACTGTGGACGAATTAGAAGCGTTCAACGCTGTCACGTATGTATGACGAGTTACAGCAAAAGAGTGATTCACATTTGCGTGAGGTTTGTATTAAAAGATGTGGAGTGCCATTATGCTAAAGTTCCATGTCCACAAACCGATTCTGTAAAATCCTCAGTTCCTTCATTTTGCTGTGAAATTGAATCGTTTACAAAAGCTACCGACCGATAAATTTGCTCCACTTGCTGAAGTCTGGAACCACTTCGTACATAACCGCAGTGTAAATGTTACAAAACTTGAGCATTTTTAACAATCGACCAGCAGTTTGTCCCTAATAAAGCCAGATCTTCTTTCAACCAGTTTATGGCATCAAAGCCCAAGAAGTTCGGGTAAAATTATTGGTTAGCTGTGGACAAGGAAAGCAAATACCTCATAAACGATTTTCCTTATATTGGAAAGGATGAAACACGCTCCGCGAATCAGCGGGTTTCTGGTCACGTTGTGTTGCAACTCTTGTGCCTTTTATCAATAACGGAAGAAATGCAACAACTGATAATTATTTCACTTCAATAAAATTATTCACTCAACTGACAGAAAAACAAACAAGTCTTCTGTGATCAGTAAATAAATTCAGGAGATAAGTGCCATTATCTTTGACAAAGATCAAAAAAGAGCTTCATTCTTGCAAGCTGTATAAATCTGGAGATACCACCCTAACTGCGTACCAGGGAAGGGTGAACAAACTTGTGCTGATACTAAGCACAATCCACAAGGACATCACAGTAACTGATAATAGCAAAAAAGCAACTGAAACTGTTTTACTGAAACAATTAAACTAAATACGGAGTCGATGTACTTGATCATATAACTAAGAAAATACACATGCAGAACCGGCACACGAAAGTGGCCAACACTCAGGTTCCAAAACACACTGGACCTTTAATTGAGTAATCGATTTTTCGTAACTTTAGTAGTTCCAGTTTTTATTTGTCGCAACTTGTATTCTTGATGTCAGCCAACTTCGCTAAAATGTTCTGATCTCTGAGTTTGTGTTCTGATTCATTCATTTTAGCTTTGAGATTGTTGGCTTTCTCTGCTCTTGTTTAGCTTTTCCACTTTTCACCCGTAAGCTTTGCTTGCAATCTTATGGACGTGGGATGCGTAACTTTACGTGTGATCAATTTCCTATAAATATTTGCTGCTAAATTTTTTGCTTAATCCCATTGTGGAGCGTACGTGCTTGTTAATTATTATGCAGTGTTTAGGCTTAATTCCACAGCAACACTGCATGTTTGCCATTAACCATCCGAGCAATTAAACGTCGACAACCCTTGGTCTGTGGCTTGTTTGGAAGATGTTTGGCACATTTTGATAAAAGATTTGGCATTTTAGTACGTCTGGACTTGGCAACCTGAATGGGAGGTTGCTGAGGTGTTCGAAAAAAAACTGAGCTTAGGTCTGGGTACACTTTTTTGGTAAAGTCAATGGCGTCCTAAACTTTAAAGAAGCGTATGAGATAGGCAGAAGATTTAGAGACGTTTGGCTGATAATGTTTGCATAGCTTGCAAAGCAGTATTCTTCTGGTGTTTTGCAAATATGACGAGTGACACACTAACAATTTTAGTTTTGTTGCAGATAAATTTGTTGCAGTATGCAGTAGACCACACCCAATAAATCGACGGGAAACGAATCCGCCGCTTGTTTCATCCAAATCAAGTTGGGCCGGAATTTCAGCATTGAAACAATTCGTGTTTCTGTATCCGAACGACGCTGTATTTAACCAATATTCAGTCATTTTTCTTATTTTTCGTCGCCGAACCGCTAGAAATTAAGTACACGTATAGATGTGTAGAGCGCACGTGTTTCTTGTCGAGAACATGCGAGAGTGTTTGCGACATTTAGCGTCTGGACTTGACGGAATGAGATAAAAAATATGGACCTTTTTTTTTCGATAAAAAACAAAATAAATGATAACCATAGAGATGCATTTCCAATTAAAAATATTCGACCGTCTAATATTTTCGTGCTGCATACGATTGTCGATAAATATGCAGTAATGCTATATCTATTTATTTAGCGCTAATTTGTGCGGCACCTGTTATAATGTCCGCCGCTTATTCAATCCGAAAACGTTTGGTAGAAAGGTGGGTTCATTAAGCGGGGTCTACTCTACTGGATTTGTGTCTACATCAGAAATGGTA
>JGI24022J15233_10010630_pt1 | contig 10446 bp, 6 predicted proteins | sample Ectturendosymbi2_FD_15233 | JGI IMG/M metagenome (IMG submission 15233)
CGTTGGCGACCCTGCCGTAACGTTTCTTGTCTGGGAGAACACAATACGCAAGGAACTTCAACCCCTTGAGTTAACAAGCAAGTTAACTACAGAATTTGCCTATAACGGCACCTCTAGGGGATTGTATAAAGAACGTTATTTTCGAATTGACAATTTGACATTATAAGCGAAGTGAAATGCATGTAAAACATGCCATCGCGACCAAACAAAATGTAACGTTATGGGCGAATTGACGCTCCAGGCGAAGCCGTTATAAACGAATTCAACTCTTTAGAACAGATTTACATAAGGTTCAGGCCCTATTCGGATTAAACTAAAACGTTATTTTCAGGGAAAATTGCTTATTTTTAGGGAAAATTGTTATTTTCAGGCCAAATGTTTTCCGCCCCCCCAGCAAAATGCCTTCGTGTGCGCTTATGATTGGAACCAATGTAAAAAACCTCATTATCTTTCCACTCGACAATTGGTACAAATGCCCGTAACTATGGGGGGCATTCGGTGGTTACGCCCACCCAGATTTTATTATGCCCGGAAAACTCATTATATTTATGTGGATATACATGTGATTCAAACTCGACAAACCAACAAGTTTTGCAAATGCTCGGTTTTACTCTGTTTAATCGCTACGCCAACTCGCAACACTACCACACATTGCACAAAACGCTAACTTCATTGCCACAAAATAAATTGCACTAAGGAAGTTCCACATTAGTAAAAATTTCGATTTGTGATATTACAGTATTTGCAAACATAATAAAAACAAAAAACTGTCCTCCCTAAAATGTATTTTGTCCTCCCCAAACCCTAAAACCCGTTTACGGGCCTGTTGGTACATAGTCGCCAGGGCAACAATAAAAAATTGCGGTAGTGTAACGATTAAACCGTTGTCTAACCGGAGCGACAGAAGAGAAGGAATAAGAAAAGTCAGTGAGAGTTGCTACGTAGCTGGGAACACACATTGGCCATTGTTCCATTATTGGAACATGTTGTTGCTAAGCAACCGCAACCAATTTTTTGTTCTAATTTTTATGTCAGGACATATATGAAACAGAAAAACAAAAGCAGAAGAATATCTTTTGGTTTTTGGTAGTTGTCAAGGGAAACTTCTAAGCATTTTAAGTATGTAGTACATGTGATGCATAGCAGTTAATCTTATCACTAGCATAAATTATACAGATGGTCTGAGGTAATATTATGAAGGATTTAAGCACAAGCCAAGAATAACAACATCCGAAAATATGACTTGATATACCTACAGCTACATGTCTGCCTTGTTATTTAGAAGTAAGTACAAGCTTCGATTCAACTTGAAGCTTCCGCTAGTTCTACAACCCTCAAATATTCTGAAATAGCTTTGAAATAGTAAATATTGATCTGAAACTATGCAGCATGAGAAATGAGTCAAAAGTAACAATACAGCTGTCATGAAAACACAGTGTAATAAATCATCTGCCGATATTTCAAAATAAAAATTTTTGTCAAATACCAACATAACAGCGAAAACTAGATTGAAGTGTGCAGTATGACAATTTGTGCAGTATAAAAAGTTGAAATATGCAGTATGAAAAAAATAAGACTTCTTGAAATTTGGTTCTTAAATCACCTAACTGAAATAATTAAGCTAGGCTGTGTAAGAACAATGTCAGAAGCCAGTTGGCGCAGTACTCTGAGCATCTGCCTCACATTTCTGAGGTTTGAAGTGGCATTCACAATCTGTTGCTGTCAGCAATGAACCTCATACTNAACAAAGAAGGTAGCCCTAAAGCCGCTTCCTTCTTTGAAAGCATATTTATGATGTATGTGGCATGTATCATCACCGTCTGTGTTCAGTCTATTTGAATAAGAGCTGTTGATGCCTACTCAGTAGGCGAAACATATACTTTGTAAGATCGTATTGCCTGGTTCATATAAAATTACTGTATTGGGTTTATAGAATTATTCAATTTGCTTTGCTAGTGAGAATTGCTGTAATCTGCTACTGATGTTATATTTGATGTATATTTGTTAAGTTGCCAAAGCAAATCTATTATGAGCATTCTTTGAGATCAGCCTGACACTTTTTGAAATTAACGAATATCATTGATAAATGGTTGTGATGTAAAATAACAAACAAAGCATTTCAGTTTCTAGTTATAGTATTCAAAAGCTAATGAAACTCTTAGTCAGTGATGATTTATAATTTGTACCGGGGCACAAAAGAAGTCTTGCACCAGCGCTTTTTTTCCTCTCGAGAATCCTGCATGTATCATATTATTTGTATTATGAATGTGCCGTGTGCTTCACAACATGGTCTGTTCAACTACATATATATGCAAAATGCAACACATTGTATGTGAAAATGTGTTCATCCCAACACTGGTTAAGATAGGACTCTGCTCATATGAAGAATCCCTACAAGGTGCAATTCATAAAGCACATAAACGAAATGCCCCAAATAGATCATTTTCGCCCAAACTTTCAAGTCAATTATTCAATTCTCACAAAGCATGAAATTACTAGCATGTTTGCTGATTTTATAAGTATTTAATGTTTTTCCTATGACATGGGAAACATTTATGTATAAACTCAATAACAAAAGCTATAATTTTTCATATTGTCAAAAAATATCGAGGCTTCTGTGCTCAATTTTTTGAGATTTTGCCCAAATTTTGACAAGCCAAAGCGTTTGGGGGTGCGCTTATTGCACCCCCTGCACACCCAGCTCCATCACCACAGTGAGGGATCATTTATGTTGATTTTTAAATCATCAGTGCCTCGATTTATACTTAAGAGTACGTGAATTACTTTTCAAATGCAGTAATTTAAGTGACCGTTATTGCGTCAGTGAAGCTGGCAAATGCTGTGCAAACAACTGCTAGTATGAAACTTCATTTTTAATATTTTTAGGACTAGTTTTGCTAGTCATCTTACTGCAGACAACCTTCGAAAAATTCGCAAATGATAATCCTATCAAAAACACATTTTATGCGTATATTTCATTATAAAACCGAGAGTTTAGCAGACGTGCAGGCATTGCTCATACTGATTTGTGAATTCAAACGTTGTGGAAAAAAATCCTTCCTTGAAGGTCTGAAAACCATTGTTATACATGAATAGACTTCATGTAGTAAACATAGGGCAATGTAGTTTTTTGTGACTTTCTTACTACGCGCTGCTTTGACTTTAACAATTTCTAGCCTTGCATTTAAAGGTAAGGCACGATGCTAAGCCAAACATCGATTTTTTTTCAGAAAAGTATTCGCTGGTTGCATAGACGTCATATATTAGTTGAAATTCCATCATCAGACACTGTAAACGTTTCTGCTGCCTCAGTGATTTATTGAACGGTTGCACATTATTCAGGCATCACTACCTTTGACGTTGTACGCTTTTGAGAAATAGTTATTCATGTTTGAAAACTGCGAGTCATCCTTGTGGTAACACTTGTTTCATGTGCTATACTGTAACTGTTCGCTTGTTCGTCCCGGCGACTACGGTGTATGGATGCGCGGATCTCTCTGACTATAATTTTGGCAACGTCGTTCGCAGTTGTGCGTTGTTGTGTCTACATCACGACTATAACCGCTAAACACTGATTTTTACCGACGCAGACCTGATGGATCGGCAACCTTCGCAACAACTGCACCCGATACAATCACATCATGGGTGTGGAGTGTCTTCTCTGTTTCGGATCAATACGGTCTTGGGCTCACTGACACTTTCAAGGTGAGTTTTTCCTGTTGTGGTTAGTCATGTTTACAATGTGGCTAAACAACTTTTTTGTGTAGATCACCGTTTTCCGTCAATTCTTTGTGACCCTCAATCTTCCACTTAAAGTCACCCGAGGAGAGATCATAGTGGTTCAAGCCGTCGTCTTCAATTACTTGGAAAGTGACGTGACCGTAAGTTTCTTGTATTCATCACATAATTTGAACCGAAACGAGATGAGTTGCAAATGTTTGCTGGACCCAATCGTACGAAGTACTCCACTTATTTGTTTCTGCCAATACTTCAATATTCAGTGACTCAGTGACAGTTATGACCGTCGCTTCCTGTCTCTGCATTCCTGACCAAGTATTCTGTGCTTGATCGGGATGAAAAATTAACTGAACTGAACTGAATATTCACAGAGGCTACTGACGATGATATAATGTGTTTGATAACTATCGTTTCGTGATACACCCACTTGCTGTTTGATCAGCAGCGATTGCCGGTCAAATAGTGAAAGATATTTTGCGCGATGTAGCTTGTAAGACAAGCATTTTGAGAATGGTGTTGCACAGGGGTTCTCAAACTTTTTTCTTCCGTTTACCCCTTGACAGCTTCCTAACTCAAAGTGCACCCCCTGTTTTTGTTTACTCACTAGCGCTGTAGAAAATAATCAAGTATCATAACTTCAGCATCACGAAATTTACCCCCAGGATCGGAAAAATTTACCCCCAGTGTGTAAATTTACCCTCGGTTGAGAACCCATGGTGTAGCAGATAGAATGAGAAGCGCTTCTCTATTGGATTGACAAGTTTATATGTGACATCAAGTCCCTGGTGATGAAAGTTTCAACTCTGCTTCAGTGGTGCAGCAGCACAGACTGTCGCCCTTGTGCGAAATGGCCGCGACTGCACCGGCACTCCCTCGACAACAGGCCCACTGTATTTTTTCAGGTTACTCACAATACGAAAAAATATCAACTCACGAGATGGATGTCGATCAATCATTATTTTCGAATTAAATGTGTTTTTTTATTCTCATCAAAATTTCAAAGATGAACTCGTCGACCGTTTACTGAAGCAAACGCCGAAAGTTTATAATCAAAAGATAGTTTGCCGGCGAAATCACTTTCAATGGATAGGATCAAGAACGCAGACAGCCTGCTTTCCTCCATGGCAGATCTTGAGTACAATTTTATCATCTTATGTTTTGAAAAACTTCTCTCACGACTTGCAGTAGAAACGGCAACAGTGAGGTGAAGCTTCAGGCACAAAAATAAGTACGGTGTTGAGTCACATATAAACGATATTTCGTCAACCACTGAAGCACGTCCAGCGCTGTAGCATCGCTTTGAAATAAGGTAACGCTGCTTTGTGCCCGTCGATTAAACCTAGCAAGTTCTACTGATATCAGCGAAAGATCAACGTCATCCGCATACATGTTCTTGAGTTTGTCATATCCTTCTTAATGGGTAGTTAAAAAGCCAAATTTCCATTTAGCACATTACTTTCATTAAATCTCATTTGTGCTTCACCCCGAAAGCGGACCACAGCATCAAACATATATTCTTGACTTATTTAGTGGTAGACAGATCTACGTCTTCCGCATGCTCGCCAGGCATTCTTTTCTTCTTTCGGACACGTCGTTCTTCAATCGAGATTTACTGCCTTTCGCAAATCTTAGAGCATTATCGATGCATGCCTTAATTAGCCCGTCGGCCTCATTCATAAATATGTGTTGCGTCACAACACAAGTAATTCCCTGTGATCAAGTTGGTTGATCCGTAGTTTTATAAGAACATTACCAAATTATAAAGATGTTTCTGGAAAAACTTTGCTACATGGAGCATAACTGGGTGATGTGAGTCGATTTCAAAATGGTCAACTTTTTATTAGGACAATAAGGAGGTTAAACTAAGTAGATGTGCTTTCTTTGTTACTGGGGTAGTTGAGCCACCGATCAATACTGGATAAAAAGGGAGTGTCCCGTACGTGAGCAACTTGCGCAACGAGAAAAAACATCATCAACGATCCACTGGTCAATCGTGACCGCATCATTTAATTACTTTTGCATGTCAAGTTGAGTCTGGTAAAACAATTTTTCAAGGCCTTGGATAAAAACGGTGCTTGTTTTGATGACCTGTGCAAAGCATTTCCTGGAATTAGCAATGAAAAGCTGAAAACACAGTATTTTCGATGTACCACAAATATGCAAACTATTTACAAGACCAGACTTTTCCATCGCATACGACTGAATTTGAGTATGTAGCCTCGCACGCATTCGTGTCAGTAATGAAAGAGTTCATCGGAAACACAAAAACAAGCAACTACTGAGATCTCATATTACGCAAATCAGTGGAGGAGTTATATCAAGGTTGATGGGGTACTCACATGGTAGCAGACTACTGTTGGTGCCTGATGTGAGACTGTCACTTTATACAGTAAGGTCACAGGTGAAGATCGTACAAGAGGACTTTCCGGAAAATGAGTTAAAGTTAACTCACAAAAATAAGTGATGTGGCTTCTTTTTACTCCAACAATACTGGTTCCTCACCTGCATATTTTTTATTGTGAATTGTTTGTCTTTTCAATGTTGCATGTTAGATAAAAGATTTCGAGTTCTTGTCTAAATCGACTATTTTTTTAGTTCTCACATATCGCACCTATGTGTTGGTTCCATTTTGAAAAATTAGTGCTATTGAGCGTTCACTACAAGCAATTTTTGTTGCGGTTTTGTAAACTTGAGCTGCTATAGTTCAAAGCATTGGAACCGCTAACAAAGATTTGCATGCCTGAAGCCTATTGTATCGATGGATAAAAGAATGGATTGATGGCGCATTTCTCCAACTGACCGTATCGCTGTTTCGTCGTCGTCTTGTTTATACCTCTAATACAAATTCATATATTACCATATGTAATATAAGCTGTTATTTAAAATACAATGCAAAAATTTTGAAAGTGGAAGACACTATTTCTTAATATCCCAAAGTGTAGAGGAAATTTTCAAGCACTGGTCATTTTCGAGTTCAGCATCCCTGATATACGATAAAACTTATCCTTACCATTTGTACCACAACGTTTTTTTGAAAAGTTGTTTGTGCTGCAAAAATGTCGGAGCTTTTGCACCTTAGCGTCTTCTTAACATATGCTTTCATTAACATTTTCTGTCTGGCTGAAATCAAGCATCCTCGCGCAGTTTTTTCACTTTTCTCACCTCCTCCCATGTAAATTTTGAAAAAAAAACGGAAAGTCCATGCAAACGCGATAAATGTCAGAGTGTATATGATGATCACATTGTTGTGCTTTAAACATAGGACATTTATCCATTCTGTTATGTGAGAGAACAGTAGAGGTTTCTTATCGTTAGTGATTATTTCGATGACTATCAACAAACCACACTTCACTTAACCTGAGTGTGGAGACGTTGCGCAGTCTGAAACACCTTTACAACTCAACCGTAAATGTCTCACAACCAGTCCTGATTAACATTATTATATTTTGTTTTTCATGTATCAATCACATACAGAATTACTGTTTACTGTTAAACCTTTTTATAATCTATCTTTACCTCTGTCTATTAAACCTGATTCGCTGGTACTATGTTCCTTCCTGGTGGAACATCATTGGGTGGTGCTATGCGCATGGTGGAACCCAATTATCATAGGTGGATCCAGGATATTTTTAGGGGGGGCTCAAGGACGAGTTCATCCGGATGTGTACTGACTGCATAGTAGTGAAGACCCAACTGCTCAGGTAACTTTATTTAACAAACACGGTTAATATCCCTCCAGATTTTGGCTAAATCGCATTCTCACCATCACCCAGGCTTACTAAGACGCTTCCGGAGCAGACGCGGCCTTCAAAACAATTAAGAAATTATTCTCAAACTTATCAAACCTCAAAACTCTAACTTGTTGAATTTCGGAAAGTTTTAATATTGAAAAAAACAAGCACAGGTCCACGCCGAACAAAACGCATGGGGCAGGCATAGAAGTGACACAAAAACTATCAGAAGAAACATGAAATGCCGCCAGTAACCTTTGTTGGCAGTCTGTGCAAGATCCATGCCTTATTGTTCTCGAAAATTGCAGATGTTCATGGAATAGAAGTTCATGACGCTCGGACTTGAAAATTTGTTTATTTTCGGAAAATTTTCCGATTTTTATTGAATAACACCAGAGACGTAACGAGGGGGTGCACGGGGCACAGTTCCTCGGGCGCCGAATCACTGCTGGGGACCGAAAAGTCACAACAATGTCACAAGCACTTTTTTCAAAACAGTACATTTGCTTCCGAAAGACCTCATGAGGTTCAAAAATGGGGGCGCCAAACATGTTTCTTGCCCCAGGCGCCATCTAACCTCGTTACGCCCCTGTACATCACCATTGTCTAGCCAAAATGCCGAAATTTGTTTACAAAAATACCTGCCCATCAGTGGCAAACTATCAATCACAAACTATTTGAAACAAAATACTATTGATTATCGAAGACACGTGACCATAGAAAATAACCTGAAAGTCGAAAGAAGAGTATATTATTTCGAAAAACAAGGTACAATTTTTCCTCCCCCCAAAAAAACGTTTTGGGGTACACGTAGAGACAAAATGTCAAAAAACTCGAAAGCAATAATTATGCTGGCACTTTGCCCTGGAAGGGGTTTATTGCATCGCAGAGGCATATGAAAATGACCAGACAATATTTTTCCACGTCACAGCGGGAAACGTGAAATTTGCAGTTAGTCAATGAACAAATTCTCATACATTCAATTTTTTTTACGAAACGCGACTATATCGCGGTAACGCAATTTTAGAAATACCGTACAGTAAGTTGAAAAAAAAATCATTAGAGACAGCAGAATAATGGTCGATAAAAAGCGTCTGATTTCGTGCTGAGCTGAACTTTTTTCCAAAAATTGTTGCTGGCAGGCAGGGGTGTATTGCAAAAAAGAGGTGTGGAATGCCGTTCCCACACCAAATATAAAGGAAAACTGATTCGCCTACAAGTATTTCCAGACTGGATCTTCCTGTTTCACTTAAGTGCTACAGTGCTATACACGAGATAACTCGTCATTTATTCATTTATGCTGCTCCAGGCGCTACACGTCGAAATTGAAATGAAAAATCGAAATCTTCAAGTAACGTTATTAGTGCAAAACGGTGTGGGAACGCCGTTCCCACCTCACTACACACCTTCTGGCAGGTCTGATGCTAATCAGTAGTCATCTTTAGCATAGCCTACAGCTAATCAAGCGCGCTTCATTTTAAGCCTACCTGACATGTAGATGACGTTTTACGGTTAGATATGCTGTTTTGAAATTTACGCCGTAACTGAGCGCTGTATGAGCGCTCTAACCAAGCCTGTAGTTAACTACATTGTGGGTCGTTGTAGCGTAGTTTTAATGCCTTCACTTAGCTGCGGTAATAACATGAGCTGCACCCATTCATAAAAGCTTGTAGGAAGAAATAGTGTGATCTGCAGCTTATTCCACTTTTGTCCACATTTTGCTCAGTCCCCTTGCCACGTGGGGGCTTAAACAAAGCTCCAAACCCACCAAATTGAAACATGAAACAGTATAAATCAATGGAGTTTTTGTCAATTTTTAGAATGTTAAGCTCCCTCGCACAAAAGCAAAGGCCCCCTTTTGAAAACTTTCTAGCGACTATTCTGAGTCTGCTGCTTATTCGTCTTTTCTCCACAACAAGCCCAATCTTACCCAAATGAAACAAGAGTTTGAAAACTTACGTGCGCAGTGGCATGGACAGCCCAAAATTGTGGGTGGCTGAAAATTTTTGATTTTAGGCTAGCAACAGTATTTTGTTTGAGATACTGCCTCTTAAAGCACAAAATGACTAGATATTTTCAAAATTTGCAGGGGCCTTGGCACCTTGGCCCTCCCCTGCCTACGCTTATGTATGTGCGGTTTATATAACATATATGTAATGTAAATACTTTATGTAAACACTTATGTATTTATATAATATTAGGACCATACTTTTATATAAAACTTGTTTATTAGAAGTTTCATTCATAGTGAAATATGCACATTCGGACTGCACAAATTAAGAAACCAAGCCTTGCATTCAATATTTTTGTCCCTATCCCTGTGAAAGAAATGGTTTATTTAAAGGTTATACACAGATATTGCCCCAATGGACGTTTCTGTGTCGGAAACCATTCATGAAAAAACGTATCTGAAAAAATTTAGGGGGTATTCAGCCTCCTTATCCAACCCCTGGATCCGCTTATGATTATGGTCTGTGGATAATTGTACTACGTCTTCACGATTTTTGTGGTTTCATATTTGTGTTTTTGATTCACATGTCAAATTAACTGAAAAACAATCGAGTGCATCAATTCTTTCAGATTTCGACGCCTCTGCTTTAATTTAATGAATGAAGCCCCGTTGATTTGGCGAATGTGTTTCCTTGTAAAGCGTATGTTTTTATTAGTCAATCCAATTGGTGGCAGCAGGTGATTACCAAATCATTCAAAGTTTTCTAAAAAGTACAGTTTTGTCGCAATGCCTATCAAAACACTTTTTTCAGATATTACACAAACAGTTTCTGTTTTGCGTTCCTATTACGTCAAATTTTACTTGGTAACTCTTTTGAAACCCGTTATATTGTCATGACCGCAGGCCAACCTGCAGCTTGGATCGATCAACAAATTCGAACTGATTATTCCTGGTAACGATTCAGTCGCTGCCGGACCAAGCCGCGAGATAACCGTGCCTTCCAATGGAGCCATCTCCGTCAAATTC
>JGI24022J15233_10010644_pt1 | contig 10439 bp, 10 predicted proteins | sample Ectturendosymbi2_FD_15233 | JGI IMG/M metagenome (IMG submission 15233)
GTAGTTTGGTGACCCCTGCAGTAAACGAAGTGGGGTGAAGGGAGGTCAAGGGGGTTGATTCCTGGGTCAATACGCAATTGTAGAATGGATTGAACGACGCAGATTGCGACGAAGGCGTGAATTCATGTTATTCCACTGTTCAAGAGTTACATACGACTATTGTAGGGTATCTGAAAACATTTCACATATGGAGCCAACCGAAGCTGTGTACCTGATTTTAATGCCTGCTAAGAAGTTACGAAAAACTGGACAAGGCGAGAAACTGCGTTCGGTCACTTTATAAAAATGTGATTTTCAATCTTGGTACGCAAAACACAATGAATACTTGAATAGGTAACGCACGGCGCGAATCACGCATGAACACTCGCCGATTGTAACGCCATAACGAGCAATACTGTAGACTGAGTAACATAACGTATGGCACTTTCAATAGGGTTTCGGATTATTGTTTGAGCAATGTCAACCACGCAAATATTCCACACAACACAGTGCTGCACGTTCGAATTGACTGAGGAAAGCGGAATTGTTTGCTTGCATTGAGATTTGGTTTATCATCTACATACTCATAACACGATAAATTTTTTTCATGACGTTTAGTGTTGCTTTTGCAAAAACTATGTTAATTTCGGTTGACGTCAAGCTGAGAAGCAATGAGTTCGGAAATCGTTCACGTTTTGAAAAAAATCCTTCGTATTTCGACGATCCAAGAGAAAATGCTGGTATGCAAATGGGAATTCATAAAACCAGTAGGAATCGGCAAGTATTTGCTTAGTTCTGTTTGTTCTTTAACTAATTTCGGCAACAAAGAAGGTTTAAGTGCTTTCACAAATTACAAGATTTTTTAAATCCTTTGAAAAGGTCATTCCCAGTAGCATGATTTGTAGCAAGAAAACCCGATAACTACAGTAAAACAACAACCATACAAACGGATTAGCAGCGACAAATCTAACGCATTTCAGTCGCCTTACTGCATGCCTAAAACCAACGTTAAGCCATTTCACTCCTGCTGTTTTTTAATCCCCAGGTAAACCTTCGCAGCAACAAGCGTGGCAAGGAAGTCATTTGTTCATCGTTTGCATGAAAGTCACCAAACCGTTTTCGCGTTTTACACTCCCTGAGCGTTGACTTGAGGCAAAATGAAACCAACAACAACCCTATCAGTTGTCATACCAGGCTCGAGTGCTTCTTTTTTGTTGCAATAGGGGTCGGCAAAACAGCGAAGCCTTTTAGACTTGGTTGCGATTGCGGTCGTGGTGGGGGCAACATGCTGTTACGACGCTGATCTTCACGGGAAGGAACTGCCAGTTCCTGAAAGGGAGACTTGACGAGCGGGGGTGCGTGACCCTCCTCCTGTTCTTCTGCCGACTGCAGGTCGTCGCTGCTCGACGATCTTGACTCATCCTTTTCCGAATCGTCACTTGCAGCAGTGACGTAAACGGGGACATTTTTCTTTCTGTGAAAGTAGAAACGCAATCAGAAAAGGGGTTTGGACCCTGAAGTGTCAAGGCCACCTAATAGTCAAAAAAAGACCTGAGCGTTATGTTAAATCTCTACTCAGGTTGTTGATTCGTTGGAGTCACAAAAATGTTATAACTATAAGGTTTACTATGAAGTTGCGGAACAAAAGCAAACATTCACCTGGAAGACGTTGGTGAGGGCAACGAGGGACTGGATGCTGGGCTAGGGAGCTTGACAGCTTCGGTAGGTTGTGGTTCTTTTGCCGCAGGGACAGGTGTTCCCACAGACCTGCAAGAGTAATAGTTTCTAAAAATGGCTACACAGCAAAACTTGCAGGTAGAAACGTTCGTGATTAACAACCTGACCTGCTGCTCAGCGGCTGCCCGCACAACCCCGAGAGCTGGTCCTCTGCTACAAAGTCGTCGGAAAGAAAAACCATATTGTCGCCGTTCCTCCCCACATCTTCATCCTCCTCCGAGTGGTTTCCGTCAGTTGGCGAAGCACCTTCTTCCGAGCGGTGGGGGGACTGCGATTGTGACCGACGACGTTGGGGGGCAGCGGCCCCCGGATCGGACGTTTCATCGAAACTGACTCGGTTCGAGGACAAGCGCTTCTCTTTTAGTTCCGGACTCTTCCTTTCCGATGCCGGACTCGGGCCGGAGTACGTTGTTATGTCATCAAAAGCCGTGACGTAAGTCAGTGTTGGCGAAGGAGGAGGCACTGATCTCATACTGCTTTTTCGAGAAGAACTCGGAAGTTGTGATGAATTCCTACGAACTTTTAAGGAACCGTCCAATGATGTAGATCTGCGATTGACCCGAATAGCGTCTAGTTTAAATTCCCGCATGACAAGGAAATATTAAGACCGCGAGTCAAGTGAAGTCTCTCCTTCTACTCATTTTCTCTCCTTGTTTCTTCCCAAGGATAAAGGTAAAATGTTAAGATTGAAAAATATTGTTATACGGCCGGCCAGCGATATTCTACAAATTATGCGGTCCGTGGCAGTAAACAGATCTAAAATAATTTAAAGTTGTTACCATCACGGATTTCTGTTTACACGACTACCAAACACAAAATACTGACATTGAAAAAGTCCAATTAATGTATGAAGTAAATGTGCGTAAACTGACAAGGGACCACCTCAGAGGGGGTCCAAGGCCTTCGCGTCATCCGCCTCACCCTCAGGCCACCACTGAAAGTAGGGCTGTTGTGTTAAAAGTTGAAAGGTTGAATTTATTCATTTTTAAACTGTTAGTTTCTTGGTCTATGACCATGTTTAATAAATCTCCACCGACATTTTCCTTTGAAGAGTTAATGTAGCGCGGAGTGAGAAAATTATAAGAAACTACAAAGAATCCATTAAAAAATCAGAGATCGGATGTGTGCAGGGAAGAAATATTCAAGAGTTTTCAACTTTGAAAGAGTTCAAGTCTGAACAATATAAATCTACGTTTGCACAACAGGCATGAATTATGCGTTGAAATGCCTGTTGAAACAAGCAACAGAAGCGCAATGTGCAAATCACTGGCATAGCAAGGTAACCTGGCTTTAGGTGATAAGGAAGCGGATCTCTTCTTGGTCGGCTGCGATGCTGAGCTAGAGTAACCCGTGTCAAATGTTTGATAATCAAATCCAGACCGGGTCCCCCAAAGAGTGTCGCCACCGCTGCTGGTCGTATGAAGTGTGCTGGACAGGTTCAAATCTCTGCAAGAGAATAAGCATTTGGCAATCTAAGTGTGTGCAATACACAATACTTTGTGCTGCGCACAAAATTTAGCCATAAGATTCAAACGAAACATTTTTGGACTTCAACAGGTAATTGCAATCTGAAATGAGTCTTAATGACAAAATGAATTTTTACGTATGCCAACTTTCAGTATTTGCAATGAGGACACATTGCTTTGTCGTTTTCCTGCCAACCAGAAAAGAAAACGAGAAAGGGTTTAAAATAAAAAAGTTTATGAAGTGAATTTAGCAAATCTTAAGATTTTATGCACCAAAGTTTCACAGGGAAGACCTTGTTTAGAGACAATTAAATGACGCACAAACCAAGGATCTGTGTGCGGTCGTTTCTGACAACACTTCAAAACTTCGAATACGTCCATATTTTACGCTGTTACGAAACCTGGACTATTGCGAGGGACGCCTAATCTTGATATTTTTAAAAAGTTGAAGCACAAACGGTTTGGTTTCCAAAAATTTCCATTTGCAACAGCAGCTCATTTTCTCCATTGTCGTTCAGCTTTTTGTTGGTTTCGTAGTATTAGAAAAACCATTGCGTTGTGACAAAGTTCAGAGCTTTCTTTCACTAACAAATTTTTTTGCAATTGGAAGTTCTTTGTTTTCGTTTTCTTGAGAGAAATATAGTTGTCTAAAACTTTTACTTCTATGTTTTAACTGCTCATAGTATTTCAAAGCCCTAAAAAATGAGTTTGCATCAAAGTACTGCATTGCTTGGAAGAGCTTCTCCACACCGGATCAATGTTCCACTCACCTGCTTCCGTTGTCACCGCCTTTCCTCAACTTTTTCATAAAGTTCGATAGTTTGCTTTTGTCCGCTTTCTTTTGCAACGACTCCATTTCTCGCGCCATTGCTTGTATGATCTGAGTTTTTTCTCGAACCTCTCGTTCCAGGTCAAGAATCTAAAACAAAGCTCTTTTCAGATGCACAAGAGAAACATTATGACAAACATCTACCGTAAATTCCTTTGCACCACATATACAGGCTTGATAAGCTTCAAAAAAATAAATATAAAATGTTTGTAACATATTCGAAAATAGAAGCAACGCTGTACAGCTAAAGTTTTGAAGAAGGTAAGGTAGGATTTTGCAAAAAAATGTCTGTAGTGTGTTAAACTACATGCACTGGTGGAGCGAAAAAAACAGAAAACATGTTTTTGATCTTTTCTGAAACAAGCACCTGGAAAATGGATTGACCACTCAAGCTTGCTGGTGTGATTCTCCGTTTAAAACACCTATAGGACACGAATGAACTTGCTATTATGCTTCAAGATTTTCAACATTTTCAGCAGAAAAAGTTACCTGCTGCATTTTTTCAGCATTTCTGTGTTGTAGATGAATTTGTTCAGCCTCGCTTTGGCGTCGGGAGCCTTTCGAATGCATAGTCAGTTCCTGCAAAACAGATCCCTGCGTCGCATTTTTTCTGTTTGTCGTAGTATTTGTTACACAAAATCTAATCCTGCAAACCACAAAAAAAATGCATTGAAAAACGTATCGTCGCATATGTTTGTGCGCATAAAATGCAGAGTGTCTCCTCTAAAATCTGCACATCAAATACCCATCATACATATCGGTGTTCCTGCATGCAACACTGTAAAACAGAAAAGCATTTGAAACCACATGACAAAAGGCAAACTTCCACCTTCATCTCCTCTCGTAGTTTGGCAGCTTCCCTCTCGGCATTGTTTCGCTGTTCTTGCAGCAACGAGTTCTGGTCACGCAGAAGGTCGATTTCTCGCTGTAGCGAAGCGATCCTCGTTTCCAGCCACTTGTTTCTCTCGCACACTGTGTTGTATTGTCGTTCGAGCTCCCTGCACANCATAGTGATTTGAGCGTAGAATTTCATCAGACTGAGCTTCACCTATAGCCTCAAACAAACTTCTTCGATTCTTCAAACAACCAGAACTATATGTCANAATGAGAAATTAGCTCTACTCGAAATAAATTAAAAGGTAGATTTATTCGGCCTATCGTTCGGTGTTTTTCAGATACGTAGCATGTCAAGCTTGCGCATACTCGCACTAATTTGGTCTACATCACAAAAAGACCATTCTTACGCAGTGGTTATATCCAAGAATTTGTAGATTAACGGGTGCTTTCTCGAAACAATGCACAGAGATCCTCTTACTTTTCTAGATCTTCAGCGAGGGAAAGTGACTGGGGGGGTGTTTGACTTGTCTTACTCGATGCAAAAACGCTGAGATGCTTTTCCAGTTCGTCCTTTTCACGTCGAACCTCGTCAAGTTCTTTCAACAAATCACGGCTTGACTCGCTCCTGCACAGCCCCCAACATATAGTAAACTTCAGACTTATAGTAAACCATCTATTCTTTTAGGCAAAGGGAATATTCTAGCACTCGCATCTAAAAAACAAAAGAAAATATTTACAAGGCAAAGCAATTCCAGAAACAACCTTTGCAAAATTTGCATATGCATTCCAGGAGTCTTTCAAAATTGTAACCTGCTCTTGGTAACACGTACTTAGATGTCAACACAAAGGAAACGGAATCGGAAGTATTCAGTTTAGTCTGTTTTTTCAAGGTTTTATCACCAAACTCAAACAAATGCCAAACATCCAAAAAACCTGCGAATCACTTCTCTTCAGCTCAACTACGCTTGTTACCCAAAGGGAGCTTCGTTAGTGAGTATATTTTACATTTGTAAGAAACAAGAGTAACCCTTTTTACATGTTGATGGCGAACGTAGTCTAACTGTTGAACTGCGTTTATAATCAAGTTCGTTTATGTCCAGAAACTAAAAGAGGGCCTATTGGTACGCCCGAACACAACGTATGACAAAAGCATTGTCCCATGCCTTTGTTCCCTGAAAAAAAGAGCAACGGTGGTGAAAGTACATTTGTTCAAACAACGCCAGAGATATTTTCCTGCTCTATTAATAACGACTTCAAACAATTTTGGCAGCTTAATAACGACTTCAAATCTACATCTGAACGATTCAGAGCGGCTATATCTGTTATTTTCTAGTTGAAGGTTGAGGCCAACAGTACAAAAAGAACGACCACCCTTATTCTGCATTGAACTCTCAAGTGTTCGACATATTTAAACTGCAAAGTGAAGGAGGACAAACAGCAAAGCGTGAAAGGTGAAAATTCGCAGTGTAACTAGAAAATGAGCCAGGCATCGTGTACACTTTTACAATAGAACTGGTACTTTCAATGTATCGCAAGTCGCCTTTCTACTGTACACCGGCGTCCCTACGTGGGCCAGTCCAACAAAATAGTCAGCCACTACCTCGGGACATCACACGTTGGATTGCGATTGACGCAACGCTTTCAGGTAGCAACTTTATGTTCTTATTTTGAATAATTCGAAAAACCATACTTCGTACAAATTGTGCAAGCTGATTGTACTCTAAACAAACAGCGGAGCTGCCTTGGTATTGCTACTACGGTGGACCTAAACGTGGTGGCTTGGCTTGCACGATTTTTGAATTGACTGCAACACAACTGCCGCCTCTGTTCCTTCTGTTCAAGTATTTGCTGATTCTACTGTACTGCAATCATGTTTCACTGAGACATCCCACACCCCTGCTTGGTTCCGAACGTTTTCTGGCGTGGAATGCAAAACCATCGCTGGTTGGAATGGTTAGAGTTGCGTTGTTTGATTTCAAACGATTAAACAATCAGCTATTAACAACATTCAATGTGACTATCAACAGCATACTTAACTCTAGTCAGTTAGCCAAACAAAACAAACTAATGAAGACAAACTAACAATGATTCCATGATGATGGTCTTCCCTTGCAATTCATCCCTTTCTTGTCGTGTCCTCTGCTCCGACCTCTGGCATTCGATGAGCTTGCTTTTTAATTCGGCCACTTGGTATTCCCTAGCTCCCAAACCTGAGACATTTCAACAATTTTTATTGTTTCTTACTGCTTTAAAACGAAGTTAACATACCTTTGAAACATTTACAATTTCGTAGCAATACTATGGAGGTATAGATACAGTTACAGTGAATTAATCTGGGAAGTAGCTGCAGTAGCAACACGCCTTTATGAACAAGCCTTATCATCTATCCCGATAGTATCGTGCTGCACGTCGACGCAGCAGAGATAAAAATACTAAACTTCCACGAGGTCAGAATATTCTAGCCCACAACTGCACCNCTGCAATGGAGTGTCTCTTGGATGTTTAAAAATAACAAAAATACGCCAACGACCGAGAGCTNTTGCAAGCTTGACCTGGGTGATCACGCATCCCTCACTTTAAAAGAGAACNAAGCAAAGATGTTCACGAAAATACAAATATGTCCAGTGAATGCGTGAATTGCCGAACTGNAACAATCGTCTCACTTTCTTTGGTGTTTTCAAGTTCACGCTTCAGTGCTTTCATTTCACGATTCTCTGGACGTGCACCATCGGAGGCCGCCGCGTCGCTGTCTTCAGTAGTCTGTGCGTGCGTTCCGAAGTACAAAACTCAGGGTAAAACACTAAACGATTCAGTGTAAAACACTAACTGACATCATCGATGACGCACAAGCTGCAAAAGATGTTTGTCAGCAGCCACAACTTACACTCGTTTGAGCTTCAAGGTGCTTTTTCATTGCTTCTATCATGTCATCTTGAGATGAGCGGATGCCATCGAACTCTTTCAGTCGCGTTCGCAAAGCAACGTTTTCAGCTTTTGCTGCCTCCAGCTTCGCCGTCTTGATCTTGACATCGGCTGCCAGACGATCCACGTCTTCCTGATAGACCTGCGACGATGGTGATCTGCAGAAAAACAAATTCCAACGTTCAGAATCTTCGGGAAATCCCCTATTCAAACCTTTACGTTTGCATCAGCTGCGAGACTCTGAATAAAGCGAAGCCGGCATTTATTGCACGAATTATATAAGATGAATTAGGAGCGAAAAGCAATTGCCACCATTTAAACGAAAACATGCTGGAAATTCCAAACACAAATCTTTTATCTTCGCTGACAACGACAACAGTTGCTTTGAAAACATTCAACATGATTTTGCATAAACCAATAGTAACGGCATTTTTGTTTCTAAAGTAATGCCAATTTGCAAAACTTTCGAGTTTTGCGCTGTTTCAAAGAAGAATTGTTTTGGAAAGATCGCACAAATCTACGTAACTGAATGTTTTTGCAAGTATAAGCTGCACGCACAGAGAGTCAAAATATCTCACTTGATGGTATTAGAATCTTAAAAGTATTCAGTAAATAAACACAAGAGCAGTTAGCATGATTTAGCGCAAGGCTCAGAATATTTCCTTACTCTACGATAATTCTCACCCTCCTTTAGCTTCAAGAATAAGTTTTTCCCTCTTTAGTTCTGACATTTGTGATTCCAATTGGTCAACTTTGTCTTCTGCTCTCTTGCGGCCATTCTCAAGTATCACCCTTTCTCCCTCAAGGACCATAATTTGCTGTTTCTTCTCTTGCAAATCCTGATTTATTTTTGCCATTTCGACTGAAATAAGACGCCACATTTTGGTGGTAAAATGACGTTCAAAACAAAATCACTTTATCTTCAACTAGTTGACGGTGACAGCATATCGTTCTCTTTTGTTTTTCCGAGGTAGAGTTTTTTTGCTGCACTGACTCCGGTTACTCTGCAAGGAGCGAGATATCTTTCAAATCTTTGGTTGCTGCTAGTTCAGATTTTAAAATTTAAGTAGGAAACTAAAGTGTTTTTTCTTAGAAAATTGTTGCTTGTAACTGGTCTCTGAGCTGATTTTTTGTGAGATCCAAAATATACAAGCTTTTATCATTTAAGGCACCATAGACCTCCTGAAGTGTTAATGAGATTTTCATGAAATTGCAACTTGTTGAAGTTTTACTTACTTTACGTGAGAAAAATAAAGTGTGTGTCTGTGTGTTTAACTCAGCGACAAACAGGAACACCTCTCAGAAAAACATGCCACTCAGTAGAGTGTTTACCTCTTAAACTTCGCAGCTCAGCCGTGTTTTCCTTATTCTTCACGGTCCCAGTGCATTTCAGAGCATTAAGCTCGTCGTTCATGCTGGACAGATGTAATTTAACCTGCTGTTTCTCCCTCTCAAGAGTTCGGACATCCTTTTCCCTAGCCAAGTCCTTTTCTTCGATAATAGTCTGCAGTGTTTCTATTTTCTGCAAAAAGAGGTTCAGGTCAAGCGTAAAATATGTTTTGCTTTTCCATAAAGACTTGAAATAAATCACGAAATGTGCAAATAGGTTCGTTAGTAAATTTTCTTTCAGGTTTCAAATACCGGATAGGATATGAGAATCGTTTCGTAGTGCGTTGATGACCTAAAATCGAAAATGTCCCATTAACGCTTGTACAACTCGCACTGAGGTGCAAACTTACGTTACAGTAAACAACATTCAATGCAACAATCGAACAGAATCAAGGAGAAGTGCATATCGATTTCGTAAAAATGCACTTTTTGAGTGCACAGATACAATGTTTCGTTTCTGTGGATATAGATTTTCACCAACTTAAACTAAAAATTCACAGCATGAAATTTCAATGAAGCGAGAGACACATCGTCAACCAACCTGTCTGGCTTCCGTTAGTTGCTCGGCCAAAAGCTTATTCATTCCTTTGATTCGACCCGTTTCCTCGCTACTTTCATTCTGTCATATAAAAATACACTGAGAAAAAATGTTTCTAAGCTCTTTCACGTTATGTTTGATTATATATACTATCCCTAAAACCAAACAGATCCGCGGACAGCACTATAACCACGCCCTTCTTTTATCTTGGATAAATCCGTTTGGATCTTTTCTAATTCGGTCAATAAAAGTAAATTTAACTGAAGAGGAACAAACGTTTGACAAAAATAGCAAAAACTACCCACATGATCACTGAATGAACTGCTGTTCATTTTGTGCTGGAACAGGTCCTTATTGTCGTTTTCAGCTTTTCTCAACTGAGATTTTAACAACGATATCTCCGCTTGAAGTTTCTCAATTTGGGACTTCAGCATGCTATCTGGAGCGGAGGACTTGGACGGCTACAAAGAAAAAAGCAATTGTGGAAAATTTTCTCTGAACCGTTGCTTTTCTCAGACCTGCTCATTGGCACTAGAGTTTCACATGAGGGGCTTTTTTAAACCTGCGTTTCTCCAGGTCTCTTCGAATAAAGTAAGACCGAAGCATTAGTCGATAAGATAGAAGGAAAAGCATATTCTAAACCAGGGGTGTGCAACCTTTTGCTATTGCCGGCCGCATTACTTTTATTTGTCTGAAGTGCGGCCACCAATGAGTTCGAGTTATATTTATGGGATAAGTTTAA
>JGI24022J15233_10010646_pt1 | contig 10438 bp, 4 predicted proteins | sample Ectturendosymbi2_FD_15233 | JGI IMG/M metagenome (IMG submission 15233)
CTCTTAAATTTGCTTACAAGAGTTTAAAATGAGAGAAGATTATGTTTCGTGCTTATTCAAAGATACAAGGAATAATAAACCATTTTGAAGATTACAATCAAACCTCACAAACTGAAACGGGTCTTGTTTTTATTGTCGATTATGAGTCTTACTTTTTTTCTGCTTGTCGCCACCTTCGTCATTTTTACTTTTCATAATGTTTTGCTTTCTTTACTCATGCATATATGGACCCAACATGTTTCGTCAAATGTTCTTCCCTGATGGTTTTTAGTCTCCGGTAAGCCCACCAATTGGCTTTTTAATAATTTACTCTGTTAGAAAATGTTAGGTACCCGGTATTGACCTGTAGGGACCCGATTTCTCTGATTCTCGGGAGTCGATTTTCTGTGACTCTAGGGACCCGATGATATTTTTCTTTGATTTTAGGGACCCGATTTTCAATTCTAGGGAGCCGAATCGGGTCCCTAAAACACCTTAAAAAATCTGGTTTACTCATTCCAGGGGATCAAACGAAAAAATTATGGGCTGTGTTGACGGCATACCTACTTTGCAAATGTAAAAATTGCAGTATGTTATTTCGTGTAGTATCCCTGTCTGAAAAGAAAAAAGTATGTATACTGCATATAGCAGGCTATAATATTAATTTTATAGTATGATTTCAGTGATGTAAAATACGTTTCATTGTTCACTTCACGTTTCAGTAGTGGTTTAATTCTCTTAGATTATATATAAAGCTTCAAACGTTAACTCTATTGGGTGGGGCCTTCTATAGGTGCGGGACTCTTTTTGACAAAATAGGACAAATAGGCTTAAAACTGGCTCTGGGTGAGAAATGCTGACTTGCAGCCTTCATCGTGACCTGCACACTTGGTCTAGTTGTTTTTTTTTTCAGGGGTGTAGTGAGGTAAAAACGGCGTTCCCACACCTTTTTGCACTACATTAAACCGTGGCTGCGATCTCACATATGTGATAGTGACACCAGGGTTTTTAGGAAGATGTTAGGTACCTGGTATGGATCTGTAGAGCCCGATTTCTCTGATTCTAGGGACCCGATTTTCTCTGATTTTAGGGACCCGATTTGAAATTCTAGGGACCCGTATCGGGTCCCTAAAACGCCTTAAAACAACCCTTGGTGTCACGCAGATCCGCACTGCTAGAGAAAAGTCTGCAGTGAAACAGGATGATCCTGTATGGAAAGTTTTGAAGGCGAATGCTCACTTTATTGGAATTATTTGGTACAGTCTTTCTTTTTATTTGGTGTGGGAACTGCGTTCCCACACCTCTTTTTTAGCACTACACCCCTTGATTTTTTCCAATTACACGTTCATAGTGTTATTCTTTGCCTTTGCCCATCACCTGTCGTGTCTATGTATCATCTCAACACCGCAAGCTTCCATTTGAATTTATGAAAATATGACAAATGTCAACTTTATTGCCTTCGCGGTTACTTCATCACCTCCAATGATTAACAACATCTAGAGATCGTCACTCCTAAGGATTCGTTGCAGTAAAGCTTGCACTGCTGTTCACAACAACATCAGCGCCACTGTGTAAAGGAAAGTTTGGAACAGATTTAAGCAATTAAAACTGTTTGCAAAGTATCGGTAGTGACCCTACTTTTTGATTTGTCGTCTTTGCTCGGATCCTCTGTTCTGATCCAAACCTTGATGTATAATGTCAGTTTCATCACACAGCTTCGTGAACTTATCGTGCATACACTAAAGTCCATAGCAGCACGCAGGCTTTGCAGTTGGTTTAGGTCAGGGATTGGCAACTTTTTTCACTTAAGGGCCATTCTGCTTCATCCTCCAGCACATATGACCGGCGAAGAGCCACAAAATGTTGATGACTCTTTATTTTCATGGCACTTCATAGGAATGCAATCTAAATTGTAATAAACTTGATTCTAATATTACACCAATGCAAATTAAATTGAAGTTTTGTGAAATCCAGAGAGCCACTTTAGAGTAGCTAAAGAGCCCCTTGTGTCTCCGAAGCCGCGGGTTTCTAATCCCTGGTTTAGGTAGAGGTTCAAAAAGCTAGGGAGAAGAAACAAAACTTTATTATTGAATTGTTGGATTAAAAACGTTACCAAGAGTTTTCAGCCTCGTTAAACTTTTCAAAATATATTATTGTAAAAGAGAAACATTCTCCTACGTTTGATCTTAGGCTCCCAGGCGTTTCTTCAGACTGTGAACGTGAAGGCTGATAATATTTAGACGGTTGTGAAACAGTTACAATTTTAACGAATTATTGCTGTCAGTGGGCGGTTCTTGGTGAAATAAACATACTTTAAAGTTTATGCATGGCGTCAGGGACATACTGCAGCTTTTACTGGGTGAAACTACGTTTCTATTGCATTGGCTTTTTTAAGAGGCTAGATGCCAGTGTTCCCGGATATTCTAACCTTTTCGTCGTGTTCCGTAAGGCATATTCATACTGTTACACTTAACGTTTCTTAATGGAGTTAGTGGAATTCTCCTTCTGCATTCAGTTGATTTTCACTAGAATTTCAATGAGAAAACATAATTGCTACAAGCTAATATTTCTACTTATTGCAGGAAAAAACACTTGCCTTGATCGCATCGCGTTCCGGTGAATCCTGAAGAACAAAGGCAGCTGTAAATGTTAAAACCGTTTCTTTGACAAGTGCCGCCGTTACTGCAGTACGGCGTAGTNNTGGAACACTGATCGATATCTGTAAAAAGCCAGAAAATGCAGTTACAAAAATAAATGAAAACGTCGTTATAGGTTTCTGCTTAAAAAGAGAATGAAGGTACAAAAATCAAATAGTAATATTTATTAAACACGGGTAACAACTTGGTACTTCGACACCTGTCAAAAGTCCCACAAAAATGTTAGTTCTCTCAGTGGAAGAAGCTGTATTTTATGATCCAATCAACATTGCTATGCTGCATAAAATAATTTAGCATTTACGAACAATTTTTCCGGGCTTCGTATTTGAGTTCATGCTTTTTTCTTAGAACGAATGGAGGTTCTCCGAATAATTTTTTGTTAATTCCAACAGTGAAATGATTTTAAGTGAAGCTAATTATAAATCAAAATATCATGAGTTCTGTAAAATCATATTAGAAAACATTATGTGCAATCTTAACTTTGTGTTTTATCCCATATTTGTTTAAATTTTAAACGCTAACTGCGTTTTGAAAACTATGATGCTTGGCGTTAGTAAATTTTGAAAAATGATACTGGAATTTGCTCTGTGCACTAACCAGAGTTAACAACAATCTGTGCTGGGAAAAATATGTCACATTAATATTATATCTGCGTAAGTCTCTGTTTCAATGTGCAGAGAAAAAGTCCGTGAGAAATGGTGGTTGTGGCTATACGCTGGTGGTTGTGGTCCATGACAAATGGTGGTTGTGGTTGCTTGCCATTATCAGATTGCTATTCTCTTTAGCTTGCTTTCCATTACCAGATTGCGATTTCTCTTTCGACGATTAACTCAGTGGTAGTGTCCGCCTCTCCATTGGAAGTTCGGGTGTTCGATCCACGGTCACTGAGTGAGTCGCCGTAGCGCTCTTTGGGCAAGAACGCTCACTTCAACAGCCCAGACAAAAAGCATTATTCAGGATTCAGACCGCCGCCAATTGTCGTTAAATAAATCGGTCGTATTGCATGCGATCCAACAAAAAAGATCAACTTCGCCATTTTCTGAGATCACTGGCTATACCCGGGGTTCCCAACCTTTCTCTGACCATGTACCCTTTCAGCATTTCGACAAATAAGCATGTACCTCTTCAGCATTTCAAAAGATGTACATACACCCCTAAAATTTCTTAAGACAATATATTTTATCACGATTATTCATAGATAAATTTAACAACAAGCATATAACTGCTTTTCATGATAACATTCACTGATATAAATATAAATTTTTGGCAATAAAAGATATTTAAATATATATTTCTCTTCTATTGCTCACCTTAACTGTACCCTTCGGATAGGCAAATGTACCCATAGGGGTACATGTACCCAAGGTTGGGAACCTCTGGGGTAGACCGAACAGGTCAACATCTTTGTTAAATACCAAAGAAAATTGTTTGTCAATGCATCGTCAAGTGAGAAAACATTTAGCCAAAGCACTTTTTTGATGTTTTTGAAATAACTGAAAGTGGCTATAGAGACTTTAAAAATGAGTATAATGGGCTTGGGTTTAGTTGCTTGAGCTTAACAACCTTCCACGAAAAGCACAGAGGCAAATTCTAGAGTCAAAGTGTGAATTTCATAGACACCGAAAAAGGCTATTAGATTCACCCACGGCCTACTTAAGATACGGCGGGATATGTCACATTTTGCAGGCCATTCCTAACAGGCCGATTTGGTTTGTTTTCACAATTCGTAGTAATCTTGTTTCGTCCTTGTTGCAACCATTTATTCCAAACCGTCGGTTTTGCCTCCAGATCTGAGATTTTAATGCCTTTCCGAGTTCTATGTTTTTCTTTTGAAGATCTAGGGTTTCTAAGATTTAACTGCGTAGCGGTGATTTAATTTAAGATCTGGTATGACGTTTTATTTGTAGTCTCATCTTTCTTTATCTTGTTATTTCTAAGAGCTGTAATCATCACTGTAACTGATGAACAAGCAAATGATACCTTATAAGTCCAAGTATTAGTTATGTGGGTACAATGAGTTCAAAAAATAGAGATGTTAATGAAGGTGCTCTGCTCATTAGCAATGTTATATATTCACTAGCACGTTTTGTGAGTTATTGACGCAAAGCTACTAGAAAAATTCAATTGATTTTGTGCATCTTCGTACTTGTGATTGTTGTTTCAAATCTGGAGTTTTTTGATGATTTTATCCGGGTTTTTCAAAAAATATTATTGGCATTCCTGGTCGCAACTACTTCGAAATATGCAAAATTTATACCAATTTACTTGTTGGTTTAAACGCATTACCTTGAGTGATCTTTCAGGCGATAGCAGAATTACACGTATTAGTCCATGGGACAAATTTGTCTGCCCCATCCCATGGCAAATTGCAACTGTTATTTCACATGGGACTCCCATGAAACTAGTAATACTAAACAAATTATGTCATGTGCCTGCGTCATGTCTACAGACTCTACAGAGCCATGGCTAAAGCACCCCAAACAGCCTATTAGGGGAGAAGTGAATAATGAGTGATCCTTTTTCTGGTTGTTGCAGAATCTTTGAAATATTCACCTGCACAAAAGGTTATGTTGAATCCTTTCGCAGTTTGAGTTGTCGTGGAATAAAAACTTAGGAAAAATCGGTCAACTGAAGTTGTTAATGAAGCAACGTCAGTGTTACTCGCAAAATCAATGAGAATGTCGTTGCCACTGCCGCGCACAATTTGCAGTCCAGCAGCTGAGTCCTTGTCTCCAAAAAATCCCAAGTCCCTTTAAAACAAAAGCAAACATCTGTTTTGGCCCTCTGTGGTACTTCCAAGATGATAAATAATCATTTATTGGGGTAGTCTAAGCAAAGAAGACACAGTATAACAGCTTGTTCAGCAATAGCTATAATTCCCTTGTATGTAAAGAAACCAGCAATACGTCACTCTGTGAAGTAGGCCTAATGTCAGGTCAATTCGGCCAAGAAGCCTCATCAGTTATTTCTCTCAAAAATTTGAGCATAACTTTGAGCAAGTTCTAAATTTTCATTTCATTCATTTTCATGCCCACTTATCCTTCATTCATTTTCATGCCCGTTTATCATTCAACAAGAATTCAAGTGGTGCATAATAATGCTTTTGTATTTTATCAGTGCTGTAAAATATCTAAGTCTGACTGAATATGTTTCGTATTTTGAACAACGGAAATTCTCGGTTTTTAGTGAGAAAAATTTTCCTATATGTTTTTTTAATATATGTTACCCTTTCGCTACGTCACAAAATCGTGTTGATCTGATAGAAGGAAATAAAAACTGTCTATTTTCGTACAGACAACGGAGAAAGACTTATTAATTTTAAGGATTGTTTAGGTTTAGCAGTTCATAAAAGAACCTGTTTCCAATTACGGAGTAGCGAAATCCAATAATCAGAATTAAATTTTGATACGAAACCATTCATTGTACCATCTGTCGCACAAAATAGTTGTTTTGGTAAATCAAAAATATTCTTAAAGTACAAGAACAGTATGATCCACATCAAGTGGTTTCATCTTTCATTTCGCATACATTCTTCGTAAAACGTATTTTCGGTAGTAATAACACGATAATTGTATCAGGACATACCTCTCGATTCCAACAATTGAATTAGCTGCATTCACTAGTATTCTGTTTCCTATGTACAGGATTCCATTTCGGTTGTTCGTAATGAAGTCGTGAAATGTTGCTTGAAACCCTGGTCAAATAAAACAATTTTTCTTGATAAGAAGATATCTTGAATTGAAGTGCAGGTAGTTGTCCTTGCATGTTCCTGAAAACTGATCCTTTTACGTCTTAAATTCACAGTTCAGTAAAGGTTTGCTTCATTCACTGCTAAAATTCATTATTTCCCTTCTCATAGCCACGTTCTGTTTATGTCTATAATACTTCTCTCATTCTTTACGTTAGTGTATTGCTGTTCACCATTGATTTCCACCTGGCGTAGTAACAGTGCTTGCGTGCATTTGTTCCATCTTGTGGTTCAGAAGAAAAAATTTTAGAGAGGGCGTGCAAATGATGAGGAGGCGTTCTAAATATGCCCGTCAGGGTTAAATTTAATGTTCCTGATTGCATTTTCGAAGAAACTAGACAGAGAAGGGCGCCGTATGCATTGACTTGAGAGAAGCTAATCAGGTTCTACGGTGACTGGGCTAGGTGTACATGATGCATGTCCTTTCTTGCACCTAACATAATTTGGTGGAGCAAGGACCTGCATCAAAACAACCTCTTTTGCTAACAATGTAATAGGAAAATGTAAACTTTCGAAATCCTTGTGCTCCCACTTCCGACGCCCATGACCGTTCTCATGTTCCCATGGCTGTATGCCTTAAATTCAAGGAGGCTTTGCCAATATTTAATCAAACGGATTTCTCGGCGGGGACTCTTTTCAGCTGCATTCACTTAAATCCTTGTTTTGCACAGAGTGTAGTTCCAAATAAACTTGCACTGACACGACATGTATATAAACACTGTAATATAATGAAAATGTTGCCAATACGTAAGCGCAAAGTGGAACTGAAGTTTACCGACATTTAGCAGTTTCAGAAAGCGATACAGCTAATTAGAAATTTACCCAAGGCACCACTGACAACTTCCTCCAAGCAAAAATCTACATAAAACAAATGAAAACGGTCTGTTTTGCAGTGAAACGAGTAGGAAAGCAGGACACTATTTACTGCTGCGCACTGTTGCAGTCATTTGATTTGTATTTTGCCTTTTGCAATCGTTAGTGCATGATGAGTTTTAAAAGGTCTCGAAACCATGTTTTCAATTCCAATTTAACCCTGGTTCTACCCAGTCTTCCATAAACCTGTGTTGACCATCTGCAGGAAATAGATAGTGTGACATGTGTGTAAAAAACTTGCATGTGCTTCTTGTGCTCTACCTAAGTTTTTCAACTAACGTTACTAATTTCACAGTTGCTGAATGCGTGCATTATTATTTCTGCTTCACGCTGTGGTTACCACGCTGAAGACCACCGGTGATGCGGTTGTAAGCCACTGTGACATTTGAATGTTCATGGCTCAATTATGGCGAGATTATTGCTTGATGCTACAGAACTCGAATATCAACCATGCAAAGTTACCAGAAATTGTGCATTGCCCTTTGCAACAACGTTTCTACCAAGAAATAAGATTGGAAAGTTAAACACATCACCATATTTTCATGAAATTGAAAGGGGTGCCAACTTCAAAGCAGGTTGAGGATCTATGCTCTAAAGCATAGATAATACCGATCGAAATCATACAGAATAAAATCGTTCGACTGACGACCTGCAGTTATCAGCGGACGCCAGAATCCGATTTCTATGTATTCCCTTAAGGTTGGATGATATGACAAAATTAAACTTATCACAATCTCTAACTCCTTCAATCACAAAAATTGCACAAAAATTTTGACATCCAATTTAAATATTTAAAAATATTACATAATTATGACACCAGAAATCGATCCAATCGCAATTTCTTCGAACCATCACTAAATAAAAATATTGGAAAGAAGTAAATTTAGAATAGAAAGAAGCATGGCTGTCTCTTAATGGGTCCCAAGCTTCTGTTCCACTTGTTTTTCGAACACAGGTCACAAAACACCTTCTTGCTATTGATGAACAAATCTGATCCACATTATCTCGACATATTCTCCGTACTTTGTATGTGTTCATGGGCGTCTGCAGGGGGGAGCAAAATAGGCATTTCCCCCCCCCTGGAAATTGGGACTAAGGATCAAAATTTTTTTGAAAACCTGGAGTTAGCAGCTAATTTCGGAGTAATTCACTTAATTATTGCATTGACAGTTTATTTGTCGGTATATGACACTGACCATCACACTGCACAAGAGCCAAGTTCACTGTTCTGGTGCCATGCAATGATGAGATTGCAGTTCACTCGTGCCCTCTCCTTTGCCTGCAGGAGCAGGTTGCGCACCTTACTAGCGGATTGTTCTACTGTTGGTCTTTACTGCGCAACAATAACACGGCAATAAATCTTCGAAAGTTCCCTTCTAGTTACGGTAGAAGGCCTTGGGTCCAGGGCTCCCACTGCGTGTTTTTTCACCCAGATCTGCTTTATTAGTCGAGATGGATGTCAGGGGCATAACGAGGTTATATGGCGCTCTGGGCAAGAAGCAAGTTTGGCGCCTTCATGTTCGAACCTGAGAGCTTTCGGAAGCAAATGTACTTTTCGGAACAAATGCGCCATAGTTATTCAGCGTCTGGGGTAATGCGGCCCTTGCCCCCCCTCGTTACGCCCCTGCTGGGTGTCTAGATTTAATGATGAAAAATCGCGTTTAATCTGTTTTTTAAGTGATATATTCACCAGCAACTTCAATATGCTCATCAATATAAGGAAAACTTTATATTACAGTGTTTGCATGCGCATATCAGGTCATAAAGTACGCATATCGGATGAAGCAGAACGTGTTCAATCGGTTTCATATCCTCATATAAGATCATTGTCGGGGTTATACATATGATGTTATTGTTTTTAATGCCAGTTGAAGAAACTGGTGAAACAAGGGTTAGAACTGACTGTTTCAATTTCGATGTTTCCCTATGTATACAAATTAAAACAAATTTCAATTTGAGGAAGAAGGCACTGGGATTGTATTTTTTTGTTGGATTTTAGATCCCGCTGCTGTTCAAGATTGCACAAAATTTCCTAGTTTAATAACAAATGTACTACTGTACTACAATTAGTGAGAGATATCACCAACAGAGTATGTTACCAGCGTTATGAAAAACGTCTTGAGCAACAAAAAGTTCATCCAGATGTTAATGTTTGCGCTGTAGAAGAAAATTTGGAAGAGGAGCTATAGTAAATCTGTATTTGATTATCGTTTCAATTCAGATAAGCCCACTCATATGTTTTTGTTCGTAACACAAGCTTTCTGGGTACTTATCGTGCGAATGTGTTTTTTTTTATGTGGAGTCTGGTTTCATTTCAAGTAATTGAATGGGAGCTCTGCATGTGACTGTTGAACACAGACATCTTGGCAGGCAATGCAGAGAGACAATGACTGTTGATAGCGATAAGCCACATATAGTCTTATACTGTGTGGAAAGAAGCATAAGTAAATCTATAACAGTGCTTCCACAAATTTGAAAAATCCATTGTTAGTGTGAGACCGTGATCAACGTGCCCGAGAGAATAGCTTAATCAATCGGCTCTTATGCAGGCTTCTTTTCACACAGTATGAAAATACGTGATTTGTTACAATACGTCTGTGCAGACTTGTGGGAATAAGTCTTTATCGTTAAGGTTTAGTTTTGAATTCTTAGTGAGCACTACTGTAAGTGCAAAGCTATATTTGTTGAGCCTAGTTTTCGTAATTCATCTGCTCAGTTTTTTTAGGCTGCGTGGTGTTCAACTTTTGTGAGTTGTCCGATAGTTTTGTCAACATATATTTCTACTTCTCAATGCTTGAAGCAGTTTTGCGAGAGTGTCTAAATTTTTTGTTTTTTCACCGCAAGTGTTATTCTGGCCGTTGATTTTTCTTAAATTATGACGATTTGCAGCACGTGCTCAAAAAATGGATATTAGGCAGCTTATAAAAAGAAAGTATTTCTGATAGCCGAAGTATAGAAAACATTTTAGAAAAAAGGTTGAGAATTGAGGTGCAACCAGAACAGACTAATGGAATAGAAAGGGTAATGGGTTTTGTGAACGTCCATTTGCATTGCATCGTCAGCAACCTGAAAAGCATAAGCAACTTTTCTACGTTGCCCCGGCTTAACTGAAACACGTTTTTCTCTATTTTAGCGGCAGCTTTCGTTTAATGCGTGAGTCACGTAAGGTAAAGGGTGGGGG
>JGI24022J15233_10010648_pt1 | contig 10437 bp, 9 predicted proteins | sample Ectturendosymbi2_FD_15233 | JGI IMG/M metagenome (IMG submission 15233)
GTCTATGTAAACTATCCACTGTACAACAAAAAGATAGTCTTTAGCACTACCGCTGTACCAAGTAATTTTCTCTTGATTTGGCTAGACATTTTTTAGAGCATTTGTTTGTGCTTGGCCAACAAAATATGGCAGTTTTTCTGTTAATGCTTTTGTTGTTACAAGAACTCGCTTTTGTAACAACAAAGCTCGGTAATTTAGTTAGAACGTAGATTAAATATTGCAAATAATGAACGTGTTGTAGTATGCACTGCACATTTAGCCCAATCAAAATCTGCTGGATTGGGTGTGACGCTCATATGTAGGTTGCTGAAAACATTTCATTCGCAGCTGTTGGTATCTCCAAGGCATTGAACAACAATCTGCCACAGGTTATTTCAAGTCCAGGCGCAAGCAAAAGTTTAAAATCATTATCAAGAGGATCCGGAAACTTTGATATTAGAAAAAAAAACAGTACCGTAACATGATCTTCACTTTTAGAGCTCGAATTTCACAAAATATGTAAAGCCTACTTATGCAGTAGAATTACATATATGATGTGAAAATTCGAGTTCGAGTTTTAGACTTTGTTAAGTAATTGAAGTTCGTATGCAGTTTCCTAAATTCTAAAAATCACTTCGAGTCAGATATTTGCATCACTTTGGCAATTCACTACGTAGAACTTAATTCAACTAACATTGCATTGGTCTAGTCACAAATCAAAACGGTATGTGTTAAGCCTTGTTCAAAATCCATCCAGTTTTGAATCGATTCATGTTGTTTTTGCATAAAACGCCATTCAAGTCGATTAATGTATAACAAAGAGCGAACAGCCTTAGGTTGAGCCAGTGATTCAAGTCATGCCACCAACGGTACAGAATCACAATGCGCTACCTTGAAAAAAGGGTAACATCTAAAGGGACGATCTCTGTAAACCTGTTCGATGAAAGTTTGGGTCTGAAAAATTACACATTTGCTCTTGCTCAATAACACCACTGAGAATAATCAATTGAATATGGTAGCTTGGCCAGCCTAAGCAGATTGCCCACTAAGGCTTAAAACTTTGTTTTCCTTCGGTAGAGTTTCAATGCTCTCGAAGTAAGCTGTGCGTTCCAAGAAGCTTTGTCAACAACGGATTTTCGGATTGCAGCACCATGCTGATTACGGACCACAGTGACGAAACAAAAGTATTGCCGAGCTGCCTATTATCAGAGTTTTCTTGCCGCCGAAACGGGACGTTACGATGCATTCCCCGAGAATGGGTCGGCGATGGCCAGAAGGACTGTGACCCCGGAATCGATGAAACGACAGTAGTTAAAGAGTGCGATAATCTCACCGAGTTTCGGTGCAAAAGCAGCGGAAGGTGCATTCGTAGGCACAGAGTTCGAGACGGTTTTGCAGATTGCCCTGACGGAGATGACGAAGTGACGCAATTGCCGTGTATACCAACGCGAGAATTTCCCTGTCGAGATACTGGGCGTTGCATTCCTCGCTCTTGGAGAGGAAACAAACTAATCAATTGCAAGGATGGAAGTGATGAAAATCCTATGCCAACCAATGACGCCTGTGTTCACGGTGAATTCAGATGCCACAACAACAAGCGATGCATTCCAAAGTCGTTAGTCTGTGACGGAATGAATCACTGCGGTGATTGCAGTGATGAAATAGAATCTTGCGCCGATCCAAGAATGTTTCGTTGTCCAACTAACACCTCGATATGTGTTCACTGGGCGTATTCATGCGATGCTTACAGCGACTGTCCCCAAAATTCCGACGATTTTATTTCCATGCTAGGTTTTAAATGTAACAAAGACGTTTACACAAGTTCAGGAAAAACAAAAAGGTATTGTTCCATTCCACAATTTTTTCTAGACGACAATTACGCAAACTGTGACGATGAATCTGATGTATGTTATAGAAACGGCACATACGCGTGCTCATTTTGCTTAAATAACCAGACTGCCATTGCTAGAGGCCAAATTTGTGATGGAGTGATCGATTGTCCTGATTTTTCCGACGAATGCCTGTGTGCCAAAAATTTGAAAACTTCCAAGAGATCGCAGGAGCTTTGTGACCATATCTGCTATGGTACTGAAGGAAGTGCTTGCAGCAACTGCAAAAAAGGAGAGATATGGTGTGCTTATGATGGGACATGTATCTCATCTTCAAAAATTTGCGACCAACAAACAGACTGCCCTCTTTCAGAGCTTGATGAAAAGTACTGTTCACGTAAATCAATTACTATAACCGGCGAAACGTTGAAAGATTTTAAATGCGATCCTATTCCGCCTGAACTTATTGAGATTGGCAAAAAGATGAAGCTTGAAGCGCTTGTCAGTCAGTCAGCTCCGGAAAAAGCTACAAGGTATTTCAGTATTCTGTGATATGCTGTGGAATTTGAAGAAAGAAATACATTGAATTTTGAGTTGTTTACTACTGTAACTTAGCGCAAACATTTTTCTTGCGTTAACTTTGCAAGATATCTCACAAGAGAATGCGATTCTGGAACAGAGTAACAGTTTTCGAGTTCTTTCAAGGTNGTATCAGAAATACAACCCTATCATGTGCTTTACGCCACCACCCGTGTGCTTTATGCTTCCATACACTCGTGCGCTTTTTCACGGAAAGCTTACTGCTTCATTCATTGAATGTTTCTCAAAATGGGAGCAGTTTTTACAATAATTCAAGCACAGTTTCATTCAAACTATTGGTTTTTACGTTGATTTCAGTGTTGTTTATTTTAATTAACATTTTGCTTGCAGAAGAAAGTTATCGCGTTCATTTGCATCCCCGTGTTGCTTTTTTCGGTACAGTTCCGGTGTGATTAATTTGCATACTAGAAAAAGGAGAGTTTGCATAGGTTTTTGAAAGTATGCTTTGTGAGAAAAAAACTCTGCACAGAGTTTTTATCTCACCCAAACTAACATTATATAAAACCTCAGACCAACTTATACTGTTTTACGTTTTGCCATTTTTGCTAACTGAAGTGTCAATTTCTCAAGCAGAAAAAGCGTATAACAGCGCAAAAGTAATCAAACCCGTAAGAAGTCTTGCAATCGTGATCAGGGCATCATCTTCAAATTTTGTTAATTTTTTGCAAAACGCAAACTTTTTTTTAGATGCAATGGAATTACAGAATGTTTCAATTTTGAAGACGAGTGCAGTGAAAGATCAAACTGTTCTCGCAAACCTGCCATTTGTGACGAAATTCCCTTGGTTAAGGTGGGATATCTCCTTGTTGAACTCAATCTGATTATTGATTAGGGTTCAGCTGGATTTGCTTTGCTTGATTCCCTTGATTCCCTGAAGAGCCAAATGCAAATTTGCTTTAAAATTTTATTTCATTTCTTGTATTTTCTAAAATTGCAAAGCATTGCAAAAGATTTTGGCTTACTTTCTGCTTATAAAATCTGTTTAAAGCGTGTAATGCCATAATTCTTTTGAAACGTTTTGGTATGCGTTGCAGATGTATGTTCCGTACAACCTAATTGGAAACTCTAAACCATTTGTGGCTGACGTTCGAAAGTGCGGCGTTTCTGTCTTAAGTATTGCCGTTGGAACATCAATATGCAACGGCGTTGTAGATTGCAGCAGCAAAATAGACGAAAGAAACTGCTCTGATATCCGTTTTGCATGTAGAGCTGGAACTATTCAATCAGTGACTGGTATGAGATTGCCGGATGTTCTATTTGTTTTGCAAAATTTCTGGCGAATTTGTAAAGCTTTTAATGGGAGACGGAAAACATGATAACAATTAGAACTTTTGTTCAGTTGGAGCCAATGTGTGTCAACAAAATTTTATATACGGAAAGCATCTCGTACCGCCCTTTTATATATATTTACTGCTATTCATTATTTAGTAACTTTAATATTTGGAGAAGTTGATCTCCATTTTTCAGATTTATACCGAAAAATTTAGCTGATTGTGGAATTACACCTTTTTCTGGCGACTATGAACTAACGTTAACAACACAGCGCGTGCACATTTATTAATAACATGGATTAATTCCAATTGCGGCAAAATATAATATTTCTCAGATTATGATATGCAGGAGTTGCCACCAGGGTTGCTGAGTGGCAGTCGTAAGGAGTCGTAGGTTTTTGGGTGGAGTCGGAGTTGGATTCCTGGTAACACTGGGAGTCGGTTTGGATCTTTTTGTCCGACTTCGACTCCGGATGTCCAATTGGATCATTTTTTACATCACACTCCTAAATTGGGAATTCCTGTTGAAATGGTACAATTTCTTCTGAAACTTTTGTTTAAAACAGAGATTTCTTGCTGTGCACCACGATTTCCATTGAGTCAAATGTCATTCCCTTTATGTTAAGGAGTCAAAGTACGAAATTTTCGAAAGGTCGGAGTCGGGATTCGGAGTCGGAAATTGTGGAAAGCCGGAGTCGGGAGTCGGACAATTTGGAAAGGTCGGAGATGGGTCGGATATTTTACCTCCGACTCCGCAACCGTGGTTGTCACACACTATCTTTTTGCTTCAATGTGTAACAGGGGCGCAACTAGCTCTTCATTTCGGGGGGGGAATTTTCATGAAATTTCATTCGATGACGTCATCATGCTTACTCAACCGTTGTACAACTTTTTCGCAAACGGTCACAGATAAAGTTATCTTAGAAACATTTCCAAAAATGAGAACTTTTCAATTTTGATCAAGATGCAGACCGAACCATCAGGACAGAGTAAAAATTAGTAGCCTAATACAATCACCTGGTTCTAATGTTTCCAACCCGGGTTTACCCGAACCCGACACCCATTTTTTCGGCTATTGTCTACTACCCGTCACCCGTTTTTTTCAACCAGCAAACCCGGATATTTTATAAAACCTAGAATTGCTGTGCATTCAAACATTAGTAATTCTGATAACACTGAAGTTGAAGTTTGGTACGTGCAACGGCCAAATTAGCAGGTTTTAACCTTCAACTGTTACCTGGAAGCGCGAGTGTTGGTCGTTGTTGGTCCGTTTATAATTTCGTTCAATTGACCTATTTAGACGGATCGTGACATCATTTTGTACAAGTATCTGTGTTTACGTAATAAGGGTCTACGCGAAGTTTAGTCTTTTCACTAACCTAATTAAACAACTACCATGTGAAGTAGTTCTTCAAAGATACCCCGTAGTTACTAGTTTGTCAGGTGCCTTCACGTGGCCCTCCTGTACGACATTCGCTACTAAGGTCAACAAAACCTGTCAATACGAGAGCAACCACTGCTACACGCGCTGCACGTGTTCGGCATGGAATGGGTCATAAAGTGCNCTTCTCAGGGCGCCACAGGAGAAATGCTGCCGAATACCCACGACGCAACATACTCCAGCTGAACACCGAGGAACTTACTGCTGACAAGATTTCTGTCATTGAGCATCTAGCCTATAAGAACAAGGCTTTCATCATCGTCCTACAGGAGACTCACTGCACAACTGCAGACCAGCTAGTGTTTCCCTTTTCACTAGCTGCTAGTGTTTCCTTTTTCACAATTTTTCACTAGCTAGGTCAGTCCTGAGCAGGAACCACGGCTTTGCCACGTTTGTCCATGAGAGGTTGGAATGGTCACTGGTCGACCAGTCTCCAGAACAATCAGAGACTGAGTGGTTGTGCCTTGACGTTGCAGGATACAAGATCGTTAACGTTTACAAACCTCCACGCTCGCGATTCACACCAACGGCCATACCGACGTTCCCACCCACCAGTCTGTACGTCGGTGACTTCAACTGCCAACACGTCAACTGGGGTTGCAACAAAACATCCCCGGACGCTGAGAGCCGGACTCCTGGGCAACATCCAACAACCTTGGACTGTTGCATAACCCAAAGGAAACAGCCAGCTTCTTCTCTCAACGATGGAACGTCGGCACCAACCCAGACCTGGCCTTCAAGATAAATCTTGCAAGGAGATAATTAACCAGTAGTACAAAGAAAAATCCAATTAGGACTTTTTTTTGAAACGATTGGAATATAAAATTTAATCTTTATTCTTTGAACGTTTCTGCAAAAATGTCAAAATTGCTATGCAATGTTTTGAAAATTTCGGGGGGCGCAAATGCCCCAAATGCCTCCCCTTGGTTGCGCGCCTGGTGTGTAAGCTGTTTTCTGATCAAAATTTCAACGAGTTGTAGTTACATTAGAATGTTGGATTATGACAGATTTATTTGAATTGTGTTGTAATTAAGTTTAGGTGGCTTTTTTTCTCTTTCAAATTACTATTCCGTAGCTCAGCAGTGGAAGTTCACTTTATCGACTGTGCTGTAGCTTTCCACTATTCCAAACAACCTAGTGTACAGATGAACACCAAGTAAAAACTTAAACTGTGAAAAATTGAAAGTTCTTTTCAAGACTGAATTGCATGCCTTATTATGAGAGCAATCTCTCGTGCTAACGTAACGTGAAAAAAGACATGAAAATATAAACAAATCATCAACAAAGGCAAGGAATAATCTACAGAACGGATAATCCTGAAATAACGTCTTTTTCTTGGGTGCAATCACCTCCATGCTCATCTTGCCCGATATTGAAAGAAAAATGTGTTTACTTCTTTGAGCTTTTTTCACTTCCGTGAATGATCATTATTTCGAAAAAAATTATACATGTCCACTTCACATTTATGAAAATAGACGTGCCGATCTTTATCTCGCCTTTCTTATATTCAGGATCTCGAGAAGCAGTGAGCATTCCACTCAGAAAATACTGCGATGGTGTTTACCCTCCAGATTGCATTGATCAATCCGATGAAACAAATTGTTCTGAAAAAACTCACTTCTACTGCGAAAATGGTGATCCGCTCTTCGTTCAAAGATACAAGGTTCTTGATGGAAAACGCGACTGCAGTGACTTTTCAGACGAATGTCCTCCCAATCTGTTTGCGGAGAGCGCACTTTCATCGAGGGACGAATTGATAAAATCTTCATTTTTAAAGATAATGATTTGGATCATGATGATTTCGGCCGTAAATGGAAATGTTGCAGTAATGTTAATAAGTTTTACAAATTTAAAAAGAATAATGAAGAAGCCCCAACAATCTAGATCAAATGTTAATATGGTTAACAACCTACTCATACTTAATCTGGCTTGTGCTGACTTCCTGATGGGAGTCGTGCTGTTGACTGTGGGTGTTAAAACTACACAGTTTTCAGGAAATTACTGCCATGAAGACAAAACGTGGAGAGCTAGTTCTCATTGCTCTGCTATCGGCGTGATGACAGTCCTTTCCAGTGAATCCTCTGTTCTTACACTTTTATGCATGGCCTCGTATAGATGTTACGTTGTTTTCAAGCCTTTTGAGAGTAGGAGTATCAAACTGCGTGTCTTGCTTTGTTGGATAACGCTGATCTGGGTGACATCTTTTGTTGTAGCATTGGTGCCACTGGCTGAATCACTTTCCACGGTTATGGTGACTCGCATGCTGACTTCGGACAATCCATTCTTTTCCAGTGATACTATCACCTTTTCAGAGTTAAATAAATTTTCCGTCAGAATTCAACATTTAAAAACTTTTACCACACATGTGGAGACCAATACGTGGCAGGATGTTATGCGTTTTTTGAAAACAACGCACTTTGAATACATCCCAGAAAACCGTGGCTTTTTTGGTTACTACAGTCACAGTGGTGTTTGCATGCCGAAACTGTACCGAGTAAGAAGTGATGACGTAGGCTCAAATGCATTGTCCTCTGTTGTAATTACTTTTAACTTCATTGCCTTGCTGTACATTGCTCTGATGTACTTGGCAATTTACAAGCGCACCACTGGAAATGCTGTGAGCAGCTCCACTGTTCAAAGACAGAAGCAAGCTGGTAAAATATCACGGAAAATTACTTTACTGATTGTGACCAATATGTGTTGCTGGATGCCAGTATGCGTGATGACATTTATCAGCATGTCAGGCGTTGTTTTAAACCCACTTGCCTACGCCATATCGGCAGTAGTTCTACTTCCTATTAACAGCTCACTGAATCCTGTTATTTACACTGTACCTGTTGGATCAATAAAGAAGCAACTTAACGCACATATCGAAAGAATCAGACAAAAATGGCTAGTTTTCCGGAATGGCGACGTTCGAATCACAAATTTGAAAAGTAAAGCATCAACCCACGAAAGTTCTGAAACTACAGCTGTTTGATTTTTATGACTTTCGGTAGATGAAATGCAGACACAAACATCGCTATGCGTGGCATATTAACTTTGATCATGGTCATTTGAACCTTTGTAAAGTGGCGATTTTAATTCCAAAAAAGTTGATGCTAACCGAACTGTGCATACTAAGAAACACTCAGCAAAGTGCAAAACAATCTGGACGTGATCTCATTTGTTTCTATAAATCTGGTAACTTTTTTGCTAATTTTCATGACTTCGTGGAAATTTGTGAGTAATCCGCTTGTACGTGCTAACGAAAAGTGAAAGTTTTGATCCTGGAAATTGCATCACTTACGATTATATCATCCAGATCACATCAAAACCACTGACATTCTCCATGAAAAAATCTGCAAAGCCAGACATGGCATGAAAATCAAATAATTTTGCGACAGTCATGAGCGCAAGTAACATTATTTTTAAGTTCAATATTTTTTTTGTAAAAGAAGTTGTGATTCTACTTCTTATCTTTCTTATCTGTGTGCAATACTATATCTAATATCGTTGACACAAGATCGTACAGAGCTAGTGATATCTATTCAGTAGGCGAAATATATACTCTGATACGATCGCTGTATCTGATTCTTGACTGTGAAAGGAATTCTTTCGATAGACAGTTTTATAAGGTATGAGTAGAAAAATAAAACATTTTTAGCATTTCTACAATTTCTTTAAAGTTGGCCAGAAAGACACTCTTACCCGAAATCCCTTTACACAACGTTATTGGCTTGCTTCACATACGCAATAACAGAATACTATTGATGCTTATTACGTACATATGTGTTTCTGTGTAGATGTCATGTTCATATTTTATCGCATGCGGTGAAAACGGAATCACTCAATTTTTGTCCGAAGAAACTCTATTTTGTTTACAAATAAAATCATTACACTGATTTAACAAGGGTGAAAATATGTCAATCCGGCTTGGTGATAATGAAATTTCACGACAATGTGGTAGCTTGGCGAGGCGTCCTCCGTCAGAGGTGCGTTTATTACATGTCTGATTTTACAAAATTCTTGAATGATTCGGCAAAGATTTGGGTATTACAGAAGAATCCCAAATCTTGTTTTTCATACTACGAGACGGAAGCTGCAAAGTTTCAGTTGAAACTTGTGTCACCATATCAAACACCATGACCAGAGGAAAGATGTTACACCCCAAATTAAAATTGTTGCTGGTCATTACGCTTTGCATATGAAGGTGTGGACAGTATTTTCAACCTGAGAAGAGGCACACTTACCAGTACAAAAACTACAAAAAAAGTTTCATCTTTTCGAATCATTCTGCTTACGTTGAACGATGTCTAATGCCCCGTTACATGACGAACCAAGAAAGACATTTCCCTAAAATGAAGCAAGCAACTAAGAATTTGTATAAGGAAACTACTTAAAAACAACATCCATGGCAGTCTTTTCAAGTTCAGTTTATCAATATCAATCGTGTGTTGCTGAGTCTTCTACCTATATAAAAGTTGGCAATACATAATTTAAAAAAATAGCTTCGATCACTGGGCATAGCCATTGTCAGCGAAAGCAACGCCATAAGTTATAGCTGTTTAACAAGATATCCACCGATTGTTTTTGTTGAAGGTGGCTGCATGGCAAAAAAGAAAAACAATAGAGTTGTTACAAAACCAATGATTTATGTTATGGTATTTTTGAACCATAACATGAATGCTATTTGATTGTGTTAAGAATTGGGAATTGTAAACCGACTTTGAAAATGCGTATGTAAACTGTTTTTGAGCGTGATGAAGTGTATGCACTAATTACATGATGAATTACAGAAGGACTTAAAAATAACAAGCTGTGATAGCTGATTACATGCTAAGTTCAAAGACATTTCCATGATAAAGGACATCCTGTGATAATGGGAGAACGAGACAACAAGGCGGCTGTGGGAAGACGTCAACAGCCAAGGAAAGCTCCAGCTACAAGGTCGTGCGACGGAAGGTAAAGGAAAATGGTACCACGACGAGAAACAACTTCATCATTGAACAAAACTGTCGTTATCCTGTGCATAATAAATCAATTGTGGCAATTTTGTGCAGCGCAAAGTCATAACATGGCAGAGCAAAGCTATGTTAAGCCACCATTACAGAGATGCGTATATATATATTGTAGTAATTGTGAATTGTGTAATCGTATGTGTACATCGCAGGGTTCGCATGTGTATATTGTAATATTTGTCATCGGGTGTCGTAGAATTAGCGGCCCATAGCTAGTTAGTTAGAACCGCTATAACGCCCACTGCCATGGGAGAAAACATTAATGGGAATTACAAACCAGTCATGCGCGACGCTGATGCGGTAGCATCGACAAAGGA
>JGI24022J15233_10010659_pt1 | contig 10435 bp, 7 predicted proteins | sample Ectturendosymbi2_FD_15233 | JGI IMG/M metagenome (IMG submission 15233)
ATTTAATACATGGGTAAACACGACAGCTCGCCGCGTCGACCACGCACGTGTGCCCGGAATGTGGCGAAGCTGCAACGACGCAGGCAGTGGCTACTCGCCTAAACAGTTGTAGCGGCATAGACAGCAGCATGGTAGAAAGCCGAAACGATTCGAGAAACATAAAAACAAAGCTGCACTTTTTCCAAAGAGACAAACAACTAACTGGCTGTCATTATAATTCAGCTTACCAAACCGCCGCGCAAGTGAGTTACTCCCAACGCGTTGTAGTCGACGCAGTACTTGATGTCGTAAAGTGTTGCAATTGTAAATAGGCGAAGCATGGGTGATCAAGAGCTGTTTCCAACCAGGCCCGTAGTCACGGGGTCATTTGGGGGCAGTTCCCCAAATTTTGTTGTGCCCAGAAGATTTCTTATACAGTTTGTTATAAACATATAATAAAAACAAAAATCTTGACCCCTAAAATGTTTTTTGCCCCTCCAAAACCTTAAAAACTGGCTACGGGCATGTTTCCAACTGAGTGATAGAAGGTGGTATCGGTATACGACGTACAATAACAGCTTTCTCGCAAATCGCTGAAAACGAAGGAAGTACTGTACTACTACAGTCACGGTGGTGGCATGCTAGAAAATGAATGCAGCAACGCACTATCAGCCATCAAACCGGAGTTTGTGCAGGAACGGGATCGCTAAGCTACCGCGAGCGAACTTTGAGACGTGCAGTCCTGCATTTTTCTACCATTATCCTGCTGTCTAATCAGAGAATGAAGAGCAGTTTTATTTCCAGCGGTCCTGCAGCCACATATCGCACTGTGCTTATTGACTGTTGACTACCACTTCAAACAGCCCGGTTTACTGGCAGCGAAAATACATTGCTCGGGCATACACGTGGACTTACGATGGTAGCACCAGTGGAGTCTTTTTGCGATATGTCCTCGCCGCACTCGTAGGCAGCTTTAACTTCCTTCAGAATCATCTGTTCTTTGGCGGATCTGGCCGTGTTGATTTGCTCTTGCGTGATGCCTACCAACGCACACAAAACGGTGTTCACCGTCACGCTCAGCACACGTAGACTGATTAATAAAATTACTTCGGGTGCCGTTGCAGTATACCACTTCCAGCACAACAAACTTCCAAAAAAGTTCGTTTCTCTCAAGCAAAACGACACAGGAATCGGCGTATTTCACACACACGAAAAAGGATTTTTCAATCGAATCCTCTACTTTCATGTAGGAAAACTAGCAGTGATATTTTATTGACTGTTGCGCATCAACATTTTTGATTTAGCCGTTGATGTATACCAAAAGATTTTCTGACATCTGGTGTTTTGACGAAACTTTAACGTCAGCATAGCTCTTTATCGGAAGCCTTTGCTGCTGACATGCGCACTAGGGAACTGGTTGCCTTTTTAAAACTGTCTTGAACACCAAATTTCTTGTCACGCGTCAAAAGCAGCAGTACTCACAGATTTTTCAACTGTGACGAAATGCGGCTTGTGTGCGCTGTTGCAAAAAGCACCGATACGAACGGCCTCGTAGATTTTGTTTAAAATGAAAAAACAAAGAACAGAATAAAGCAATGCGCTTTTTCAAAAGCTTCTCATTTTCACAACGAAACAAGCAAGGCGCAGTGAATAAGATCTTGGTTAACAATCAGAAACCTTTAGTGACGCAAGCTCAGTTTCTATTAGTGCAGTGCGACCTCGTTGCGACTTGCGTTGCCAGAGTTGCACCACAAGTGCGCAACAGCAGCGCAAGCTGCTAATTCCTTTTTTCTGCCTGACATACGCACATATTGAAAGATTTGAGCTGCGTGTTTTGGTGCCTACCGAACGTTAAATATTCATAAGGTTTTTGAGTGCAGCCAGATTTCAGCGATGCCAAAAGCGACTTCGGCAACAACACAGGACCCACATCATACCAGGTTTGAATTACTTCATTTCCTTGATAGAATTCGCATTTCAGATTGTCGAAAAAGGTGTTACTACCAAATACTGTCAGAAGAGCACAGAATCGAAAAAAGAAACAAACCAGGGTTTCAATGAAAGCCTGCACACGAAATCAAACGCTGTGTTGGTCTGCTCGTTAAACAAATACCACTTGCCATTTTTTGCCATGACCGACTCCACGTATTGCAATGTGTCTGGTTCTTCGCAAATGTCGTAGGGCATATTGTTGTCGGCATTCAAAGCAAGCAAATCGGCCCCACTTTAAACAACAAATTAGACGAACATAATTATTGCTCTGGACATAACAGTTCGCTCTCACGGCTAAAATGGACGATTGCTGACAATTTATTTCGCCACTGAGACAAAAACTTTTGCCAGTGAAGTTCACAAAACGAAGTTGCAACAATGTTCGGCGCACGTTATATGACCCCACGGTCAAACAGCGCGAAAACGATAGGATTGCGGTTTAGTTTTATTTAAAAAAAGCAAAAAAAACAACTAATAAAAAAGCACACGCGTCACTTTTGGCACGGATGCGTAGCCATCCACCAACAAGCTCAATATGCGGAAAATCATACTGTTCCAGCCAGTGCTATGTGATTGCTAGGCGACTCCTAATAGCATTGTTGCGCAGCATTCAATTCGTGCGCGAAACCTCCCAATCAGTATATGACCACGAAGAGGGTGTCTGACAAAATGCGACCCATTACGGCTGAGCTGTCGTGAAATGCTTCAGTAATCGGCAGACACTAAATTTTACGTAAATTATGAGTTGCGCAAACACATTTCCGGCCAATACCGTTTCACAACTCGCTAAATCAAAGAGTTAGCGATTCATTCCGGGCTATTTTCAAGTACTCAGTCAAAATCGAAGACCAGTTTTTCAAGCAGTAAAGACCAAAGTTTAAGTAAGGCGTGAAACTGTCAAAGACTTTAATATCAGCTGAAGCGCAAAGTGCATAAAAATACGTCTCACCGCTAATTAAAGCCAGGTGTCATGCAAGCAGCATTCAGCACCATGAACTACTAAGATTGTTTGCTAATGAGACACATCATAGTATGCCAGATGCACGCGGAATGTTGGTGAATGCGCAGGTTAATTGAAAAGATCGACAGGCAACCATTCACAGTTTTTGCTAATTTGATCAGAACGGTGTCAAGAGTTGAAAACAGAACAACTTTCTTTAATGGTAGGACTCGTCTTTTCTGCTCGATTTGGTCCTCAACATAAAAACTCTATCCGTGTCTGTATGGATCCATGATTGGCAATGTGTGATTAGCCACTTGGGTTAGACACGCTAATAATGCCTTGAAATAAATATAAAAGTATTTTTAATGAGTTGAATTACACGTAAAATGACCCACACTTTAATCCAGTTGCACGAAAAAGCTTGAAACGCCTTGGATAATAGTTGCCTTCGAGTCAAAAGAAATTCGACTAGGCCGCGATGACAATGATTCAGCTGCAATATTAGTTAATGGATGGCGAATAACACTAAATTCATCAAAACATTACAGAAAGAGCGTTAATTTTCTTTTAAAAACGTTGAACCTGGAAATATGAAGAACACGTTTGTACATTAAGTTTTAGGGATTTTTGATTAACAATTGCGCAATTGCAATGCATATGTATTGCAAGATGTGTTAAGAAATTGACACAAAAATCTTGAAAACTGCAACGCACTCACTGTTTGACAAGAATTTCAGCAATATTTGTATGACCACATGTGCAGGCGGCATGCAGTGGAGTCCACGCTTCACTATCCAATGCATTTACATTTGCCCCATATTCAAGAAGCACTTCCACTATTTCCTCAAAATTGTCTATGCATGCCTGATGAAAAGAAAAACCAAATGGAAAAGCATAACATCTCAATAATCCAAACCATAAAACAACCTCATAATATTTTATGGCAATCACAAGAAATCTTCAAACCACCAAAATTTTCCCGACAAATAGCATTTTATTGTGCATAGCTTAGTCAGCACAATTTAATAGAAAAAAATTACCTGGTGAAGAGCTGTAAGACCATCATCATTTGCCTCATTCGGATCAATATTTTTTGAAAGGAGTTGTTTAACTGAAAAAGCAAAATTAAACACTGATCAACACATTGTGGGCTTACTTGTGGAAAAGCATTATTTCTGACAAACACAACATGATATTTCAGAAATATTGCAAAAACTGTAAAAACAGTTTGGAAACTCCTGGAATGAACACATCAGCTAGCGTCACTGAAACATTTTATGAGCACCTTCTTCATAGTCACATCTTGCTGCAGCTTCAAGTAGAGTAATACTGTCACCAAATTTGACAGACTTCTTGTGATTGGTCTTTGAATGTTTGTCAATGTTGTTATTTTCATTCATTTTTTTATCATACTGATTCCATCTCTTGACCTGCTCCAACCTTCTTTGAGAAGCATGATGAAGTCTGAAGTACAAACATGGTTACTCAAACAGGTTTGAAAAGTAGTAATAGAAGATTTACTTATCAGTGATCACTGGATGTTTTTGACAGAAAATCAAATTTGAAATGTAGTACCAATTGAATTAAATCTGTTAAAGCAAAACAAAGCAAAATATTATAACAACCTAGGTATACAATTTTCCTCTTGCAATTGATTTAAAAAACTGAGGCTCGCACTTTATCATATACTGACAATTATTAAACTTTGTGTTTCAAAATATTACAACTAAGCATGCTAAAAAGAACTGCTAGTATGATAATTTCAAAATGCAATTATCAGACAAAATTGCCTTAACAAATGATCATTTTACAGAATACAATATTTTTGTTTCAAGATACAGTCATAAAACAAAAAAGAACAGTCTCCAACTCCAAAATTAAACATGGTAACTAAAGAAATGAAATTGACGGCATAAACTGAGCTCTTGGTAACTCTTAACACTCTTTGACTTCACTATTTCCAATTTACCCTAAAAATATATCAGAAATGGGAAGTACGCAGAGACCTTAAAATATGAGCTGGCCTACGTACATTGTACGAATATTCATGGGCATTGGAAAGTGGGGGAAAGGATTTTGAAAATTTCAGCAAAAAAGATTGTTTGTGTGGTTTCCAGTGTTAAAAAACAAGTTTTACCACTTTGACCCCATCCTAGAAAATATTAGAAAAATACCTAGGGTCCCCCTGGAAAAAATATTTCCAAGAAAACCCATCACATATTTGTAAGTACACCAAACACAAAGCAACAAAAGTATATGCCAACCTTATCACAGATATTATCATGAATAATGTTGTTTTCATCTTCAATGCTTTGTTTTTGTTATGAAAACCTTTTCGTAATGGTTCAGAAAAAAACTTTCGCATAAAACAATATCAACAAACATGTGTTTCTAGCAACCAGTACAGTCAGATCTCATTTATCTAGTCTACTTTGTTTCATCAAATAATGTCGGTTTAGCAAGATATCCAGATAATCAGAATCAAAAGTATAAGGAGCGAAATTCTTTCCAGAGCAAATGCCAACAATGTAAACAAAGGTGACAATATGCAGTACAGTAGAGGATGCTCAAAGGTGAACACAAAGAACTATAGACTTAGACGAACTGTTATCTTACGCAAATATGTAGGCTGTATGTGGAACATGACTAAATGAAACACTTGTAGTTTCTTTGTTCATTAGCAGATCCAATCGATATACGTACGGTCGTACGCTAGTATGCATTCAGAATGAGAAAAAAAGACATTAAACAGAATTGTACAAGAGAACTGACTGCATCTTGCAAGTTCTGCCACTGTTACATTCATTGTGCACAGCAAATTGACATTCAAACTTCCATTGTGATTTAATAAGCAACTGAATAACAGTTGGCATAATCTGATTTAGCGATTTTTTTTCTATTGATTTGACATATCCATTCTTAAATTTCTGTGTCAGAGTCAGACAGTGAGGTTTCTGGATTAAAGGGGTGAAATGCATTGGGAGAAATCCGTTTCTAGCAGTTTTGTGTCGGATAGCAGGGATTCCAGTTTTTCAGAGTTGAGCAAGGTCTGACTGTACAAAACAACATTATGAACAAATACTGTAAGATGAGAAGTGCTTGACAATTAAACTAGTATGCAAAAGTATGGTTGCACAATTGCTTTTGCACTTATTTATAACATGCATGAGTAGTAACTCTTAAACAAATCATATTATCAAACATCAGTCTGTTTACCTTTCCTCCGTATTCATGCTGTTGACCTTGGGTAGTTCTGCTACTAGTGTTTCATGTGAAGCCATGCTTGAACTTGCAATCCACAAAGGTTCCTACACTCAATTTAAGCATAACTTATATGGTCACCTTATTAATTAAACAAATCTTTATTTTAAAAAAGCTGAAAGTAAACACTGCTATTCTTGGGGGTTGGTGATATCTCTATGGCACAGTGCCTGTCCAACAATCAAGAGACTAGGTGATTGATCCACAGTCACTTGATAAATTTTTTCAAAAGGCCACAAGGGCAAGAGTACTACCTTAATCACTTCATCAAAAAACAATTCAGGTCTGGGTGTGCCACTAGTAGTTAAATAACAACGAACAAGGTGATTGCTAAGCGTCTACCATTTACAAACAGTAGTGGCAATCTAGTCAATGGGCTTAGCATCATTTCATATACTGTAAGACAGATCTTCTGAGCTGCTTCAACCAGCAAAATATCCAAATATTGATAGAATAAGAAGAATTGTATGTTATTAGCCAACTGTGCACAACAGAGGTCGTCCAATATTTTGTTGCAAGCAGACTGCATAACCGCTCTGTTTAGTATGATCTAGTGAAAAAGCTCTGGGGGAACATCCAAACAAACTAAACATCTTCAGCATTCTACAAAAACCATGAGTGATCATTGTCCAGTGCATAAAAAATCATACCAACCAGATGTATTTCCCAAACCACATTACATTATGAAGAATTTTACATTAGCAAGAAGATAGCTACATCAAACCTAGAGTGCACCCTGGAAGTCGCAAAATAAGCAGCAAAATACTGAGACAAATTGCTGAATGCAAATCATAAGCAATAAGCACAAACAACGTGACCTGCATCTTATGCGACAGTTTTGTTTCTTTTTGCCAGTGCTTAGCCCAGACCTGGCTCACAGGCCTGTTGGAGGCCACTGGTGCACAAAGCATAGTGATTAAACAACTTCAAGTCAATTTCCACAATAAAAGCAAAATTAACAACTAATCTTAAATTTATGAAAGACACAAGAATTAATTAAATTTATATTAATGAACATTTAAACCTACACATTGGAACATTGTATATCTGCAATCCAAACAAGCACATCTTAACAATTTTGTAGCACCATTGCTACAGCAATAGAGAACAACTCTGCTCAATCTACATATCCCAAAATAAATAATCAACAGGTCTCATAGCAAGAGCATGCAATCAAGTTTTGCAACCTATGCAACATGTTGTGAAGTTGAATGTGTTACAACCACTAAAAATAGTTTAGCTGGTCATAAAAAAAGCTTTATATATACAATAGCACCAGAAAAATATGTTAACCATCTGGAAACATAGCAACGCATGAACTGCAACTATTACCCTTTTGGCTGTTTCTCATCATTTTAAGTGAGTCTTGACAAAATTTTATGAAAATTTATTTATGTGCAGGATAATTCAACCTTGTTTCAACTGACTTGGCTACTTTATTCCATTAAATGAAGAGCATGACTTTAAATTAGCAAACACATCACTACACATCCTACTGAATTCTGTGGCAAGCACCCAAACAAAATTTTTTAAAGAACTTTGCATCATGCCACAAGAAGCTGTGCATGTTGTTTTCATGCTTGGGGAAATTTGTGGATGTTTTTACAACTTGCCCTTTGAAGCAATAAGTACACAACTGGTTAGAAGGTCAAACTAAAATGATAACTTTTCAGGAAACTTGATGATGTCTATAAAATAAATTAAAAGTCATCACCACTTCATACAGCGCACAATCAATGATTTTCATCTCCACCTTGCTCTTTTCAAAAATATTCACAATGTTAGAATTCCAGATGCTAAATTCTTAGCACACCATCATGTGTCAGTTACTTTGCATAGCACATGCCATATCTTTCTCACTGAGCAACAATCATCCCTGATTCTTCATACATATCTTCTTTGTGATATTAACATCCTGATACTATGCTATCTGTATTAAGTTAGCTCTTGCAGATGATACGTACTTTGGTATAATTGTGTCCACGGGCCACAACTGCATGTGTCAAGCTCTGCAGGTTAAACAACTTGCTGGCCACCCACGGAAGATTGGAAATTTCTTTAAATAATCTGGACCTCTCTGCAGGCCACAAAAGCTCATCTCAGGGGCCACTTTTGGTCCGTGGGCCATAGGTTGCACACCACTGCAACATCCAACTTTCTTTACCTTTTCAGGGTTTGTTTACCATAACTGTATGCTTTTTTGCTGCAACCTACATATAACAAATAGCAGCATAACTTTTACTGGGTGACATTTATTGATCACACTTTTATGAAGATGATGTAATGTTATTTGAAAATTACTTATAACTAAATTTAAGCAAATGAAATCAGAATTAACATCAGAGCAACTCATATTGTGTTGACTTGGAAACTGCCCTGGTGCTGCTATAATAAAATAAGCCAGTAGCACAGTTGGTTGAGCACATGCCAACAAAGCTGATAAGCTGGGTTCAATTTTTGATTGGGTCATACAAAAGACCTAGAAAATAGTACTTGTGATGTCTAGCCTTATGATGATAAGTGATCGCATTGATTGGTAGGTGTGAAAGAATGATTCACGTACAGTGCTATCACTGACTCCATTAGCAGTAGAGCATTCACTGCACAAGCAGTCACGTGGCTCATAGCCTGAGTTTTAAGCATTTTTTTTATTATCTGCAGTAGTAATAGTAAGTTTATTGGCGATAAGAAAGGTATTGCCAAATTTTTTTTCAATGAAAAAAATAATTTTAAAAGTCAATCCAGCCATAATGTCTGAAAATTTAGGCCATTGTATTGAAAAGAGAAGAAAAACTCCAATTACAGAAAAATATGTGAAATTTAAAGATAACAGAAAATTTGAAGCTTATTTTGTACAAATGACCGAAATGTCTCAGTGAAAAAACAGCCCACAGCACACAAGCAAACATGGACATCGTAGACTACTCTCATGACACTTAGAAAGGATTACAAAAAACTTGCATAAACAAAACTAACTTCAGCCTACAATCTACCAACAAACTCATTTCCCGTATAAGTTGAGCTTTTGGGAAACAATTTTAAGTTAATATTTTTGGGGTCGACTTATATACAGGTAATGTTTGTGGAGATATTGCTGAAGAGTCGTATACAATGTCAATGTGAAAAGAAAACTCCGTTATTATACATGTTATATACAGTAAGTATATGCTGGCCTTAACAAACGCTCAAATTATGATTCTTCACCTTAAAAAATGGGAGAAAGTAGAAAAATGGCCACGCCATCAATACACCTCAGTTATTTTGCTGTTCACATAAATAAAAAAGGGACGATTGCTGTTTCCCACAGTGACAGTGCCTGGAATCTACAGTTGACTTATACACAGGTAATACTTAAAATGATGCAATTTTGGTCTCAAAATACACATCGACTTATACATAAGATCAACTTATGCACAAGTAGATACGGTATGTTTTAATTTACTGATCTAATATGACTGAACCTAAGTAAATAGCAAAATAAAGTCCATATTCTTTTTGAATGTATGTTGAAATCTGAAACTTAAAATAAACTTAGACACTACTGTGCCACTTAACCTCAACTTTGTTTAAGGGCATACATTATAGGAGGTACATTAAAGTTTTACGCAGATTTAAATTTTTTTTCCACTCCCACCCGCTCCCACAAGAATTTGAAAAATCTTGTCCGCTCCCACCCTGTACTCACAGACTTTCAATCTGCACCCACTATGCCCCGCAAGCCTTTCCAACCCATACTGTGTCTGTCCCAAATCTGCACCTGTCACGGAAAACCACTAAAAACTCATGCAACATGTTTCATCGCTACTTTGTGGCTATTTAGTAGTTCATTTCAACACTAATGGAAGTCTTTAAAAAAATCTATAAAATAAGAAGTGAATCTTTATTTTCTGCTCATGTCACTTTCACATGCATTGAGTCAACATTCAGTAACCTGCAAAAATAATTTTTTATCCCACATCCATCCTGCACCAAGTTCAACCCGCAACCACAGGTTCCCACACCCACCCCACAAATGCAGGTACCTGCAACCTGTGCGAGTTAACCTGCCCCACAGAAGACTTTAATAATAGCAAATAGCCATACATTCAGCCATAAGCATAAATAGAATATCTTTTAAGCTCTTGTTCTTAAGCATTAAGGAACAAGGACAATAACAAAGTATATACAGGGTGTCCATAAAGTCCTGCACACATTTCAAAATGTAATTGCGAAGTAACTAAAGTAGATAAAATCATACAGTTTTTTGCAAAGCGAAGTTTG
>JGI24022J15233_10010663_pt1 | contig 10434 bp, 7 predicted proteins | sample Ectturendosymbi2_FD_15233 | JGI IMG/M metagenome (IMG submission 15233)
CGGGATGTGATTCTCACGTGACAAGCCAGCAACGTCGGCTTCGCGAACATCACCTGGTCGCACGAAGGGTTGACGAAATGCTGACGATCAGGTGTGGATGAAGCTGCTAAGTCATTATCAGACATTCAAGCAAATACCTGCTGGAAAACAAACACGTCTGTTCAGGGTCATAAGGCTCGTCAAAACAAAATTCCGCCATTCACGCATATTTTTCATAGCGCTGGGTCCGCATTCCACTTCGCCTGACGTGTATTTGGATCACGTCACTGCAATCGCATGAATTTGGTGGGATTCGGACTCGGCCTTTTTCTTAAGCGGTACCAACAACGCTCATAGGCCACCAGAGTCTACGAACAACTGGTCGACGCTCCCTGAAAAACTCGCAATTGAATTCCTAGGCCAGGGAAGACCATCAGACATCCCATCAGCACAGAAGACGCACCTCGAAAATGTCACACCAGGTCGGTTGAACACAGCAGCGCTGACCCTACCAGCGCAGCGCGAAGTCTTTAAAAAACAAGCGAAGAAGATCTGAACAACCTGATTCGTTCATGGTTCGCTTTTTGCAGTGACGCTGGTCCGTAGGTATCGAACAAACACAAGAAAATGCAGACGGCAAGAGTAAAATTTAAGCAATGTGGTTACCACTGGAGGGGCCGGGGTGCCATGTCCCCTAATAGCAGTTGGTGAACCCTGCGTGCAGGGGCGCACGAGGGGGGCAATGCAGCGCAGGAAAGTCCCAGCATTGTCACATGTACTTTCTTCAATACAGTACATTTATTCCCGAAAGAACATAGGTTTGAACATGGGGGCACCAAACTTGTTTCTTGCCGCGGGCGTCATCTACCTCGGTACATCCCTGCCTCCGTGCACTGGGAGGTGGCCGCTTTCGCAAGAACCTGTCCATGATACGACTGGATTTGTGGATTTAAGACAAAAGTGAAATTATGCTGTGCGGCCAACGCCGTACCAGAATTTGAGCAACCACTGCAGGTCGAGTCAGCACGAACCGTTTGAAGGGCGGTGCAGACAGCGCGTGAAACACGTGACCACTGACACGTGCGCAACGACGTGACGATGGCTTGGTCTCGGTCAAAAAGCAATCAAGGCTATGTTACGGTTCGATGCAATCGATCAAGGACTCTTTGCGAAGGCAATGTCGCCGAACTTTGCAAAAAGTGAAGCAAATGCACGAGCGGTGTTAGCCTTAGCAAATAACCAGCCTAAGTTACCCGCACAAAGGCAAACGGGTGCCAACCAGTTCTACGCGGTCTTAGTCAAAGCAAGCTAGAGCTACGCCGGATTTGTTTCAAACAGACTGGGGCACATCTTCAGCAGTAAACGAGACAAATCCCTTCCTTGCTTCTACAAGAAACACAAAAGCCTAATCACCTCCACAAGTGACTTTTGAACTGCCCGACGTGTTTTTACCAAAGGCCAAAACAACGAGAATACATGGATGTGCGGATTGTCCGCAACGGACCGTCATACGCAGCAACGTCGGATCAAGCGAATTCACGTGGCACAAATGCCTCACCCTTGAGCTGACCTAACTATATGGAGAAAATAGCTCTAATTGGCAGCGGAAACTAAACAAAACTAGTTTTCGTACAACCCCGCGGTTGAAGACAAGATAGATGCATGGTGATAACGGCGCTAATCGCGGCCACGTTGTCTTTGTCGGCAACCACTAAATCTTCATTGCCGTGCTAAGCCCAACGAAGTGCGAGCGAGTTAAGCCTACTGAAAGTCACGGTTGTTTACCAATAGTCAACAGACGTAGAATGCAAAGGCTCAGAGAACGCGCAGCTCTACTTGTGACCTGCGGCGACTTCTGAACGGCGCAATTCTAATTTGGGCCGAATTTGTTTTGGAACGAGCGCACGAACGACCTTTCCCTCTTGCATGCTCTGTGTATGGTTGGTAGGCAGGAGATAGGCACGTCAAAATAACGTGAGCGTAGCATAGTGACGATATTGTGCGACGTGCCCGAGCACGCCTTTTCACTTCCAACGTTGTGAGACTTGATAACGCCGAATACTGATTGCGTTAAGGCGTCGTGTACAGATTTTAGATGTTTGTCGAACAGTTGCAGATTTAGACACTTGACCAACGGCCGCCCGAACGTCATGCACAAAACGTTTGGCTGGTGACATTCGGCGACGTCATTCGCGCCTTGATTGGCTTAGACACAAGAACGTTCGAGAACCTCGAAATACATCAAAATAACGTGGTTTTGATGAATTGGGGCAGTTTTGTAAGAGGGATGAGGGAAGCACGACCCTTTACCAAACGGAACCACTCGGAAGAGCGTAAAGGAAATTTATCACTTTGGCAAATTTTTAAGTTCAAACAACAAAGCTTGAACCTGATGTCCACCCCGCTTTATAAGAGCCAAAGCAAACCTCAAAAAAATTCCAACGCATTTAACTTCTACGCAAAAGTTGTATGTGTTTAAAATGCTGTCGGAGATATAAACATCAATAAATGTATACGGAGAAGTAAACCTTACTCTCTCGTCCTTTTCATTGCAGACTGTTGGGCAAATGGAAAACGCACTTTTCGCACACCGTACAGCAAATGATTGACAGACACCTGGTCTCGCATGATCGCACCATTGCTGCAGGATGTGTTGCAAGACCTGCGGTTCTTTGCACATCACAAATGTACGACTGGTCACAGCCACAGCAAGTGTGTCTTCTTTCCGGACAAGTCTGGACTTGCAGGCGAAATCGCTCTCTCGCGCGCGAAGTAACCGTACTTCGTGTTTGATTGATGCCTTTGCGTGCATGCCGCACACAACATGACATCGCCAATTCTGTCGAACCACTTTAGCAGCACCAGTTAATCAAGGTTCGGAACAAAATCCATTGTCCGCATTTACCACAGCGAATTCAGATCTAAGGCTTATTAACGCATAAGTGCACTTTCTTTTACTTGCAAACAGTAAAGTGGTGTGCTTTGACAAGTCACATGCAACAGCAACACGTGTATAGTTTGAAAACAGCATGGTTTTGTTCGGTAAACTTTTGACCCAAGCTTTCTGAAGTTATTCAAGTTGTGTGTGAATTCGTACTGCATTTCACCAAGCATGACTACTGGTACATTACTGCAGAGCATTCAAAACCTGTAGAAACAGTTAACCATTTACTGACCTGTTCTGTGACCTACGCATTGATTTCATTTTAGTTTGTAAGGGTTCATTTTCATATCCATATGCTGGAGCTGCATACCCATGTTCAGCTTCTGCAATACAACATATCTTAGATAAAAGCCCTGTTTTTCACATTTATTTTGAACAAATCATTAGACAAGGCTTATTGTTTGTTAATGTTTGAACATTTTTTATACGACCCACATAGCTGAAAAAGTTTTTTAATTGCAAAATAAATGTGCTGGAACATACATCAAAGAATTCAAAAGCAACTGAACAGCAACACCTTTCATCCACACAAACAGACACGCAGCCGTTACACATCACATATGTACAGAAGCATAGTATAAGCAATTCTACCAACTAACCTCGTCCCCTCTTGTCCTGCTTCTCTATGAACTCAGCAGCTTGAAGTAGCAAGCTCAGCTTACCAAAAGAGTCTACCGCCATCATGATTTATTAAAAACAGTTGGTGACCACACAGAATATTAACATAAGTTCTTCAATCTTTAAGCTGTCCACAGAAAAATGAAACAGAATGATATCAAGCGCAGGCTAAATTTCAACTTTTGACTTAGTTTAACATAAGAGGTGGCCCTGTAGCAAACTTCCACTTTTAAAAGCATTTGGAATGAATGTCTTCTAGTCAGTTAAGTTGGATTCTCATTCAAGGTAGTCACCAACACGAAAGCCAAGACTTTATATTTAAAAGCTCTAGGTTGCTGCAAGCTTTCGAAGAATGAGCCAGCTGAGCTCTGCTTTTTCTCTTTGCAATGATTCAATATGGTACATATCTGTATTCAAGTAACCCCCGTCTACATCATGGCAACTGAAATGAATCCATTTGCAATTATTTTTTTAAATAGGAAATTGATTTCATGTAACACTACACACCAGACCTAAAATCTGAAAACTTTGTCAATGGATTTAAATCAGACCCTTGGTGGACATTACTTACTAGAGCCAAGATGTGATTAGCAAAATTAACATCTAAAAATCACCCTGAATGTCAGTTCTTTCAATGAATGCTAATCTTTTTAATAGCCAAGAGGCATCAACAACAGTATCTTATTCTAAGACATAAGGAAGGTTAACACTTGACCTGAATGTCTGCAAAAATTGCACATGGGATCAAACAAAAATTGGTGATATGACTTTAAAGAAACGTTCGATTTTTTGTTTTTTTAATATGAACATTTTGGCACAATCTATCCACCACTATTTTTTCAATCAAAAATACATTTTTAACACTCTACAACATTGAAACAGTATTGCATACAAAATCCAGAGAGTTTATCAGACTTTACAGACAAAACTCCTGTTGTTGTGTTGGTATTTATTAGCTCAAATGCATACTGGGACGGATTTTTTCCATGGGGGGGGCAATAGTAGACTTTTCCAGGGGTAGCAAAAAACATGGTGTAAATTTATATTTCCTTTTGAAAACTAAGAAAACAACCTGTTTTTGCTAAAAATGTAATAAGAAAATATCAACTATGAAAATCCAAGGTGGGACCAAGCTTTCCCCTTCCGACACAAATGGTAGGAAATATAAGACCCAACACATTTGCAAGTACACTGTAAATGTGCAACACATGTGTGTTTATCAATACTACATATACATACACATTGCACAGCTAAACAGTTACACACACAGCATGCATAATGTCTAACAAACTGCATTCACAGTTTAAAAGCAAAATTTGCAAGCAATGACCTATTCTTAATGATTGTGCTATTAACAAATAAAAACAACCAACCGTTGCAAAATAGAACAGCTCATTTAACCAATATATCTTGAATAACACACATACTTTTAAAGAACAATCAATCAACTAATACTTACAATAAAAGTTTCAAAATGTGATAATAGTTTCAAAATGTGATAATGCTGTAACACATAAAAAAGATCCAAGAACAAACCAAGCTCTTTTTACTGTGATTGTTATTGAATCTACTGAGACATCAGGACATGCTTATTCTGTGCAAAATTAACAATTCTTCGTCAGCATAATTAGTCTGTGCACAATGCTTCAAAATTTGTTTACTTTCCTAATTTAACGGAAGTAAACTTTGTGCAGATACCATCAATGTATGCTATGTCATATGGAGGTTACTTTTCAAGAAACAATTTATGTCTATCATGCTCCTAAAATTTTTCGATACTTCTATGGTTGGCAATATGAAATATCTGCAATCCAACAGTTGTTTTGTTTATTGATATGATAATGACTTGGCAATGTTGTTAGATACTTGCATTAAGAGCACACAGGAAAAGCACTCATGAACTTTCACTGCATAAACTTTGGCATCCGAGCCCTGCTTTACTTTTGGTAAGCATTTAAAAATCTTGACGTTTTTATATTCATGCAAATTTATAGTTCAGTATTTTTAATTTTTATTGGCTGATGTTACAGTTATAGCATGATTTTATAATCCATAATAAGCTATATTGAAATACATGATACACAAAGCAGTATGTCTAGTTTTACCTATATTCATTAGGCTCAGGATTCATAAGCAGATTTAATGTTATACTGTAGTAATTGCTTAAACAAAATGACAAAAATCAAGTAATTATTTGAACTGAATAGCATACAAATCAACATGGAAATGACTATGTCATATCTTTCAGGGCATGCAATAGCAAAAACCTAAGTATTGTCGTTATATTTTATATAGAATCACAATGGGAAGTACTTGCAAGCAAAACACTCATCTCTGAAATACAATGAATGAGCAAAATGGCTTGCATAACACATTACTTAACCTATTATGCGAAAATTTTATTTTTCAGCCTTTTTGAAGATAAAATGCATCAGGCCATGCTTGTGTTTCATCAGTAGGGATCTGTGGCAAAATATTTTCTTGACATACATTTCTACCAACTCTTACTCTAAGCATACACCCACAGGAATCCATCAGTGCTCTAAACATGGCAGGACATTCGATATATTAAGCATGAAGTTTTACATCATTATTCTCAGCACAAGCAAAGCTTACAAACAATGTAGCAAGCAATGTTTTAGAAGGTATTGAACAATGTGGATAGTAGTTCACCACTACAATTCACTCTGTGGAAAAATGCTAAATCTCAAGACAGTTTTGTTTCCTAACATATTTAATCAATTTGACTAGCTTACGCCTAATTTGATTAAGCATGTGTCACATATAAAACACTGTTCCACATAACATTGTAAGAATAAGATATATAAAACAGCATCCTTTGCCACAAAACATATTTAACAGTTAAATCACTAAGCCAGTTTATGTGAAGAAAATATATTCACCATGATGAACCAGTCTATTTTCAGGCTATGAAAAACATAACAACGAAGCATACACAAGCATTTCATATTTACAACTTTCATTTCCTGGTAAATTTTTTTTTTTCAAAAAGGTGATCTCAGGAGTTTCAAGCAAGGTGCAATATTTCATAACGCTGTGTTTTCATCATAGGCCATGCAGTAGTCTTTAACTGAATAAAAAATTTTTGCATCAAAATGTTGTGGATCAGATGGTGAATCACTCAGGTTGTGTAAAATACACAATCATAACAATGTTGATAATAGCTGATTTTTTCTTATGGCACCAGTAAAGTGGAATGCCATTGCTTCGTTCATAGCTAAGCTAGATTTTAATGGGCGAACTTACTGGCTATGCAGGCTATTTTTATGGCCAATGGAACCACAATGTCACTGTGTCACTGTCAGTCATTTTTAGGGTTTTCATTTTTTACCACAACACAACAGTGATACTCAACAAATAAAGGTCACTGCTTTCACTTTGTAGGCTGTCACTTTTTGGTTTTCTGAGTCAATTTGATCAGCAGGTCACGATTCCCTCATCACTGGGTTACTGTAAGCTTTTATGAATCTTAACTTAGGTTTACATAAGCTATTAAAGTAAGAAGCAAGCATTTAAGTTCATTACATTTTGCATATAGCCTAATAAGAGATATGTGGTTTTACTGGCATCTTTAGTTGTATAAATTCAATTAGCCTAGAATAATAAATGAGCTAAGCTGTAACATGTACAGTACATGGGAAAGTTTTCTCTACTAAGTAATTAAGTACCTTCAAATAGCCCACTGCTACAGCCTCAAGTCAGTACACTACAGGTAGTCATTAAGCAAGCAGCAACAGTGAAACGAATACAGTTGCAGGAGTACCAAACTTGACACAAAACAAAAGTGTAATAGTCAAATATAGAACTTAGGTACACCAACATTTCTGAGATCTCTCTTTCTTTGCCTCCTGTAGTGTTTTTTCATTTGTCTTTAGCATTTTATTTTCTCACTTCATCATAAATTTTAGTGCTGGAATACGTTACGATTATTAATTTTACACCCGATTACACCTGCTGCAGTGTTCACTATGTTCTCTAACAATCAAAGTATTGACGTGTGTCCCCAACAGCCCCTTTCAAATACACAAGTTCACAGGAACACACCCACAAGCTTTCGTGCACCACAAACATAGATGCAAAACCACAAAAAAACAAACCGACTAAAATTTTCAAATGCATGTCTGTCGAACACCGACATCTCCTGTCATTTCAGAAATTATCAGTTCCTCACAAAACGAAACAGGCACCGCAGTACCTGGATATCGGTAGCAAGTACAGTAACCCAATGCCAGTGTTTTGGTTCCGCATCATACCACTGGCCTTTTTCATTTGTGGGCTCATACCTAAACAAAGAACCTAGCGATGCACGCTTGCTGGACCAATCAGATTATCGCATGTTACTTTTGCCAAAACCATGTGTGATTCACATGGCTTCTCGCGCTGGTGACAACGCCTAGAGGGCGCAATTAACACCAGGAAATTCACTGTATGGACCACACCAATGGGACTTTCGTTTTCATTGCACTTTTTGCCAAATTATCCTCATTTTTGTATTATTCACTCACCGTAACTCACGTTTTTCTACTGAAATTAAAAACTTTGATAGAAAGCTTGACGTCTGATCAAGCAATCCCAGTTCCGTATGGAAGTTTGCGCGAGGCGCACGGCGGGTTTCCGTAGTTGGATGGAGGGGAAAATATCATTCAGATACAAAATCCAAACAGGGACGCTGGAACGGAGGTGTATGACGGGGGGATTGACCGCTCTGATCTTTGAAAGGTGAGGGAAATGGGGCAATAGGTGCCCTTCTCTTACATAATGTTGCAACCTCTCCGGTGGTGTTGCGCTGATTGTGTGATTCACCACGAAAGGGATGTGCGCGAAGAACAAAAATATATGTATGTGCCGCGAACAAGCAATAATGGAGTGATCCCGATGGAGTGATCTTGGTGAGTGACCTCTCTAATAATGCTTATGAACCTGGTGAACAGTTTATTGTGCTTACTAACGGTGACGACGAGAGTGATTTCATCGAGTGATCTCTATTGTTGCTTGCTGCCACGGTGCGAAGCTCTGCGCACATGCCGCTCGGGATTGCCGATCGCAACAATAACAACATCATAGGTAATTTCAGGGACGCTGGAGAGCGGTGAAATGACGGGGATAATTTCACCTGCCCCTTTGGAAGGGGGGCAACGGGTCCGGGGTGCCTTTTCATAACAGAATCATAGGTAATTTTATGGTTTATCAAGATCGCCTTGAAACAAATTTATTACAGCTATCCGCGTACCCATAAACTTCAGAATGGTTTTAAATATTTCTGCTATTGTTTTTGAGGTTAGCGTTGTTGCTGCGGAAAAAGAACCATAATTGGTAACGATTTTTTGTTTTTTGCAAATTTCCATTGCTGTCAACTCTTTTACTGCATCCCCTGCCCTACCGCTGCTCCGAGGTCTCTGAATCCAAACCTTTGCAGTGACAAGAAAAGATTGTAAAAGATGATTAGGCTAATTAACGAATTACATCCAACCTCAAACCAAACTGGGTGAATGTTTAGAAAACTTTTATAAACAGTGCAATTTGTACTCTACACTCAACCACTGAACAGCCACAATAGTAAACAAGAAATCGTGACAAGCAGTCCCCATCAGGCCCCCATCCATGTGTTGATATTTGGGGGCCAAAATCATTTTTAAGGGGGAAGGATTTTTGTTCTTATTATATGTTTAAAACAAGCTTTTCTGGGCACAATAAAATTTGAGGGAACTTCTCCCGAATGCCGCCCGTGGCTACAGGCCTGGTCTTCACTGTCGAAGATCTTCTTAAGAGAGTAGACAAGAGCAGGGCAGTTTTCAGACGAAGTGCTTCTTTTTTGAGTCCCATTCAATATATGAACCGTTACACATACCTGAGAGAATGGATGCAGTAGAGAACATAACCTCCAAGGCAGATCAGTAGCGTAACAAGCCCAAAATTTTGAGGGGGTCAAAACTCGGAGGGAAAAATGTTTGATTTTAGGCGAACAACAGTATTTTGTTTGGGATACTGTCTCTCAAAGCACAAAATGACTAGATATTCTAAAAATTGGTGGGAAGGGTCCCCTAGGCACCCCTGGCTACGCCAATGAGGCAGATACTTGTACTTGGAAAAAAGTAGGCTATAAGACCGTTAACATGTGAAACCTGAACATTTCTTGGCTTCACTAAAAAATTTTTTCATAATTTCATATCTCGTTTCAGAATTTTAACAAAAAAAACAAATCCGCAATTTCGAATTTTCATTTCGTCGAATTTAATTCCTTTTCGAAAAGCTTTTTCTACTTTCACTCTGCCAAGGGTCGGACCACAGCAAATAGGTTGAACTGCGGAAATTTGAGATGGAGTAGCCTACCTTGGCGGATTTAACAAGATTTGGGCATTTTGGGCTCAAAGCGTTGGAACAACAAGCAAACCTGTTAACCAGATTGTCTCGTCGAGCACCCTTCAAATTTAAATTATTTTTTCTCATGTTTTGCAGTTAGTGGCCGAATTGTCTTTGAGTGCAGAGTCGTGGCGGAGCTGAAAATTTGTGTGTGTTTTTGTTGGATGATCAAATTGGATGCCCTATCGACATGATGGCTTTGAAAAGAGGAAGTTTTTTTTAAGTTACGTCAGGACTTGAAATCGACGAGACTGAGACTCACGAAAGTGGGTCTCGAGAAATGTCTCGAGACTGAGATAAGTTTCGACGCTTAATTTTGCCCGTTGGACCAGTTAAGATGAGTCTAATTAAAAGTCAAGAAAACAACAGATGTGGTTATTAAACCAAATGAACAGCAATCAAAAGCTCAAGGTTTGCTTCTAGGCAGACCCGTCGCCAGGATTTCGCCGCAGGGGGGCCAAAAATCATAAGGGGAGCACATTTTTTAAATACAATATGAGATGTATGCAGCA
>JGI24022J15233_10010667_pt1 | contig 10431 bp, 4 predicted proteins | sample Ectturendosymbi2_FD_15233 | JGI IMG/M metagenome (IMG submission 15233)
CGAAGACTTTCCCTACATTTAGGGCCAGCACTAAATGTAGGAAAATAGGGAAGACAGGGCGAAGACTTTCGCTACGTTCAGGTTCAGCACTAAATGTAGTTTCGGATCTACACTAAATGCAGAAGGCTTTCCTTACGTTTCGGATCTACACTAAATGTAGGTAAATAGGGAAGGCTTGGCGAAGACTTTCCCTTTGTATAGAGTCCGCACCAAATGTAGGGAAATAGAGCAGGCGGGGCAAGACATTCCCTACATTCAGGTTCCGCGCTAAATGTAGGGAAATAGGGAAGGCAGGGCGAAGACTTTCCCTACGTTCAGGTTCAGCACTCAATGTAGGGAAATAGGGAAAGCAAGGCGAAGACTTTCCCTACGTTTCGGATCTAAACTAAATGCAGGGAAATAGGGAAAGCAATGTGAAGACTTTCCCTACGTATCGGATCTGCACTAAATGTAGGGAAATAGGGAATTCAGGGCGAAGACTTTCCTTAGGTTTAGAGCGAGCACTAAATGGTGGGAACGTGGGGAGAAGACTTTCCCTACGTTCAGGTTCAGGACTAAATGTAGGGATACAGGCAAAGCAAGGCGGAGACTTTCCCTACGATACGGATCTAAACTAAATGCAGGGAAATAGGGAAAGCGGGCGAAGATTTTCCCTATGTTTGGAGCCAGCACTAAATGTAAGGAAATAGGGAAGTCATGGCGAAGACTTTCCCTACGTTTAAAGCCAGCACTGAATTTAGGGAATGTGAAAGCTGGGCGAAGACTTTCACTATGTTCAGGTTCAGCACTAAATGTAGGGAATTAGAGAAAGGAAGGTGAAGACTTTCCCTGAGTTTCGGATCTACACTAAATGTAGGGAAATAGGGAGAGCAAGGCAAAGATTTTACCTACGTTTAGAGTTTACACTAAATGTAGGTAAATAGGGAAATCAAATGGAAGATTGTCCTCATGTTTAGGTTCAGCACTAAATGTAGGGAAATGGGGAAGGCAGGGCGACGGGTATCCTTGCATTTAAGCTCAGCAGTGAACGTAGTCAAATAAGTTGAAGATTGTCCTTACGTTTAAGTTCAGCACTAAATGTAGGGAATTAGGGAAAGCAAAGAAAAGAGTTTCCCACGTTTTGGTTCAGCACTAAATGTGAGGAAAGCCTAGTTGAAAGCTTTTCCTCAATGGAGGTTGAGCACGAAGATAAGGTTGTGCTGTAACGGATGTGTAGTGCTAACAAATTAGATGCATAATGCAAAGAAAAAAGTTGTGGTAAGGCATCCAAAAAAGATAGCCAGTTTGAAACAGCTGCAAAACGTAAAAAAGTTGTTCTCGCCCCACTGCACCCCTGCTAATGAGTGTAGGATCTAGGTGAAAATGTGTAGACATGTTGTCAGTAGAAGCGCTTTGGTGATGAGGCAAAGGTGCATTTTGTCTTTTTAGTTTTTGGTTGAATTAAATTAGTGCAAGTCACACTCCTCAGCAAACTGATTTTGGTTTTCAAGGCAAGCGTATTCATCTTATGAAGTATTGTGAATATGCAAGTGTGGTAATATCGAAAATTGAGGAATTTTGGACGCTGCAGAAAAAGAAAGTGGTTAGTTATGAGACATTATAAGAGTTTTGGATGCTGCCGAAAAATAAATTATTGTAGCTTTGGTATGTGAAATGGTTGTGCAAGCTTTTGGTTTCCAATGCAGCAGGTCGCAAAATGTGGATGTGGCGGATTGCCTGTCAAGCAAAACTACGAAATTCCTGGAACAAAAATTAAGTTTTGGAATTTTTTTGTGGAACAAATTTTTCAATAACCCCCAATGATTTTTGAAAAGTGTGGACAGTTCACTTGTTAGCGTATGATTCATGTAGGCTTCCTGTTTTGCATTGCTTTCAAGTAAGAAGTCTTAGTGGCACATGATTATCAACAATGGGTGGCTTGCAAATGATTTGTGATAAATTTTGAGTAAGGGATAATCAGCCGAATCATTTTTCAGAAATAAGTGGGCCTATGCGCTTTGAGTTCTGAAGTTGGGAATGCTGCTTTGAAGCAAGCGGCGCTATCGTTATTTGCCAAATGTAATCATGGCGCTACAGCCACTGAAAAAAATTATTTCTGAGTTTTGTGGTCTTTTCTCATATCAAGGTCATTGAGAATCTTAATCCTGTGTCCTTGCAAAAGACAGCTGATCTTTTTCTGGAACATTTTCCTCAAGGGTCCTTTAGGCTTATTTTTCAATGGAGAATCCTTTATTTTTCAATGCAGAAAACACTCTGCTGTTGCTTCTGCGAATTCAGCGTTATATGTGGTGAATCACCACGCCACACGTGGGTATATTGCGTACCATGTGGGGTCTACAATCAAAGAACTTTGGCAAAACGAAAAGGACACGTAAAAAAGAACACACAAAGTGCACTTGATAAATATGCATTGGAGTTGGGACACCGCACAATATGTGAGCGATCTCGTTGTTGCGTTCAGTAATGATAAAAAAATGGTTTACTGAATTGTTTCACATCAATTCCACACCCAAGGTAATAAATAAGAGATGCTCAGATATTTTTCCACGCAAACAAAATAGCGTTTGGCCATACTTAGTTGAATAGTAGATTGCATTGTTTTACTTCGTTTTCAGTACAGTTTATTTTTATCGCTCTTACCTCTTTCACTTCACACCACACCATCTACATTGGTTTTTCACTGTCATCATCATTACGTTATGCAACCACGGGCTTTCGGTGACATCTATTGCCGTTGCCATTGGCACTGATGAAAACCTACTGCAGGCTATGTTGGTTGAAATATCGCTGTTGTTTTCAAAATTTTGCAGCAGTTCAACAAACATATTTGAAATCAATATTAGTGCTGAACCTGAACGTAAGGAAAGTCTTCGCCTTGCTTTCCCTATTCCCTACATTGAGTGCAGGCTCTGAACGTAATGAAAATCTTCGCTCCACCTTCCCTATTTCCCTGCAATTAGTGCTGGCTCTAAACGTAGGGAAATCCTCGCTTTGCCTTCCCCATTTCCCTACCTTTAGTGCTGAACCTGAACGTAGGGAAAATCTTCGCCCCACCTTCCCTATTTCCTTACATATAGCTCTAGCTCTAAACGCAGAGAAAGTCTTCGCCTTGCCTTCCCTATTTCCCTACATTTAGTGCTGAACCGGAAGGTAAGGATAGTCCTCTCCTTGCTTTCCCTATTTCCCTACATTTAGTGCTGGCTCTAAACGTAGGGAAAGTCTTCGCCCTGAATTCCCTATTTCCCTACATTTAGTGCTCTTTGAGCATAGGGAAAATCTTCGCCCCGCCTTCCCTATTCCCCTACATTTAGTGCTGGCTCTGAACGTAGGGAAAGTCTTCCTTCCGCTTTCCCTATTTCGCTTAATTTAGTGCTGGCTCTAAACATAAGGAAAGTCTTCACCCCGCCTTCCCTATTTCCCTACATTTAGTGCTGGCTCTAAACGTAGGGAAAGTCTTCGCCCTGCCTTTCCCTATTTCCCTGCATTTGTGTAGATCCGAAACGTAGGGAAAGTCTCCACCTTGACTTTCCTATATCCCTACATTTAGTGTAGACACTTAACGTAGGGAAGAAAATTTTGTGGGAAAACACTTCCCTATTTCCCTACGTCCCTTTTCCCTCCAATTAGGGTTGCTCCTGGTAGGACTTCACAAGGCTTGTTCGGTGAGACGTTTTTCAAGTAGAACCCGTGAAATTTTAGTAAATGTCTGAAATTAATAACAGTAATATCGCATCTTTTTAATACATCAGTATAGAAATTATAAACGCATGGTTACTCTTGGAGATCAGATGTTCTAGGCAGGATGTGTTTGGAGATTATGCTATAACTTTTGATTATTAGTTCGTTGTTTATGTCAAATTTATTATTTTAGCTCTTTTGTCTATCAAGTACCCTTTGTTGATTGTACTCGTGAGCACAATAACTAGAAATGTATCTGTACTATTGTATATTAAAATTTCATTCTACAGACACTTAAAAAGTTTTTGTTCCCCTCACTTAGAGCATCATTACTTTGGACTTTACTACTACTAGTAGTACTACTCGGCCCTGTGGGTATGCATACCATCATTTGAGAGATACTGTTTTCTACCAGTCTGGAATGCATTTGCCATAGGATAAACTTGAGGATAAGCTTCACGATTTTGCAAACCATAATCTTCTTTATGTGCTGCTTTGCGGCAGTAGGTGTGATTGGTGGTGCTATGTCAGTATGTCTAATGCGTTTTTCTCTGCAAAAAATTTTAAAACTAGCATTGATGTAATAAATAATAGGCAGTGGCCATAGATACGCCTGTGGATCTTGGAATTTGAAAACTTATGAAATAAATACGCCACCTGTGATGTAACAGTTACACACGACGAGAGTGCAGTAGGCTTGGTAGAAATGAAGTGAACGTAAAAGATAAACCCTAACTGTAGCCCTACCCTAACCCTAACCTAATGCTGAGCTAAGCTAAGGTAATCCTAAGCTACCCTAACCTAATCCTAAGCTAACGTAATGCTATCCTATCCCTAACCTAACACTTCTAACCCTTAAACGTAACACCTAAGCCTGAAAAAAAGGAAAGAAAAAACAAAATGAAAGTTGACAAGGTGAGAGTTGAACCAAAAACCATCAGCGTAGTAGCCGTAACTCGTAACCACTATACCACGAGATCCACACCGTTTGAATGACAAACTGACCCATTTATCAGGACAGCCGTATCCGTAGTCACTTCCTTAATAATACTTTCAATATGAAAATAAGAGTTAAATATGCCTGCTAAGTTGGTGACATAGCCTATGTGGTTTATCTACATTATCTAGCATCACAATAATTAATTCCAGCAATTAAAGTTTTCATTTCATTGATCTTATCATAGATCTTATCATTGTGTGCATATGCCAGAGTTAGTTTGCAATTAGCCTAGTATTCAGGGGATAATGTGTGATGCTGTCACAATTTTGATGGATTTGGCAGTATTGACTTCAAAAAAGTTGCTAAAACTAAAATCTAACATTACAACATAATGCTGCTTTTTTATTGAATAACAGGAGTTTGTTGATTCATTGCAGTTTTCACTATAACACTCACACTGATGTTAAGACAAAATAGCATTTTGTTTTGACTAAAATATTGTCAATATCGTAAATGCAATAATGTTTTGGCTAATGACTGCATTACTATTCTAAAGGTGATAGACTTTTTATATAACATGTTTTGGTGTTTTGCTAAATGATGGCCAAGTGTGAAGCAGTTCGGGAAATAACTTGGGATGAAGCTTGTTCAATAGAAAAAGATGTTCTTGCCCAGCGAATGCCTTGTCTTCTTAAGAACTACGATGTTGGTGACTGTGTCAACAAATGGACTGTTGATTACTTATGTAAGAAAGGTGGCTCAAGATCAGCAACTGTCCATGTGTCTGAGAGCCCTAAAATGAACTTCTTAGAAAAGAACTTTTCTTATCGAAAACTGCCATTCTGTGATGTAGTCAGACGAGCATCTGAAAAACAGCATAAGGAGTATTTTTCATCAAGTTCGGAATATTATTACTTCCGCTCACTTGGTGAAAATGCACGTAAAGATCGATCAGTTCTCAGTGAACAATTTCCAGATTTAATAGGGGATATCAGATGGCCGCAAGCTTTTCCACGTGAAGCATTTTTTTCAAGTGTTTTCAGAATTGCATCAGCAGATATGCAATTGTGGACTCATTATGATGTTATGGACAACTTTTTAATACAGGTGAATGGCACCAAGCGTGTGGTTCTATTTTCTCCTGAAGATGCATTGAAGTTGTACCTTCATGGTGACAAATCAACAATTGTCGATATTGACAACGTTGATCTGAAACGGTATCCCAAATTTGCAGATGCTCAGAAGTTTAAGTGCATTTTGCATCCAGGAGACATTTTGTTTATTCCTGCATTGTGGTTCCATAATGTGGTATCTCTTGAATTTGGCATTGCTGTAAATGTTTTCTGGAGGCATCTGCCCAGAGATATGTATGATGGTCATGATGTTTATGGCAACAAAGACCTTATCCCTGCTGCTCGCAGTTTAAATATATTGAATAGGGCATTGAAGGTGCTGGAAACACTACCTGAAGACTACCGAGACTTTTATGGAAGGAAATTAATTGGACATATAGAAAACAATTTCCTAAGCAAACACTGACATGTTCTAGAAACTCCTATCAAGTAAATACAGCTTATCAGCATCATCTGATTAATCAATTTTGCAAATGAGTATGTATATGATATGCACAAATGTTTGTCAAATTCACTGCAACAAGGTATTATGTACTTGGTGATCACATTAGTTTTGAAACTGTAGTTGCCTGAAGTATCGTGATCTGGTTTTGAAAACATATATGCGTAATAGTTTGAATTTTAGCCCAAGTACGTGCAATGTACAACATGCTATTTGAGAATATAATAAATACTACGGCCAAAACAAACGATACAACTGACATCTTGCAAACGTTTCGATAACAACTGTTATCATCTTCTGTGCATAGCAATAGCGTTATCGAAACGTTTGCAAGATGTCAGTTGTATCGTTTGCTTTGGCCGTAGTATTTATTATAAGGCTATTTAGCCATTCCGCTTTTCGTGTACCTATTTGAGAATCTTTGTGGAAAAAACTATTTGCTCCTTCTGGAAACTCAATTTTTAGCTCTTTCATATGTTGTCAAAATACTTCAATTTGAAATCATAACTGAAGCTGTGTGGTCTGGTATCTACATAAAATTTATGTAGAAATGCATTTATCAAGGTTTTATGTTGGACCAGGATCAAGAAATACTTTTGTAATTTGTTGACAATACAGCAGCCTACAAGAAGTTTTAATGGTTATTTTCTTTGATTTTTGGACCTCAAATCAATTCCAAACATACCTACTCTGAAAGTAAGCGTTTTAGGTAGAAATTGTTTGACCTTTATACATTGACAAACCATGACGAAAGTGCAAAATAACTAATACTCTCAATTTTGTGAAGAAATCAACTGTTGCTAATTATCATATTTGTAGTAGAGTATTTGTTTTAAGCATAATTAGGTGATTCCAAATTAATCATTGCTTTATTCTCACTTTCATTTGTGCTTTTTAAATGTTTCATGTATATACATATAATTTGCAAAGATCAAACTTGCAAGTTGTTCCAATATTTTTTTTATCATATTTGCGATGCTTGCTCAGTATGAGTAACTACAAACTCTAGCCATGTAAAATCAACTAAGCTTAGTATGCAATGGTTTAACAAGAACATATATGCAGATTTTATAAATGGTTTATCCAAACTTTTCAATATGAACCCTGCCAAGCATGCTGCTCACTGCAGCATGTGTTTGGTAACATACTAGCATGTTGGCAATTGAGTTATGCTAAGCTTGTGGAAAGAGGGACATAGGCCAGTTGTTTCGCATAACATCAGAGACATAAATCACATGGAAAACAGTGTGGTTTTTGACTTAGCCATTCATGCAAAACATGGCTTCATCACTAAATACAGATCTTTTATGGTTTTTTAGGGTTTGACCTTGGTGAGGTGACCGTTCAGAAATTTTGAGAGACCACAAGTATATCATCTGAATATGGTCGTCAGTCAAGACTTAAGTGTAATATGTTGGTGGTTATGTAGAGAAATTTTACTGTGTCTTGAGAAACTGCAGGAGAAATTTGAAAGACTGTTTCAGTCTCTTAAAATGCCATAAAAACACTGTTCAAAGCCCATATTTTCCGTGTTTCTCAAGCATCAACGTAGAAATGCATGTGCTTTAGCTTGACACTCGTTTTAAGACCTGAGTGTGGTGCAGCAGTTAGAGTATCATTTGCAAATGTTTCCTTCTAATGACATGCCAATCATCTGATGGAAAAATTTGGATTTGCTGAGTTTTGAATGGGTTTCTGAAGCTTAGCACAAGTGTTTCTTATATATTTTCAAATGTCTTTCAATATTGGTGGTCATACAGGTCCTTTGCATGTTTTGTGTTATTTCCAAATCTGTATTGCAGCTGGCACTTTTTTGTGGAATCCTGTTGTAACTGCCTGTTGTACAATTTTTTTCAACTGCATTTGAGCATGCTCTAACACACAAAATGCTTTTCCATTGAATTGAATGCCGTTCTCATACCTAAAACTGCAAATGCATCAATTATTTAACATTTAGTTTTTAGTTTTTTCTACGCATGCTGTTAACATTTCAGACCATTTGCAGGAAAAGTTATCCAAGTCCGCAGAACTTATTTTTTCAGTCATAGACTGAAATATTTTTGAAATGACCAAAAACAATTACGCATTTTGGTCAGAATGTCTAAAAATATAGGCTAATGAGCACTGTTATGGAGAGTTTTAATACAACTGTGAGGCAAATGATCGAAATGGCTCAGCAAAAAAAAAACAGCTGCAGAATGACAACAAAATTTTTGGAACACTGATTTTCTGACAGAATGGCCAAAAGTTGCTAGTAAGACTGAAAATATGATTTCTTTTACAGTTTTTGTTCTTGAACTCAACATGTTTGTTACAGATTTTTGATATTGTCTTAGTTAAAAACTGACTAAAAGAGTTCAGAACGCTGTCGATTTAGCATTTATCTTTGGTTTCCCTAATGCAAATGGCTAAGGACCATAATTTGGAATCATGGAAGAAACCTTCTGCAGACCTAAATCTACACAATCGTATAGTTGGTGATCAATGTGTAGACTGGTCACAAGATCATGTTATTGGAGTTGCAACCAGCAAAAAGCTGATTTTATGTGATTTTGCTGCTAAAATCAGTTCCAGCAAGCAGAGTGATGCCAGTTACCACATAAAGAATGTTTCTGTGCCTGAGGATGACTTGAAATTTGATGTTATAAAGCCACAAAAGGTTGAAGATTTTGAAGAAGCATGTGCCCAGTCTTCCAACATCGCTGCTTGTCCAGACACTGAAATATATAGTGTGAGTGGTTAAGCTGGAATAGTGATTTCAAACCAATTTGCATGGAATGGCAATATGGTGTGGTAACAGAAATTAAGCTTTGTCAAACTATATTTAATGTCTAACTAGAAGTTTGGCCAATTACCACGATGCTGATTTCCATGCCTTCCATTCACTCCAAATTTTATTAATTAGGGTGATGATTTATAGCTTGGATATCCAGTAATGACCTTTTTGCTTTCAATCCATATCGATGCAAACATCACACCATGTGTAATGACATTTAATAGTCACATAGTCATGCTGTTATGTTTTCTGAATGATTCTTGTGTGATTTAGATCGAAGGAGCAACGCATACTACCATACATCAATAAGCCAAGTAACACCCATCGTAAAATAGGCTGTTGTGAAAGCGAATTTATGCTTGTTTAAAGAAAGCAAAATAAATTTTTCAGTGCTTGCAGGTACATACTGGTAATTGTGAACAAAATATGAAAGAAATTTCTCTGCTTGCAGATATACATGGATCCGTGCTTTGACAAAGAAAAAGTAGCGTGGTACTGTGGACTTCAGAAACTCCCCTTTGTACCATTTGCAGCCATCAAAGAAAAAATGGCGTGGTACTCTGGATTTCAGAAAGTCCTCTTCGGACCATTTGCAGCCATCGATGGCCACCAACCTTTAATGGCTACTCTAACTCTTGATTACAGGTGAGTCGTAGTTTAATGCAAGTGTATGATTGTATTGGTGTTTCTAATGTGAATGACGTTACATTTTGCTGCGTTAGATGGTCTCCTGTATCCTTGTACAACACAATTCATTTTGGTGCAACAGACGCTTTGTGATTACATTTGATCAGTTTGGTAATCAACCAGCATTGAATTGGATATGTTACAGAAAAGTTAATAACTGAAAGGTTACGTGCACATACTAACCAAATTTTGGTCTACTGTCTTTTAGTTCAGACTACTACGTTGATACTGTGTCTTGTGTTGTATAGGATTTCAATTTCAGGTTGTGTAATGAATAACGATATGTTGGTTAAGATCGCATGCTATTGTAACAAATTGCTGGCGTTCAAAGCCTTCAAAACTACTGTCTACAAAATTTGAAAATAAGCACGCTACGAACTTATTTGCCTACGATAACGAATCTTTCTTAATTATATTTTTATGTGTATGTAGGGTGTAGTGCTATGAAATGCCCCAACACCTTCAGCGTTAACTGCGACATATTTTAAGGCGAGTAATTTCAAGGATGTGTACTCTACTTTCTGATCAAGTGATGCTGTATTAGAATATAACAGAACTAACGGATATTCGCATGTAATTCTAAAACACCCGTTTTGTTCCAGGCTTCAGATATGGTGCGAGCGGTCAGACGGAATGCAAGCCAATTGGCACCTAGGTTCTGACGTCACCAAGCTGCTCTCCTCGCATTTGTCCAGTCACAATGGACTTTACCGTCACTTTCCCGCCGTAGATGACCTCACAGAAATGGACCTGATCCGGCTGAAGAAGTTCTGCG
>JGI24022J15233_10010670_pt1 | contig 10430 bp, 7 predicted proteins | sample Ectturendosymbi2_FD_15233 | JGI IMG/M metagenome (IMG submission 15233)
CGAAGACAAAACCCGTATACACGCAACGTATGTGAGTTTTTGGGAACTAATTATTGCATACCCAAACGGTGTCTAATGGGCCACCTTCAGCAAAGTTTTCCTCCCCTGGCTCAAACCTCTAGTTACACCACTGGTTTCCACCCATCGCCCACCTCTATACTGTTAGAACCACTACTCTCAATCGACGAATTCCAACAACATCCATGGATTACCGATTGGCTTCCTCGAACAATTCCTTCTCTTTTCCCACCAATGAAGCGATATTCCAATTTCCAATTATCCGTTTATGGTGAGATTGACGTTTCCGCATTGCGTTCAAGTCTCCTACAGCAGTAACACTCTGTACAGCCCTATTCGCCTCCACAGGTACGTAACGTGAGGCCTCTACACGTGGATTGCTGACAGCGAAAACTGTCATGAAAGTTTCGAACGGGCCCGTCTGTCTAAATCAAGCGCGCGGGGCCTGGCCATGCGCACGGGCGACAGATGTGCGATTGGTTTAATTTCGCGCATTTCGTTGTAGCAAATGCTCGAATGATAGCGTTGGACAGACCGTTTGCGCAAATTTCATAGCCATTACGTCAATATCAGAGGGTACCACAGGAAGACGTTGCTGCTGGCACACTTGCGTAGGAGATGACCTGCGTTGAGTATATTGCAAGCGCAGTCAAGCAGCAACTACAGTACACTTGAAAAAGAGAGGCTATGTTTTGCACTATCATGTTTCTACGGTATACGGTGGAAGATGGTTCTGTTTGGTTTCTGCCAAAAAATCCCCCGGAGTGTCTTTTTGTCTTTATCGAAACATGATGCTTGCAATTGGGTGCTTTTTCACCAACTGTTGGTAGCCTTCTTTTAAGCAACCTACGCTTTTGTATTTAAGCACTTATCGTTCTTCGACATATTTATCGGGTGGGGAAATTTTGTAGCCCAAACCTCGGGTCATCTTTCTTGTCAAATATTAAGTCTTTCTTACTATTTTCATGCTAACTTGTCATTTGTCATGTCCAAAGGAAATTAGACTGGTGATGTAATTTTCTTTCTTTTGATTGATTTGCCTCAATTTCATTGCCTCTTCGAATATGAATTTGACTTAAAGTTTGGATGTTGTGATAATGAACCCTTCCATTGTGGGATTTGCACATATTTAGTGAAAAACCCAAAATCATCTTCCATAGTTATACAATGATTAACGTCATGGAATTGTAATTCCCGGTCTTGTGAGCTATGCAGACTTGGCGAAACATTATGCCAAACCATCGTGGGCAAAAGCTGAAGTGCGTGCCTGTCGGATATGTCCACCAGACGTTTCTGATGCGGTCATACAAATTATGTCAGTGGCAATGCCGGGTTAGCCATTACGTTACCGAGGCTGTAGCCTTAGGCCCAGGAAAAATTTGTGCTTCAATGTTTTTTTGATTTATTGTTTTTATTACAAATACTTGCAGAATTAGATATTGTTATGTTATGCTTACGTCGTTTTGCAGTAAATATTTCATTTTTTCGAGAATGTATTTCTGTTACCTTTTGTAGCTTAGTTTGCAAAATTATAGGTTCTTCTCTATGAAACAGCCATAGGCCTAAAAATACCCTTAATCCCGCCATGGTCATTGGTAAATATTCTGAAAAAAAACGTCTCAATTAGCACAACAGTAATCGACTGCAGGACGCAATGCACAATAATGCTTGGCAATCGAAGAGAGTAATGTTCACCGGTTACAGTTCTGTCCGTTTGTGTAGATAATTGGTTGCCATGTTGGGGCCAATTTTGTTCATTTCCACAATGATTTTGCGAGTCTTTGTTTTGCCTAGGGAATGCTTCTCCAGGGTTCATTTAAAAGATATCCTCCCAGTGTCTCTGTACAAGCTTGGATAAAGTGCTTTCACACATGCCATCACAATCACAATTGTATAACGCGGGCCATTCGTTTACAGTTCCTACGTCTTTCGTCTGGCGGACCGCCATCTTGGCAAAACTAGTCAGGGCCGTTTATGCAAAAGTTTGCGGTGATACATTTCAGGATAAATTCTGAAAACTCCGTAATGCGCGACATGCTGATGTTGCGAAAAGCGTACCCGTATGTCTTTCATATCATCAGTTAACAAACTTTTCGTGATTAACGTGTGTGTCTTGAAATGCGGGTAGGCATAAGCCGAAAACGGATTTGAGTGACGTGCTATGACTCGCACTTCTGCGAACTTAGACCAATTTCCTGCTGTGAGTGTCGCATGTGTTTACGTGACGTAAATGCACTGCCAGTGATAAATATTTACGCTGAAAAGCGTCATTGCATCTTTTATCAACGCTATGCGTTCTTGCAAAACCGCTAACGCTGTTTTGTTTTCTGTAATGTCTGAAACTTTTGTACACAGAAAACAACCGATGCGTGTTATGAAAGTTTATTTTTATTGTTATAGAAACACACGTAATGTTAAGAGTTCAGCACTTAAATCAAAACTTTGTTTTGTTCCTGATATGTGCGTTTTTCTGTCAAGCAAAAAGTTTTTGCGTTTTTTATTGAAACAAAACAAGAACATGACGACAACTATTCTGTGAATAAATTTAAATTCAAAACTTCCTCACTTCATAAAAAGTAGAGCACTAAAACTTTGATTGATTGCCCATATTTTGATAATATTAGCGTAGCAGTACTAAGCAGTGACGTCAGTACTAAGCAGTTTAGCATCAAAAGTAGTGATGAGCAAAATTAACCGAAAAACTTTGGCTGTCCGTTGTAGAAAAGTTAGATGCTTCGCAAACCTTTTTAACTTGATTGAAGCTGAATGTCAAAAGTGCAGATAGCTGTAATGTAGACCCTACATAAAAGTACTTGAAATGACCTTTTCTTCCATTTTCACCAAACCTAGGTAAAAGGGTGGAAGGATTTATCACATCAAACTTTGTCATTTACACTAACAAAAATATTTAAATAATTTTTACTATCGCAAATCTATTTTCACGCGATTCATTACGTAAATCGTTTGAAGCTTGGGTAAGAATTGTTTGTTTGAAAAATAAAACGCTATTGTCCCCCATCAGGCGTTAGTTTGTTGCGACCCAGCAGTGCAATCGCCCGTAAATAGAGGAGGGAGATGAAAAAAGTGCTGGTATACAAGAAATCTAATCGTGACCAACACTGTTTCAAAGTTTAGTGATTGCAAATATGAATATCATTTGGGTGGAGGCAAATTCCAAGTTCACTGTTTTTCAGATTAATTGCCTACAAGTTTGTTTTGCATGATGTGAAAACAGTAACTCTTTTGATTGGTCCATTAGAAACGTTTGCTTGTTAGGAATTAAATGCGTCTCATGGAAGTAGGATGCGCATGGTAGCAAAAGTTAGGATGCCTGTGGCAGGCTGAATTTACACTCTTGCACAAACTGATCAAGTTGGTGCAAAAATGCTTTTCAAGTTGTTTTTTTAATGGCGATCATCTGTATTAACAGCAACAGTGCATGTTCGTTTTGAAGAAAATCATCCGCACAAAACTGTACTTTTTATTATTCATTTATCATGTTAGGGACACTTTTATTGCAGTACACAAATAAAGAAATAAAACATTTGAATAAAATTAAATAAGCCTAAAGGAAAATAGCTAATTTCACAACTTTTCTCACCAGCAAATGTCATGTTTAAAGAAGTCTAATATACAAATTTTGAAACGCAACTTTAAACTAGCGGTGAAAAGCGAATGAAACCTAGAGCTGAAAAAATTGTTACAGTTTGAAACAATAAAATTACTGTAACAATGTCTTTTGCACCATGTGTTGCAATGTTTACGTTACAATATGTGAGAATAAAGTAAGATGAAACAACATGTGCAGCATTGCAGAAACAGCATCTGGACTGTCTAAAAAACTTGTACATAGAAAAAACAAAAACGAAAAAGCTCCAGCAGCGAAACAGTTGCCTTTTCCTCTCAACTGGAATCAAAACGTTCCAAATTTATCAGTGGATTTAGTGCGTGTAATTGCAAAGTTATAAAATGATTTTGTGAATGTTCATCCATGACGTCATTGTGAAGCCACAAAAGTTATTATGTGAAGACATTGCCGTGTGTTTTTGGATGGGAGCGCACGATAAGCGCGTGTACCACTCAATTCTGTGTTAATGTGTGCTTGTGAAAAGTGTTGTTTGATTTGATAATTCAATACGGTCTGCGTGAAACATGGTGTCAGGAGTGCACAGAGCAATCCATTAAAACAGAAGACGAAACAAAATGGCAAGTCCTTCAGTAAATATTCCACCTCCAGCCCCGATTAATACAAAAGGCAATGTGGCTGAGAACTGACAATCGTTTCCTAGAACAAAGGAAAAATTGTGAGATTGCTAAGGCCATGAATACCGCTGTTGGTAGCCTATTGCGCATCATAAGTTTTGTTAGGTTTTAGGAAACGATGCCTTTCGTACATACCAAAAGTTACCATTTACTGAAAGTGACAAAACGTATTTTTGTCAAAAATGCAAAAGACACCAAAAGCCCATTTTTAACCAATGATAAATGTCACGTACGAACGCTGTGTTTTTGGCCAACCCAAGCACGAACCCCGTGAGAGTGTTGCACGATATGTGACCAAGTTAGGAATATTGAGAGAAACTTGCAGCTGCGGTGACTTGCGACACGATCTTGCGAAAGATCGGCTGTAGTATTGTCATTATTGGTAATGGCGCATGACTCGTACTGCTTAGAGAAGATGAGCTGAGTCTTAAACAAGTGCTTCAGCGCCACCAATCGTGCTGTACAACATGCTAGACGACAAACTGGAAAGTAAATTTCTTTTGCGCATGACGCTACTGCGGAAGTCGACATCTTCAGTTTACTATCAAAACAGTACTGTGCTGCGCATGACAACATATACTGTGGCGTTGCCATTCTCACGGTCTTTGTCACGCATGGTACATTTGGTTTTGGCATGAGGTAACGGTATGATAGGACGGTGTAAGCGCAACCTGCCTGCTTCCAACTTTCTAGTATCTTTCACGAAGGAAAATAATTTAAACAAAAAATGTGGACATGATATTTATGTAATCCGCACATGCATTCTTGTTAAACAGCTTATCTGCAAGCATTAATAAACCTGTTCCCTGTTCACAAACTATATTTCCTGGTTCTGGCTCAGTGTTTCTCAGATATGCGAACCGCTGCATAGATCATGAACACATGAGCAATTTGGCAATGTGTGCCGAAGCATGTCCACGCGTTCAAAGAGATCAAATAATGTGTGGCGAAAACTCCTGTTCTGAAGTTTTACGACTCCACAAAACAGCTCACAATGAAATGCAATGCAAATTTACATGGTTTCAAAGACCTGCGTTGTTGCAAAATGGCCAACCAGTTGTATTCGCATCACGACCAATGACATCATCAGAAAAACGGTATGAACAGATTGAAAAGGAGTGTTTAGCGTTAGTAGGCAATGTGCGTTTGAAAGTTTTTCAATATGCTTTTGGTCGAATCGTCCCAGTGTACACACATCACAATCCTTTAGAACAGTGATTCTTAACCTGGGGTAAATTTACTCCTGGTGGTAAATTTCATCTTCCAAGGGGGTAAATTTACTGAACAATAAATTTCAGCCAATGTAAATTTTTATAAATCATTTGAAACTGTAAAAGTTTGTTAATTTCGTACTTTCAGTAAATTAGCACCATTGAGTGTAATGGGGGTAAATTTGGTAATCTTGTCCGATAAAAGAGTAAGATATGCAAAAAAGGTCAAGAACTACTGTTTCAGAAAGTCACTGTCCAACCGAATGGCATTTCTGAACAAAGCGTTAGGTCATCGAGGGACCATAGTCCTGCCTCTGAGATGCTCACTTGACAGATGTTCTAATCGGTATTTTCTTCTGCCGGAGATAGTTTGTCCTAACACAAAAAAGAAATAGGTTTTTGATGTCATAAGCAATCATACTGTTTAAAGAAAATGATTTGGTGCACTCAATAAAGTAGACGCACTTTTGTATTTGAACCAAGGGAAACTTTGTCAAGTGTTCTTTGGTTTGTACATTTCGTGAGATTGTCTGGAAGCTGTGTGGTAACAGTCATCCCTGTTTGTCCTGAAATCACTTTCAAAAACAACATGTAGCAGACGCATAGAAAATAACAATACGTTGTGTCGGGATAATATTTAGTTTCGTTTTCAAAGTTACATCTGATTTTCTACTTATCAAGGATCTCAGCTTATCAAGACGTACCATAAAATGATATAAAAGTATTTTTTTGTTAATTGCTTTTTTTTCACAAACCATACGTTGTTTCACAGTGGGCTTGTATTAGGTGGTGCTTCATTTTCCCGGTCCATGCATGGCTGCTCCGCTGACGGCATCACAATGTAAAATGACGATACTTTCATTACAGTCAATATGATCAGTGGACCAGTGTCACTTAATAGAATGAAAAAATTAAACCATTTGTTGCGGTTCGTTATTAAAGTAAAAAAATAGAAGACTCATCTTTGCGTGTAAGTTCATTAGGCATTTCATAAATCCTGTGCAGCATAATCTCGTATTTATTAAACTAGCCAGCCTTGTCTGAACCCGTATTAAAATGAGATTAAGATTACTTTTTTTAAAAAACTCTAATCTTGTTACAAGGCTTATAAAAGCAGAGCGTTGAAAGAAGCCAGCAACTTTTCTTGAACACTTGGAACAAGGCTGTGGAACAACGTTGTGGATATCACATCAGTATCTGAATTGTCACCCGCTGACTTCATTCACTGCGACATGGACTGCTCTGAGTGCAACGATATGAAAACATGGAGAGTTCCTTACATAAATAATCTTTTCCTCAACGACCCTATGCTCAAAGAATTTGAGAAAGACATCCGTATGAGGTATGCTTGTCATATCATAAAATGTTGGAATGGACGATTGATGTTGCAAGACTTTTATGGTCGTAATCGGCTTATGGCTGTGATTATTTGGAAAAGTGATAACGTTTGACAAAATAAAGTGAATGCTCAAGCTTTTCTGGAAGGTAATATTTAGTAAGCAAGCAGAAACTATAATTATTCAAACATTAAAAATACGCATACAGTAAACAGCCCTCATTGCTTCCAAAGTAGACAGAATAGACGTTTAGATATGTTTCAATGAATGACAGACAGAAAGAATTGTTTGTTATTGCTCAGCTTGTTTCATGAATCAGTAAGCAGAATTATATAAAAATTATACAAAAAAAGAAATTTGGAATAGATAAATCTGTTTTCATCAAGGTACGGAATCTTTGAAAAAAGTAAGACAGCAATTGAAAATAGTGAAGGTCTTGAGCGTTTCTCGGAAAGCTACAAAGATTTTGGGGTCAACATCTGTCACAATGGTGGAGTGAAGTGCAAGGAGTGGGTACCCAACGGATCAGCAGTTTTCCTGCAAGGACATTTTAGTAAGAAGTGTGGTTTTGTGTGATGTGCGCATAGTTTACATTGCAGCCGAGGTTCTTAATAGTTTCTTTTCAAATTTCGTTCCATTTGTTTTTCTCTTAATCCTAATTTTTTCCTTCTTCTTTGATTGTTTGGGAAACAGCTGGAGCTCAGTAGTTTAGAATCACTTGCGTTTCGCACAGGTCGCTATAACAAAACGCTTGGGTTAGTGCTACATCTGCCCAAGACCGTTTTCTCCATAATAAATCCAAAGCATAACCGATAGCAGAGTGGGCAAAAAAGAGAGAGGGCCCTTTGGATTTTTGAATTTGAGTTGCTGTTTAAAGTCTTATTACATTTCCTTCAAAAACTGTTTTTACCATTTCGAAATTGTGATATACAAACGCTGTTATTGCAATAAACGAAACCGCCTAAGTGGTATACTGGCTGAACACGCGCCAATTAAGGCCGTAGACTGTGTTCGATTCTCGGCAGGTGATACCGAGAATTGAAATGAGGTGCTTCTGGCCTATCTCACCTCTTGCTCGGCGTATGAGTGGGTGGTGCCACTGAACTTCTTCCAATGCAGCATAGCGACGGTATTATACCCACTTGGCTCCCAGAGCAAGCAAGCTCGAATGGCGGTCACTGAACAGGGGGGGAGTCCAAAGGGAATACAAAAGCGAACATGATGAAACTGCATCTGCAACAACAAAGGAAAAAGATTTTCTGGTGTTATGTGGATAAAATACTTATTCCTAAAATATCCAAGTAATTCAAAAAGACAGACGGTGCTGCTGTCACCATTTCAAAGGAGGCACTGTGGTCAATAAAACTTTAAAGGTAGACGAAATGCAGCATTTGTCAAACGAACGTTTTACACTATATTACTATATTTGTTTCTTTTTATTCATTCACATGATTTACATGCATCATCATTTTTTCAATAATCAATTTTTCCTTCTACAGTTCTGAAATGAAGCAACTCGGCATTTCAGATTGTGTTTTCAATCCATCCCTTCATTTTCCAACATTTCTTAATGTTAGTGCAAACTTTCACTCTCTACTGCAGAGTCCAAAAATTAGCATTTGCGGTATCAGCTCAAAAACGTTTCATTTTTATTGTAAAGTGCAACAGTGGGGCTGAATCAGCGTAAACATCATGTGACGTTTACAGAGTGGCATGTTGATCTGAAGATGCATGTGAACGTTGGTCTCATTGTTTTAATTGCTACGAGTGTTCCAATGGTAAAGAGCTTGTTGTGATGAAAGACTGAAAGCTGTGTTGAGATTCGTGTTTCGCAAAACATGGAATAATGATTTTTGTTTTTGCAACTTTCCAAATGCATTCCGCAAAGCATCGCTTGAAATGCTGATCTTTTTCTGGTTCCACTAATCAGCGGGCAAAGTGCTTCAGCACAGCAAATTAAACTTGTTGTTTGCCCTAGAAAATTTCTTGCAGACGACAAAAAATTGTGCAAACGAAGGCAAAGATTTCAAAGATTGTATGATTTCTAGAGTACAACTTACAGAGTATCTGTTGACTTTTCGTATTTACAATTTGTTTTGGCAAAAATTGTTGATTTCGCAAACTTCAAGAAGTACGACGGCTGTGTAGCATGTCCGAATTACGTGAGTACAAACAGCGATTTTTCCGAAACAACGCTCAATTCTGACGTAAGTCAGCATTTTGGTATATTTACCCAACATTGCAGTAAAGCGAAAACTTTTCTTTTTATTGCTTCATATGAAAACTATTCAATGGATTTCATTTCATCTGCTGTTATTTGTTTTAAACAAAGTTATGGATTTTATACATTTTTGTGGGTGAAATTAGCAACCACACTGGGTGAAAAAAATTCAAAATCCAATTTCATTTCAAAAAAGGTCAACCGTCCAAAGTCAGTGCACCATCAATGACATTCGTTTTATTCAACATCTAAATTTTAACTCCTGAGTTGCCTGAAACTGGGCTTTTTGTTTGCTTTCCCAAATATCTTTGATATACACTGATCGCACGTCTTTTGCATGTGAGGAGTGAGTCTCGTGCATTGCATTATTTTAATCTTGTTGACGATGACCATAGTTGCTTTTGAAATGTTCAACATCATTTCGTTTAATTCATGGAGATTTGTGCAATCTTTCGAAAACAGCTTTGCGAGACTGCCAAGTCTTACACTTTTGCCATGATTACATCGTTTTTTGCAGATAATTTTGAAAAATGTCCTTATAAGCCGATTGGGTACGGAAAGTGGGAGTTGTACATTCCACCAAACCAAGACGGCACCTGCCCCATCCCTCATCTTACTGAATTAAAAGTAAGACACGCAATGTTTTTTGTTTACCAGTATTTCCAGTCTGAAATGCTTTTGGACTTCATCCCGTAGTTTTTACACCAAACAACTTAACAAAACGTTTTGTGAAGAATGGCTGAAAATTCAAACTACAAAACTATAATCCGAAATGATGCGGTCATGTAGTTGTGGGACTAATTACAGGACTTTTGTTGTTCTTTTTACCCTTTTGCATTCATAATGGAGCCGTGTTCTGCATTAACAGCTGGTCATAGAAACGAAAGATCATCAAACTTTAGAAAGAATATCTCCCTGGGCCAGATACGTCACCCAAAATGGATCATCTTTTAAATGGATGTTTTGGAACCCACCCCACCATCAGGTTGTCCGTCAGGTATGGTGCGAATCTGTTAAAAAACCAAACTAGAAACAAATTTAATATAAAGCCTGGGTTCCCAACCTGGGGTACATGTACCCCCAGGGGTAGATTTTCCTATCTGAAGGGGTACATTTAAGGTTGGCGATAGAAGAGAAAAATATATTTACATATTGTTTATTTCCAAGTAGTTATATATATATCAGCGAATATTATTTTCAAAAATCATTATATACTTATTGTTAAATATATCCGTGAATAATCATGACAAAATATTTTGTCGTAAGAAATTGAAGGGGCACATGTTCATCTGTCAAAATGATGAAGGGGTACATGCTTATCTGGTGAAATGCTGAAGGGGTACATATTCATCTGTCGGAATGCTGAAGGGGTACATGGTA
>JGI24022J15233_10010674_pt1 | contig 10429 bp, 8 predicted proteins | sample Ectturendosymbi2_FD_15233 | JGI IMG/M metagenome (IMG submission 15233)
AACGAGGGGTTCGGTTGGTTGAAAGGTTTTGAGTACACCATGCGTCCAACATCCTTTACATTAGTAAAGTTAAAGCTTATAAAGGCAGGTTGAGAAAGTTCAGGTTGCATCCTAGAAGCACTAGGTAACTGCTCAGCGTATATCTTTAATGAAACATTAGAACGATGAGACTCACTTTGTCTTCCCGAAATCCTTGATTGTTCTTCATCGGGCATCAAATTTTCTTCTTCAGCATCTAGGTCTGCTAAGCGCAGTTGCAGTTTAGGTTTAGCTTCCATTGCTTCCTGTTGCAATTTAGCTTCCACTTCAAGTGCTCTTCTTGCTTTGCGCAGCGCAATCAATTCGCGGTTTATCTTGATTGATGAAGCAGATGAAACCTTGGAGGGTTTGTCTTCGATTTGACTCACAGAAGCGTCACTATCCGTACAACTCTGAACGTATGCTTGAAAATTGTCCCCATAGACAGTTTTTCTTTTTTGTAGATCAGAATACTTGTTACGAGCTTCAAGCCATCGCTCTTTATAGTCAGCTTTGTCAGGAACTGAGTTGAGGTACGGACAAGAATGTTCTAAGCATCGTGACATAGCTTCATCGAGTTCAATTTTTTTCTTAGAGGCTGTCTCATACTGCGAACTACCCATCAAACTTTCAAGTTCACCTTGCAATTTGGTGACATGTCCAATGTCCTCTTCATTGACTCAAGACGCTCATTGAGAACACCATCTGAATCCTTTGCTGAAGTACTAGCCGCCGGTTCACTTGTTGACAGCATCTTGTATCAGAGTAGGTCAAATAACCAGGAAGTTTCGACTTAACGAAGTCGCAGTAATGCTACCTTAATGTAATCAAAGTAAGCTTGACTCCCTGGCTTCCAAAAGAAGCCTTGTTTGTAAAATTATGTAGGGACAAACCGTTGTTTGTAAACTTATTCAGGTGTAAGGCTCAACTACAAAGATACGTCTCCGTTGGCTGCTATGACTTGCGAAAGCACAAAGCCTACTCTCAATGCAACAACCCCTTACGGTACATTTGGATTAGCAGTCGTTCAACTCTTTGCAACATACAATTGCAGAAAAAGATCCACGATGATCAAGTAACAGCGTTACAGAAAGTCAAATTACACTTGAGAAGGCGTCGTGCAATATCGTGGCGTATCTACAGAGAAGGACGTAATGTGTCCAGAGAGAAGGTCGTGGTGTTTTACAAACATTCACGGCACCAGGGAGTTCAACCCTAATGCACCTGCTTAGATATAACAACAACAGTTATCCCTGGCAACCACTTAGAAAGATGCCGCAGCCAATACAACAAACAAAGGCAGTTTAACACAAGCCAAGCTGATACTCGATAGCTGAGTTCACTACCACTTACTGCAAAGACCACTGATACTTCAACTTAAACCAACCAGCACGACGGCCGCCTAACCCTAACGCGGCGTACGAAGAATGTTTGATATGGTGGTTTGTTGCTGGCGCTTTATAACTACACTGGTCTTGTAGCGCCACGACTGAATGTCTACAATTTCAGGTGTCAGTTCACTTGTTTTTTGTTGTTGTTCTGGGTGAGTTCCCTGCAGCTCTTCTGCACACCGTGCGTCTGGTAAGAAGGCTGCAAAACCAATTTACAAGGTCTTGGTAAGACCCTGCACCGAAGCGGACGCACTTACCACTAGACTAGACCATGAGCTGGTAGTACGAAGAGCTGAACGTGTCGTTGTGAGCAAAGCAACAAGGCGACGATGCTCCGCTCCCGGCATTCCAGGGAATGCGCTTGATTAACTGATTAAGCGCCGTGGTTTGAGCGAGTGAGTAATTAATCGACCGTAACAAGGCCGCAGCTACCAAACGCCTTCACCTTTGTTTAAACCTTTCTAGCTGTGTTACATCTGGTGGCCAATATAACGCGCTGCCTGTTTGAACGCAAGGAGTCCGTTTATTTCGACAATTGGTCTAACTTTAATTGACAGCATTTGATATATGATTCCGTGGTTTCTTCTCTCCACATCCTGTGTCTGATAACACAGGATCTGTTTGGTTGTGATCAAACAGCTGTGTCAAAGAAAGTTGTTTTTCTGTTTTTCCACGCTTAGCACAATTAAATGCAGGTCGTTTCAATGTAGACCCTCAGTGACAATTTTCGGCTTTATGTGAAATAAAACCAAATTTTGCTAACCGTAACAACAGTTTCCTGATAAACTTTGAGACCAAAGATCTGAGCCGTGGTGATCATACCACTTGTTATGTAAACTTGTTTTGTTCATGGTTAAATGTTAGCACAGTAAAGCTCAGTGCAAGTTAGCTTTTATGTCTTCGAGCCATGCCTATTCATTGAAATAGTGTCTCTCTTGTTAACTGTTGAATTAATACGTCGCGCTCTCATTACTTCTTTAAACAACATATTTTTTCATCCAACCAAGCGGTTGTGAAATTTTGCAGCTGAGAAAAAATTGTAGCAGCTTTCTTTAAACCTGTGTTGTTTGTACAACCATCCAGTGACGAATTTACGCTTCCATTTTACGATTGAACCTTGGAGGCTACACATACTCAACCCTATAAGTTAAAAATCTGTCTCACCTCTTTGTCTTTGACCGCACAATAGCTAAACCATGGCAACAAGCCCGTTCCTAAGATGATAAAAAAAATTGACAAAAAAATAAATTCGGGCAACTTCGTGGAAACGTGATTTCGTAATTTTTTGAGACAGACATGAGTGCCGACGACTGCACCAGACTTTCGGCAGAATAGAAATAAAACAGTCTTTTGTATGTTACTGTTACATAAACTTAGATCGTGCGAATATAAGTGGTTCCAATGTAGGAAAACCAAACACATACCTCACTTAATTTACTTTCAATCTTCTATCGACGAACAAAGCTTGCAGCAATAACAATTCATAACACGACACTTACAATTAACCCAGCGCGGCAACACAATTCATCCCTGAAAACGCGCTTGCAAACCAAATTAGTGCAACAACTAACAAGAAAAAATAGTTTACTGCCGCCATTTTCAAGTGAATCTATATACACTAAAGGCACAACACATAAATAAAATTTCTTGCAACAAATTCACCGTGAGCTACAGATATTCAAGTGAAATAAAAAACAAAACAGACCACATATTGATTGATGTGGAATACACAGCTCAAATCTTTGATCTTTTCGATGACCAGAAATACACTGACCCAGCTAACAAAATTGGTTCATACACGACGGGTCTAAATGTTTCTAACCTGAAATAAAACTGGACTGTAGTTTTTACTGCACATCATGCGAGGCGACTAAGAAAACAGTTAATCTTACAACAAGCTTACGCAAATCGTTCCAGAACGTTGCTTACTTAGTTGACAATCACAAGAGCTACATACAGAAGATTAACGCAAAGTCCATCTGCTTGCAGAGGTTTTGGTGCAATATCGTTTAAACATATAAAAACGGTCAAGAAACTACTGGCATATACTAGGTAACCACAGAAACCGTCATTGACATGTATACTGTGATCTCTGCACATATATGCTGTCCATTTATATTAAGCTTTTAAGGCAGCATCTAGAAAAACAAAACCCCTTTCCACCTAGTGAATGACACACATTAGAACACTAATAACCGCATGTACGCAGCTTGAATCCATCAAACGCACATGGAACATCACTTGCTGCGCACCGTTACAATGATCACTTAAGTTTTACAGCCTCATTACACTGATAGTGACTCACCACCAATATATAGTTATTGAACCCCTTACCTGTAAGCGTAGAAACTGAAAGCACCACTTATACCATTTTGAATCGCCCTGCTCTAGAAATGAGTGGAATGGCAGTTCCCACTAATATTGTTGTGCAGAGCTCATAATGCACCACCCTGCTTGCTTGCATTTTCAAAAAATGAGAATTTCACAACTGTTTTGCGTAAACCCCTGTACGCGATGTTTATAATCAACATAGTCAGAACCTAGTCTTAACCTAACGCTTTTTGAAAAATCATCACCGCTCAGAATCTCATTGCAATTTTTGTTTCATGTTTTCAATTTTTCACTTTGCACACTGCCTGCGAATTACATTTAACTTCTTTATCCGATCACTGTGGTGCAAGTTCACACCTAATCGACGAAACAAGATGACAGTCTAATTGGAATTACCCCATATTTTATTTCTGAATATAGCCAACGGCCAACAGCTCACCCATAAAATATATGCTTTCATTGTCTATATTTATCATAGACAATTTCCCTCCCAAGACCTTTTGCTGTTACAACAGTGCAGCTAACCGTCAAACCGGTGGCTTAACGTCACCACCTTGTGGAGAAGAGTATTCACATTTTTAAATAGATATTGATAACAATGCCTTGGAACAATCAACATTTTGAAAAAGCAATTACTGTAATGTAATATTTTATCTCAGATATGAAACGCCACAAACTTGATAAACTTTTCCATATTTTAGACTATTAATTACCAACCGACAATTTCAATAAATATTATAAAATACAACTTCCATTTCACATGATGCTTCAAGCTGGAAGAGAAAACAGATGACGTACAGAAACAATCAAATCTTGTACACAGGAGAAGATGCCTGGATGAACAGTTCCTACGAACATCTGATGCTTGAACTTTAGTGTTTATATTTACTCAACAATTGCCAAGAAAGCTATAAGCGCTTTCTATATTCAACGAACATCAATTGCCCTAATAATCTCACGATTACTTCCACAATTACTGTTTTATTGCAACGAGTGAAGTACCCCAACTGTCCTCGTTTACAACTCTTGTATAACCGACAGACTGGAAACGTTTAAGTATTGCAACAATTCATCTTAATAATAGTATTTTTGTTTGTGCTCTTTTTTATAGTTTCTTTCAACCCATCTATAGAACAGTGGGCCCAGTTCAATAACCTTCACAACAACAGTCTCATTTCCGAAACTTCAAAATTCTTAAATTTACTGGTCTCCGTTGCTACCAAGCACGGTAAATGCATGACTGCATGACAATTGCGGTCCTCTGCGACGTCAATCATGCCAAACCATATTCACACAGGGTGAACACCGAATACATTGCATCTCAAACACCGTTCGCGGAAACGTTCAACACATGCGATCAGTGACGTTGACTACCAACAGCAAGCGTCGTCATAGCTTCCCATCGAAAACGTTTCTTGATCAGCACACGCGTTCTTCACAAACCACTGCTTCACGAATTAACAGGAGGACATAGCAGTAAAGTCACCTCAATTTCAATTTTTGCTGAACGACTTTACACGACATCTTTGTTCAAGATATTTTTGCAATTCACGACATTTTATATGCATGAAGTTTCAAATGCATTAATACTTTTTATAATAGTTATAGAAACCATTCGCATTTTTTACAAGACGGTATAACACCTTTGATTACATACGATACACACTTTTAGAATTTTTACAAACTGCAAATCATCCCAACGAACGACCAGCCAAACGGCTTATTGACACATTTTTGACACAGCAGCACGAAATGGCCCAAAATCGTTACGACTCATCCGTGACCCACTCTTGCTCAGCGATGCGTCCGCTCTCTACGTGGTGACGCATTCCATGCACATTTTCATAGTACCTTTAATCTGTCGCTGTCAACAAGAACCCTGTGCTACACATTAGGGTTGCATTTCTCTTGCACATGTTATCCAAATCAGTGAACCTAATAATTTGTGATTTAGATGCCAAACCCACACATTATGGTCAATATTTTATTTCAAAATTTCTCATGCTTTTACTGGCCTCACCAAATCATTTCTTTTGAACATTTTTTGACTACCTATGCAGCACCTGGTATCGAACCCAGTTGCGACACAATACATTTATTTGCAACCATTCCAAAAAAGACGCCTGCCTAACCGCTGGAACACAATGTAGGCCACTAATTTGCTTTGCAAACCTATTCATTGGCTCATTGCTGAAGTGACATTGAACTTATGTATCATCTTTTCATTAACTAATATCGTTACATTTGACACTCAAGGCGCTCACATAAAACTTCAAATGTGTCAGCTTTAATCATTACATTTGTCAAATATACTATAGGTGACGGCATCATTTTGCTTTTAAATTAGTTCAACCAGCATTGCTCTACATTAATTGACCTGGCAAGTCTGATCCGTTGTTCTTCATTGAAGATGCTAATCCTATATCAAACTCCTCATTCAGTTTAATATTTATTTCATAATGCTTACGATGCGCACTCGTGAGCTTTAATCGATAACAAACTCACTTTCTACACTGAGAAATAGTTCGGAACATCTGTATGACAAACATTGCCTCCAATGGATTTCGCTACTTTCATTCTTGCAGAACGCCATAATTTATTGCGAATATTAACTCTATATCTGCGTGAAGTCACAATATTTTTCAATTCTGCAATTTCCGCGAATAACATCTTGTTTCCACTTGCTGCAGAAACATTTCCCGAATCAAAATAGCTTGCTACCATGATGGCAGCACTCTGAAAAACGCTTCAAGTAAGATTTCAAAAGTAATTTTCTTTTCATTCAAACTCAGCCCACTTCACACGCTTTGCGCTGCACTCATCAGCAAATGCAGTCACTTTCCAACCACTCTTCTCGCTGATACGATTTGCCGTAACCAGGCCAAGCTTAATCGCATGTTTTCCCTTCGATGCTTCAGTCTGAATCCTACAACATATTATTAAAAAAATCCAGACCATACCAGCGCATACGTCACACGTAAATTGCATATTTGCAATCTAGTCGAATCATTTTATTTTTTCTCAAGCTTCGAATCCAGCAATACCAGATTCATCGCACTAACTAAATCTTTTAAACATCTGCTAAAGATTTACAGGTATTCCTCAGCGATGACAATTTGTCACAACAATAGGAGCATGACGCCTATTGTAGAGTTTCTCAATGTCAGTTAATCTACTGTACCTTTATTAATACCTTTCTCCATTTAAAGGGCGCTAACACCCATTGTAATTAGCCTCATACTTTGAAAAGATTCTCCAACCGACGATACTCACGCATATATCGAATGCAAATATTACATATCTCGCTCAAATGCTCGATAGATTTATTACCTAAAAATTGCTAATTTTTCAAGCGTTTCAAATTACGTCTAAATTTGCCTCATTTATTCACCAGTTACATTTTTTCTAAAGCTTCGAAACAGGCAGAAGAATATCGCCTATACTTTGTTTTTAAAGATAATAATAATTCTTATATGCACACCAACGTTAAACTTTCTTATGTAATTTTTACGTGTTTGAGATTGCAAGAATTAAGACAAGCTTTTTACAATTGTGCAAACCTTTTCAGGTTGATAGTGAAGCTCAGCTATTAGCTAATTTACTTCAATAGCACCATGCGCCAAACCAAATCAGAGACATCTCTTCATTACATGCTTTAAATGTCGCAAGGAAAAACCAATAGCAATTCCAATGATATTCCAAATTCGTCTCACATCTTAAATAAAAAAAATTTTTTCCCTGCGAATAAAACACACTCACATTTACATATTTGCATAAAATATTTCAAGAACTTAACAGTTTCATTTATTTTGTTTCATTTGCAATATATGACACACAAACTTTGTTACAATTCCTAATATTTTTTATCCATTACAGACGCATTTAACCTTACTATAACATTGTAACAAAAATATAATTGAAAATGCCGCAAACAAAACTCTTCAAGCATTTTGTAAAAAAAACGCAAGGTTGATGAATGTCCATCCCAACCTCCTCCTCCATTACTAGCATAAACAAATCAACTGGTCCAGCAACAGCAAGCAGGTACAACAAATACACGGACACCCATCCCAAGCATTCCGGACACTTTGCTGAGGGTGACACAGGCCGCACCGGCGTTTGAACAGAAAGAATGACATAATACACAACTGCATGTGCTCAGGTTTAACAACAGAAAGGACATAGCTCCTCAAGATTCCTCAGGCACAATGTGCATCTTCACAATTATAAGACCCACAATATGAATCATGCCAGTCTATACTTGATAATGACCATGAAATCACCATCACACGGGTCAATTTTCGACGGCAAGAACTAAAACATAACCCCCAGAATAACACCAAGCAAACACGTCATAAATATCGCCTTTGCTACAATCGCCAATGTCTGGACCACTTCATAAAAAAAAAAACTGTCCGCAATCTACAAAACAGAACATTAAATGAAGGAAATTAACTATGACTTTAAAATATATCCTTGCAAAACATCTGGGACAACACTTAAAAAAACGCATCCCAAGGACATGCCACTTGAGACAAATTATACGATCCTAGGCCTACCAGCCACACCTTTTAAAGAGCTTATACTCTCTAAACTCATACACAAAATACAAATCATACTTCCCCACATTACGTGAAAACTTTCATTTCACGGACTGCAACCGCTTGCCACACTTTTTCAAAATAGCCAAACCTTGTGCATAAATTTCACACTAGCAACAGCGCAATGACTGACATCCTTCTATTGCAACAAGTCTAACTATGCCTACACATTTCGCTGACAATGATCAAACTAAAGTAATTCTTAATTTTTATATCTTTCCAGCACATAGCTTTACTATAATATGACTAAGCAAACATTTGACATTGCACTTTCGAATCCTGAGTGGAAATCCACTGAGCAATCCAGCAAGGATTTCACACCTTTACACAGAAGCCCTGCTTGCGAACAAGAAAACAATACTGACCGAACACAAGCGATGAAATCAACAATAGCAGACACATCACAAGATCTGCAAGATAAGGATCAAGAAGCAATACGCGAGGATCTATATACATTCAGAGAGCAATTAGACAAACTGATCAACGTGTTACAAAACATTTCCACAACCTTAGTGACAATCAGCGAACATAAAATATCAAATAAGCAACAGCAAAACACATATCCAAGAAAGGTCATCGATATGTGCAAATGTTTCCATTACAAAATAAGAGGTCATATCGCGTGTGACTGCAGAAAAATATCTGCACATTTATCACAAACCAAAAATCAAAGTTCCAAACCATTTTATCATCCAAACTGGAATAACTTCCAAACAAACCCCAGACTACGTAAAAAAGACTTGAAATAAAGAAGGTACGATGTAACTCTACTCACACATGACGATTATCAGTATTGGTTCAAACAATTTTTTTTCACTTTAGCATTCACTTATCTAAATAAATTTTTATCATAACACATTTTCTGCCCACGAAGCCGAAATTTGATTAATAGGCCTTGCAAGCAAGAAGTTTTGATATTCTGATAGCATAGAAGTTACGAGATTTTAATTATGCAATTTACTGGGTAGAGATTATTTTTCTGCTATTTTTGTTTGCGGCGGATGGCCACTTCAAAAAAACTTGAACCCTGTAGCTATGTGGACAAGCCTGTTACTATGTGGACAACCCTGTACAATCCTGTGCTTGATAAGCCTGTTTGTACTGACTCAAATACCCTTTGTCTTAACCCAAGAAAACAAAATTACCATGGCAGAAAGAATCTCTACCTCTCTATTGAACAACACCTTTTTAAAGATAATCGACAGAAACGCCAGATCCATGCTTCCTGACATAGATGTAACAATGAAGCGAATTTCATATTTACACCTTCATCCCATCCACTTCACGCTAGATAAGAATGAAACAAAACATTACAATTACGCAACGGAAGCAAGAACGAATCAACGAAAATTTCAAAACCCCCAGTCCGGACAAATACAACAATCTACCCACCTCTATTCAATATTTTTTACTATCTTAAACTCTACACCTTCCCCTTGCTTCCATCTTCGGGTAAATTGCCGTAAAAAAACCCCTTTTCAAAATTCTCTAAGAACAATGAATCATGATATGACATGCATTCAGTTTAACAACTGAATCCTGGACTAACGCATGCATATATGATATAACAAAAAGTCAAAGTGACTCATGATATAGTTTGCATTCGCCTTAATAAAGTGAATCTTCAAAAAACGCATACATATATGGCATAATTTATGAAAAACCTTCAGATGACTTGCATTCACTTCCAAACGTGAACCCCAAACTAACGCAAGCATACCTGGCCAGATTCATAATTATGACAGTCACAGACGAAAATTTATGATTGCAACAACCCATGATATAGTGTGCATTCACCTCAAAACAGGGTCAAATCATTATAATCCAACAAGGGGTGTAACACAATGTCACAAAAATGCCTCATTTTTTTATATAAGGTGCACCCACATGTAAAATGGTCTGGAAAAAAAACATAATTGAAATCCATCAAGGGGCAGCTGAGTTATTTGCTTTTGAGTGTATCACTAGGTGGCGTTGCTCGCGATGAGCAAAAAAGACATATTGTAGTAAAATCCATAGTTCTACTGCTAGGAATGAGATGAAAACTGGTATTGTACCATTTTCAAGGGTGAGGAATTCAAAAATGCA
>JGI24022J15233_10010675_pt1 | contig 10428 bp, 7 predicted proteins | sample Ectturendosymbi2_FD_15233 | JGI IMG/M metagenome (IMG submission 15233)
CTGTATGCGCACGGCATGCGTCTGGTGCGGTGCGTTTGTCTATTGTCTATAAGTACCGCTCTTTCCTGAACCCGGAGCAGTGAGTCTGACGCGTCAATATAGAAACAGGTTCTACTCGAACGCAGACCATACCAGACGCATCCTAAAAAGACGCGACATCACAAAATCAGACCCATGCGTGCGCCAAAAAAACGCACAGGACGCAGCCGTGCGCATCTAGCTTAACGAAATTGAGCTGAACACTAGAAGTTGTTATCACTACGTTGCATGCAACATAAACACAGCTTGGAAAGACCTACCGTTTTCTCGTTTTCAGGATCAGATAAAAGCGTCACCAATTCATCCGCGCGTAAATCATTGAGGCAGCTTGTCACAGTGTCTTTGAACGATGAAACGTCAGATGCCATGCTCTTACAAAACCTTACTCACTGTAAACCAAGACCTGCCATAAGAGACGCAATTACGAGCTTTTTCGGTCTCATCTGCAGGCACGCAGGGTTCATTCGCATAAACGTATTGCAGATATGTGATAAAATTTCGTGAGCTCGAAGAAACACAAAAACTAGTACAATATCCCGCAAGGCGTTGAACAAATAGTGAATGACGCTCTGCAAGAACAAACACAAATTATTTCCTCAAACACAAAACTTTGCTGAATGGAAATGGCGAGTGTTGAGTAACTGCCACATTAAGGCTCTCGAACCTTCATCAACAAACCACACGAACTTCTAAGCCTAAATTTTTAAGTTTACAATCAACTGCCTTTTAAGTTCGCATCCCGTACCAGTATGCAAAAATGTGCGACAAAATTCTGGATTGAAATTTATGTGCAATTCAATAGTTTTGGACTGCAAAATACATCAGCTGGTAAACAGAAAAGATTAAATGTCAATATTTTATTATAGTATACCGTTTCAACAAGTCAAGAAAGCTCATCAGATGTATATTTTGTGTTTTTTGTGACTAGTGTCCAATGCCATCTCTCTTAATTTCCGCTGAAAGCATTTTAAGATACTTTTCAGATCACAACAAGAATCTACTTATGTTGCATATCCATACATAGCAACTGATTCTATCTTGAGCCTTTTTGGTATATTGTTCCAAGCCTCAAAAAATTACATTGTTCTGGGGTACCCGCTAGCATGCATGAATATCAAAAATCTGGAGTTGATACTTTTTGAAGACTCTTGGCAAGAACATTTTGGTATATTTCGCAGATACCCGTTGGTATGATATCCACAAAATCCTGAACTCTAATTTTCTGCAGAAGCCGCTACAAATCCATTTAAAAAAAAGACACGCTGGAACTGCCGCCACGCTTCACTCCACTAAGTTCGATCAAGCCACAGGTTGGTTGCCAAACTAACCTGTTTGCAGTGTTATGCTATAAGTACCGAATACAGTATTTACGAAAGTCCTGCAAGCGTTCACCAAAGATTAAGAAATACGTGAGGTACGTGGAACATCCGGAATTAAAATTACAGCTGGGGTTGTGTAAATCAAACCCCAAAGCATGAAAAAAACTTATTATGGTTTGTTTTTTAGGTGTTTTTTGGAACGAAAAGGCTTTTATTTTGCTGTTCGGTTTGGAATGTTCTGAAACACGTTTGGGTATAATTCTCCTTTGTAGAATTGGCAAAAATTACTGGTTCGCAAGCTTTGTTATGGCCAGTCTCATCATCAGTGTCACACATACTCTAACGCTTGGCATTATCTCGTCATAAGACTTCACAACGCAAAGTATTGTAGGCATACATGATTTCTTAAAGCACCGGCCGAACTGCGAAGTGCACACATAACATCTGTAAGATTCAAGTTGCGTACTAGCGGGAGCTTGCTGTACTTACAAAATGTTGAAAACGAAAAAGCGATTGCGAAACAACATTTGGTTTCCAATCAGAACGACCAAAATACAAAGTTCTTTTAAAAAACGTGCAGATTCAGAAGTACGTTAAGATCCCGACCAAGTAACACGAACAAATAGATTACAGGTTGTCTTTGCAGAAACAATCTAAAGCACTGCTCTTCAACCTTTTTTGTTACGGTGCACCCTTAATGATATTTTGACGAACTCATGCACTCTATTTCCTTAAACACTTAAACTCATGCACCCTATTTACTGACAATTCCCCCTTGACCCCAACTTCATTGCGCCCATGCTTGTAAGTACCCGGGTCTAAATAAGCAAGTCCCCTAATTCAGTAACTCAGCCACAGAATTCAGTTGTAATGGCTCATTGTCTGTTGCTTATGAATCACAAATAATAATCATCTACCTGTAATTGCAATTAGCGTGATATAGTGTAAAGCTTACGCACCACACTTTAGATTGTACAAAGTGTCGGTTAAATCCTGACAGTCGTTGGTTGGTTAATGGTTCATTTCTGCTAACAGAACGTTTTTGTAAAAATTCTGTTTAGTGTGACAAGTTTGTTTATGCACCTTTGTGAACCCTTTCTTAGTGGTGCACCCCACGTATATTTTGGTGCACCCTAGGGTGCACCGCGCACACCGGTTGAAGAGCGCTGATCTAAAGAGCAGCTGAAAAATGCAAACAGAAACGCAGACACAAGTTCTACTTCTTGCATAGGTTCACAACTTTAGTAGATCTTATGTATTCTTGCACCGATCCATTCATTAACACGGAACGAATAAACAACTTATCAAAGAACGACCGCATCACGGTGACTATAAGGTCTCTTTCAAAAAGTCTTCTCGCCTGTTCATCAATCCACTAAATCCTTTGCTTGCGCCGAAGTCATTAACGTTTTAATTCTTAAAAAGAGAAACCTTGAGATAAATGTTTTTTCACATTTTATTTTTCACCATATCTCATATCCATCCAGACAATGACTTAATTAGAACCATGCTCCAAGTCTGAAACTTCACCATTAGTTCAAAGCAGCAAAAACATGGAGCACATCGTTCAACAAGCACCGTCCATGCTGCGCATCATACTGTCCTTGACCGTCTTCACGATGAAACCCTTTTACCAGACGTCAACTCCACATCAACACTGTTCATTGCAATGATCCCACACGCGTATCGCACTAACTTTAAGGAATGAACGCGATTCAGTCGGCAAGCGAAAAATAAGAAATCGCGGCCGCTAACAGCGCAGCACAGGCGGCGGCAGCTGCACCTGCGAAAAAATGGGTGAAAGGATTAGCTGTGGTGGCAATTTTTCATTTTTTTATCGATTCGAAACCTGTTTATCTCGTCAAACTAGCCCAAATTTAAAATAATAGTTATAGTAAAAAACAAACGAAATTATCGTAACTTTTCCTGCTGTTGCTCGTGACTGCCAAAAAGTGGAAACTATGGTGGTAGTTTTAAGGGGCAGCAAATGCAAGCAATTAAGGCAGTGGAAAAAAGCAAGGCACGGAAAAGTAACTTTTGCCTGGAAAAATTAATTGCTCTTACATTAACATTGCGACAAATAGACGCAATGCAATTTCAAGACCTGACCAGATATTCCGTTTGCACTCAGTTCATAACACCAAAGGCTCTTCTTTCACTGCAGCATTCCGTTCCTAGAACGCTATTTTTCCAGAGAGAAAGCTATGGGATGCAAATTGACTATATTTTTCATGTTACAGCACAGACTAAACTTTTCTTATGTCGTAAAGCACTGATTTTCGTAGGTTAATCGCTAGGGCCATTTTTTTATGACCTAATAAAGTTGATCATATGACTTTATTTTTCAGAAAATATGACTTTATATGACCAAACAAAAATGACTGAGCTAGAACGTATAGAACTACTGTACAAAGAAGCATTACCAAATAGGCATCTAAGAGATGGTAACCCCATTGTTTGTTGAAGCCGGGCCCACTAACATAAACAGCTCAAAACATGAGCAAAATATATAGTATGGTTTGAACTTTGAAGCAAATTGAAAGCATGCATGGACACTGGTTTGTTTCTTTGGAGCAGCAAGAACTTATCGCTAACTGACTCCCACACGCACGCACTTTTTCGCGACAGCCAAACACACACTCTGGGCAATCAAATGCGCCGAGAAAATTAAAACAATCGACTGAGCTGGTTCGCTCCATTTCATAATCTTGTCCATGCCCCGCAAGGCATGTAACTTAGTAGTTACATAGACTAATTAATAGGTTTGAAATAAAGCACTAAGTGACGCCAAATTATGTAATACCCAGGGTTCCTACGCAATTTTGGAAATAAATTTCCATACTTTTTCAAGACCTTTTCCAGACATTTTCCGGACTTTTCCCGGACCTAACATTTGCGTATGACCAACTCAGGTTATATACAGGCACCGTAATATTTAACACGATATAAGTAAAATTTTATCAATCTTGAATAAAATATTATGGAAATGCATGTCAAAAGATCAAGTCTGGAAAATTATTATTTTTTCCATATTAACAACCCAAAGAAAATTATTTTTCCGGACTTTTCCAGACTGGAAAACAACCAAAAAAATTTCCATACTTTTCAAGACTGCATAGGAACCGTGAATACCAGATGAAGCAATCGCATCTATAAAGGACTCGTAAAATTAAGTGTGACATTTTTAAGAGCATTAAGACGGGTTCACAGTCACATGGGCATTGATAGCGTAGTATAGGTTAGTAGGTTAGAAAATAAAGGTGCAAAGACCAAACAGCTGACCTCCTAAAATGCAGTCCAACAGAAAATGTACACAAGCATTCAAAATGACTGCTGAAGACACACGACCAAGTAAGCTTCACGCAACGAAATTATTTTGATAAAAACAGCAACAGAGATGAAATTACCAAAGATACTTGGCAGCCGAATTTTCTTCTGATCTGCGATCTTTTCTTCAACTTGAGGTTGACTGTTTTTAACCTCACATACAGAAGGTGTCTTACGAATTGTTACTACCTCTGGAAACTCTTCCAGGTCGTTCAGCAATTCACTGGGACTTACTTCTACGTCCAACGTATCCTGTAATTTCAAAAGAAAATTTGCAACCTTGTTCAATATGCTGTAGCTAGCGCAAAGAACAAATAGCCAATCTTAGAAACCTAACTTTTACTGTAAGGTTGGTGTTTTTTTCTAATAGTACGAACTTTTGCGTTGAATAATCATTTAGAACGTCGCGAGTTCTTTCAGAAGAAGCCATATTAAAATTGAAAGAGTTGCAGAACTTTTTCAGCTTCATGTGCAAAAAATGTTTCATTGCAAAAAAATGTTTCATTGTCTACTACGTCGTTATTTTCTGATACAAATCACTTCGTAGTATGAGCAGCTACTTTTCCTTTGCTAGATTATGCTTAATGATACAGTAGATAACAAAATTTTGCTAGGAAATTTTTCGGGGCTTGGTCCATTTTTCATACCATATAAGGTTGTGACGCGACTTAACGCGTGACTTTTGTTGTTTGATACGCTGCTGCAATGGTGAGGCACAACGGCTAAACGCTAGATCAGTGATTCTCAACGTGGTCCATCTGCAATTTCAAGTGGTTCACAGAGGGTTCCATTAATCCTTGATAAAAGGCTCCTGAAAATTGTAACCTTTACCGTACAATAAATCATGTAAGACCATTTTTAGGTTGTCATGTTTGACTTGTTGTATATGAGGTGAGGTGCCAGCACAGCAAAGTGGTCCATCGGACAATTTNTTCAAAAAGATGGTCCATGGGACAAAATGGTTGAGAGAACCACTGCGCTAGAGCATTTCACCATCATTCCAAAGAACCACTGGGAACCCAGTAGTTATAGCTGCTTATTCCTCTATGCCAGCGTGGTGCAACTACTTTTGACCTATGGGCCATTTTACAAAAACGTAACAACTCGCGGGCCACTTCCAACAAAATGATGAAAAAAACACAGATTCACAAAATTTACAACTGAAAAGGAAAAAAGTCAGTGCGTCAATGAAATTATTACACAATAACGAATAGCAGTTTATTGCAAACCTCTATCAGTGGGATGCGTGTGGTCGAGGCTTCTCTGACACTATTGTACCTAGTAGGAATCTTTCAGTTTGGGAAACCTATCTTTGCTGACTAATTTCCGTACGCTCTCTACAATCTAGTCTAACGTTATAAAAGTTTTTACGCTTGTTCGAACAATCAATACTGCAAAGCTCGCGGGCCCTAACAATTCTGTCTGCGGGCCACATGCGGCCGCCGGGCCTGTAGTTGGACCACACTGCTCTATTCCATAGGGGTTGGACCTTGCGACGTCGCTCAGTTCATATTGTACACGCAACACCGTTAACTGTCATTTTGTCGGAGAATGTTTAGTCTTTTTTGGTTGACACCGGCTTTCTTGCCATGGTAATATCAGCCTTGCCCCCATCAGGATCCATTGACGTTATTTAATGCTTTAAGGAATAAATGACGTACTTTCACTGCTCGGTTCATGTCGTACAAGCAACTGCGGCTTTCAAGTTTAATCAATGAAGAAGAGCTGATCGTGGTACAACTCGTCAATAAAGAATGAATGACATGGCGCGAAAGAAAATGGATCACTCACAATAAAACAGGTTGTCGTCTTCGCCTTCCTACGGTAACTTTAGCCAAGGAACGATATGTAGACGTTTGTCACTAAAGCGCGATAAGAAACGAAGAAATCGCTTACTTTTATTCTAGATATGCAGTCTTCGACAGGTTCGTTAGCGAAAACACATTCAAAGAATGTAAAATCATCTGCACCAGGCTTGAAACCTACTCTTTTAGGTAGCAGCAAATCTGCAAGACAAAAAAATTAATCAGCTTAGAAAACTTGAAGTGATTACATCAGTTAAACCTTCTGCAACCAAATCGTGCAGGAATTTGCAGTATACCTCTCGCGGATGACAGTGGTTCATTTGCATCTTGCAAGTCCTCAACCAGCAAGTTGACGCGGTGATACAGGTTTAGAACTAAATCTTTCCGGAGTTCCTGAAAACAAAACAGTTTTTATACTCTTATAGCAGAGGCGCGAACAGCCAAGGCACTTGCCTTACCCAGGTCGCCTCAGCCACCGAAGCTTTTAAAGGCAGATAAGCACAAGTGAACATTGAGCCCTTCACGTGTATTGTCCAACCATCTGCAAGTACTTTCATCTTGCCTGTCTGAAAATATCACGCAAATATCGTTTACAAAAATTTGTAGATCACACATGTTGCTTCAACCAGAACAAATCACCTACAACTCGCACTCACAAAATAGTCACGACGTGCCTGGAAAAATAAAATTCAGTGTGCAGAAGATAAACCTTAACCTGAACTCACATAAGTGGACGGATCTCGATGTAGGTAGAAGCGACATTGTAATGTTTTCCCCCATTTCGATAACGGCAAAGGTTTGGTCTTTCGACTTTTTCCTCCACCTCCGCCAGGTTCAGCATCGAGAACATCAGATTCTTCTCGAAGTTTTCCGTTTATCTCTACGATACTTGACAACAGATCATTACAGCAATGTCCAATATCATCCTGTCATAAAATCACACAATCTCACTTTGTCATACAGGCTCAAGCAACGAGCGCTCAATTCAAAATAATGCAAAAAAGTCGGTCAAAATCAGACACACACAAGCTCCCACAATGATGCTTCCAGCATCGTCATGAAACGAAAACTATTTTACAAGCCATCCTTTTGCCCAGCGCTTTTCAAACTTTGTTTCGTTACGGCACACTATAACAAACACTCCTACTTTATAAAAACCCACTCTTCACAAACTTTGTAACGCATAAAACTTTCGCGGCACACTTCAGCCTCTTCAGCGGCACACAGTTTGGGAAACACTGCTTTAGCCAACTATTAACCAAGTTAATGAGTGTTTTGCGCAATGTTGTAATCTGCTCCCAATTATCACAAACACAATTTGACTATGCTTGAGAAGCAGAGCAAGATCACCAGAAGCAGCAAAGACATACTACTGCATACCTTAAAGCGATTTTCCAAGCTATCTGAGATATTTTCCATGCATATGATGAAATCTACATTGACTTCAGCCTCAACACAGCTCCACCGGGTGACAGGGGTTTGATACTTGAGTTCAAATGGTCTACCGGAGCTCTGCGAGACAAGTGTTCGGCGATAAAGTACAATAGCGGAAGTGTATAAGTAATTACCAGCTTATCTGCAACAGTGAGATTTTGCTATGGTCGGCTTTGGGCGGTGTGCATTAGATAGTATATCTGAGGAAAAATGAGATATTTTGCACAGACGGAGAACATAGTGTGCTAGACAAGGTTTTAAATATCTTGCGCCATTGTACGTTTAACCAAGCAAAACCGAAATTTTAAGCTACTGCATTTTCAGCAATCCTCAGCACTTTTCACGCAAAATCGTACCATTCACCTGCAAATCCAAAAAGCCTAAACAACTTGCAGAACACTGTGGCAAAACCACGTCGACTGGAAACTCGCAACTTCGCTGGTTAACATTCCTGCCTGTCTAACGAAGCAATTGAACCGTTAACTTCAACTAGGCCTTTGTAAAAGAATCGAGTTATGAGTAAATTCTTTGAACTCCAACGCGTCCTTGAAAGGAAAACATTTTTAATGCACTGCCTGTTCTACTGTTGAAGCTCTACGCGCAAACAAATGCACCGAGTCAACCCACAAACAAATCGGTAAAATCTCATTAAATGTCGCAATAACCACACAGATACTGTCTACAATAGTAACCTTGAATTGCTTTTCTATAGAATAGGTACAATGTTGGTCGCTCGAATCATGGAATAGCAAATGATCGCAATCGACAGCTTTCAAGCAAAAATTAATGGCAGTGGGCAAAAACATTTCAATAATCACAGCGGAGACCTTACAAACTTTACAAAATAAGAACAAAACGATATGTACACGCAAGGTTTTTCACAAAGTGAAGCCAATACAACAGATTAAATGACGGATGCGTTTCGTAAATATTCCCAATCCCATGACAACACATAAGATTTGCATCACCTAGATCAGTGCTCTTCAACTTTGTCATCGTGGAACCCCAGATATGCTTTCGCGTTTGTCAGGAACCCCCTATTTTAAAAAATTTGAAAAACACGAATTACTTGATCATGCGACGAAAAGAACCCGTATCGTAAAGATGTGTCGTCCCGTTTTCTAGCTTTGGCAATTGAATTACTGTCTATTCGGTCCGCTTCGGAGGAGGTGCCTCTTTTACATTTGAACTACATTGCTCATTACCGTCCACACCTTCGCTGTTGTTATTATTGCGCTTCACATAAGAAAATATGCTATTTTGCTTCACCTGGTTTGAGTAAACAGTAAAAAGTTGGGTTTTACACTGTTTTTACTCTATTCCCACAAAGGCTGGACAGCAGGTCTGTAGTATACTCTCTACTCAGTCTGCTGTAAACTGTACATCGGCAACATCGTATAACTCTGATGCAGCAACAAGGTTCTTCTTAATTACACAACAATGAACAAGTGACGTAAAACTACCAATATTTCTTTTTCGGCTATTAACTGCACTCAACCTCCGATATAACTAACTGGCCTACTTAGAGTGTGAATGCGGTACGGTGATCTGTGATCTAACAAATTTCATAATGACGCATCAACATACTGAAGCAAGAAACCAATTCCCTACAAAACGAGGAACCCTCACGGAACCCCTAAAACAAGGGTTGTGGAGTCGGAGGTAAAATATCCAACCTTTCCAAAATTTCCGACTCCGACTCCTTAACATAAAGTGAATGAAATTTGGCTTGTAAAATCAATGCAAATCGTGGTGCACAGCAAGAAATCTGTTTCAACAAAAGTTTCAAAAGAAATTGTACCATTTCAACAGGAATTCCCAATTTGGGAGTGTGTTGTAAAAAAATGATCCACTTGGACACCCAGAGTCGGAGTCGGACAAAAAATCGGACTTCAACTCCCAGTGTTGTTAGTAATCCGACTTCGACTCCACCCGAAAACTTCCCACTGCTTACGACTCCGCAACCCCGCTTAAAACTCACGTAACCTCACTACATGTTTTGCGAAACACTAGAGTTCCGCGGAACCCCTGTTGAAGAACACTGGCCTAGATACACTTTGACAGAATGGAATCACAGACGATCTGGAGTAAAGTAAACACAAAAGGTATTCTTCTAAACAAAAATTGGCCAACCTTAGTATGAAATAATTGTTACAACTGCAGTCACTTAGCATCAAAATCGCATTACTTCGCAACTGCAAAGCAACAACGATGTTACAAACTGAATGGATCGTCAATATTAGTATGCCCGAAGAGCGACCCGCGAATACATTTCACATGACACGCGGTTCTGTTTTCAGGTTGTGTTGTTTATGGCTTGTTATAGCCTCAATTATGTTTCTGTATCGACTTCTCGCAGCTTAAGACGTTTCTGTGGTGTTTTGATGTGCTGAGAGCGAATATGAACACAAAAACCGTCGCAAAGAGTGTTTCCCCCTGAGCGAAATGCCTGCACGGTGCTAACCTGCACCAAGGAACGTCCGCACTCACCTGACACTGCTTGC
>JGI24022J15233_10010682_pt1 | contig 10423 bp, 6 predicted proteins | sample Ectturendosymbi2_FD_15233 | JGI IMG/M metagenome (IMG submission 15233)
TGTAGCATACTGTGAGAGAGGTAGTGATAGATCGCTATCAGAGTGGTTGTTGCTACTTGTTAAGCATTCACAGTCAGGAAACAATTCAGCATTGCAATGTTAACAGTCATTCATCTACGTTTTAAGGATCAAGCTCCCCAACTTGCACAGAGGTAGACCTGAGACTTTTTTTTCACTGAGGGGTCAGCTGGGCACAATATAATGGCACTTTATCGTGTTTTAATGCAGTATTTGAATATTGTGATCGTGGAAATGGGTCTCATACTGTGACTCAGGCCCGTAACCAGGGGGGGCTTAGAAAAATGTTCGCCACTCCTGGAAAAATGTTTTGGACATAGTTCAAATCTATTGGACATAGTGTAAAAAATTTGGGCCCCTCTCAGAAAACTCTTCGCCGCCCTTGGTGTCCCAAGCTGGTTACAGGCCTGCTGTGACTTGAGTCTTTCCAAATACCAGTAAAGTGATTCAACTTTTTCAGATTCAAATCCAATCCAAAAACTATATTGCAAAATATCATGCAAATACGGAAACCGAATCTTGTTTAAATCTAAATCTCTGCCACTGTTATTAGCCTAAGCCCATGTGGCGACGTGATTACGCCACATATAACGTTGAATTCGTAGCAGCAATAGAAGAGTGAACCTGGTCAAATGTATAATCGCAATTGCTATTATGCTGAGATTCATCAGTTCGACTGTTTCTTTGTTTGGCTCAGGTTGACGCAGCATTGTGCTTGCAACAAATGGCTCCCAACGTGTTGGTGGCTGCAATCCACTGTTAACCTGTGGTCCTGCAGTAGCATGTACTCCCAAAACTGAACCGAAAGTTGCGATAAAGTTCAAAAGAAAATAATCAGTTCCAATCCAAATCTGTTCAAGCAAAAATGATAACATCCAAATCCATCAATATATTGAAATGTCGCAAGATTTAAATCTAAGTACATGTTCATCTCTGGTCATTTTCATGTATTAGGCATGCGAAAGACAAGGAAATATATTTCTTGTGTTGTGATAAAAAAGCTCGAACGGCAAGTGCGCAAAGCTTCACACTGTGGCAGCAAGCAATAATAGAGATCACCCAATGAGATTACTCTATTATTGCTTGTTCACGTCACATATAGTTGTGTGTTGCTCTTTGCGCACATCCCATTTGTGGTGAATCGCACTTTCAACCCAACATCAACTGAGAGGTTACAACAACATCCCCTCCTTTTTGCAGTGAACCGCACCTATCGCACATTCTTTTTGTGAAGGTTGCACCTGGCACCACCTTCATATCCTGGTTAAAGAACCACTTTGTTGTGATTGGAAAGCCCAGGCGGCAAGTATGCAAAGCTTTACGCTGTGGCAGCACGCAAAAATAGAGATCCCACGTCGTGCTCATTCTATTTCTGCTTGTTTGCGACACATATATATGCAGTGGCGTACACAGAAAATTTTCATGGGGGGGGTTTGGTTCAGTGTCATATGGTGGTCATTTATATTTGGTGTGCACTGTTTGTGACGTCACAATTTGACGTTCATTCCGTGGTATTTCCATCAAGTCGAATCCCCACCAAAACATAATTATTACTTTTTGGCCCATTTACAACGTTCCTTGAAATTTGCATGCAAATTTATTCCGTGGTATTTGCATTAAGTTGAAAAATTAACAAGCAAAAAGTATGCGAAAACAATTATTCTCCTTTGCGCAGGTAATAAAGTTTTGTAAAATATCATGCTCAAGGGAGGGGTTAACCCCAACGCCCCCCTGGTTACGCCATTGTATATATGGGTGTTGTTCTTCACGTACATCCCGTTCGTGGCGAATCGCACATTTAACACAACACTAACCGAGTGGTTGCAACACTTGCAGCAAAGTTGGACTAGACTTTTTTAAATGACTAAGAGTGAAAGGGACAAGTAAAATGCAAACTGAGAAAACTTAGATATAAATAACCTGCAATCAAACTTGTTGAAACAAATTTGGGATCAAAAGCTGAGATTCTTGCAAGAGCTGCACAAACCTCAGCGGCAATGGGAAAAATAAAATCCATGTGGAAAGACCAAAACATCTCTCTCCAAACTAAGGTGAAACTCGTGTATGCTTTGATATACTCCATCTTTCTATATGCTTGTGAATCCTGGATACTAACAGCAGAACATCAAAGAAGGATCCAAACAATGGAATAGAGATGTCTCAGAAGAGTGCTCGGCATCCCTTACAATACTCATACCACCAACGAGGAAGTGCGACGCACATCACCCAACATGTTAACCAGTAACCACTACGAAGATTTGCCATAGTGAAAACAAGAAAACTAAGATGGTATAGACACGTTATAAGGTCCAATGGACTCTACAAGACTATTCTCCAAGGAACGGTTCTGGGAAAAAGAAAACGCGACAGACAGAAGAAAAAATGGACCGATAACATCACAGAGTGGACAAAGAAAACTTTCGCAGAAACTCAGGCAGTCGCACACAACCGCGACAGACAGAAGAAAAAATGGGCCGATAACATCACAGAGTGGACAATGAAAACTTTCGCAGAAACTCAGGCAGTCGCACACAACCGTGAATTGTGGACTCATTGGTGCTTCAGTCCTTAACGGTGGCGCCCCTAACCCCTTAGAAATACGGTTATGGGACAAGAAGAAGATGTAGTCGAGACCGTAACTTTTGAGACCGTGACCTGGTTAAGACGTCGAGACCGAGACTGGATCAAAAAATCCTAGACCGAGACTGGAGGCTTGAAATCCGAGACTGAGACAGAGACCACTGGTGTACGGACTACGGATATGAAAATTTTATAATCGGATTGGATCCGAAATTTTTTCATAAACTGCATATCTAAAGTGTATCCGAAAATTTAAAATGATTGACTCTGATATCCAAATCCGAAACCGCCCACTCAGCTGTAAATTAGCCAAAATATTTGGTACTGTCTATTTTGCCTCATGAGGCAAAAGTTGTGATTATTTTGCCTTTAGTCAGACACGACTGGTTGAAGTGGTCATGTGACAAGTAGAAGCATGATACGTACAAGAAGACAAGGGTTTTAGGGTTTAGGATTAGATATAGGAATTAGGTTAGTCTGCTCTGCAGTTAACGCAAACAAACAAGAAGCCACTAACGTAATTTACCAACACTGAAACCATGACAACACTCGTCCATTGGACTAAGCCGTTACAGATGTTGTTATCAAGTGAGAAGGCAGGGCCGTCGCCAGCGGGGGGATAGTGGTGCCCGGCCCCCCCATTTGAAATGGGTGCCCCCCATTTCACATTTGGCCCCCGATTGCTGCATACATCCAATACTGTATTTTAAAAATGCGGGCCCCCCTTCTGGATTTTGACCCCTCCTCCTGGTTTTTGGCCCCCTCTGCTGCTAAATCCTGGCGACGGGCCTGTGAGAAGGTCATGCGTTTTGAACTTGTCATGTGAACACTTCAAACAATTGTGTTTGTTTGAAGGTAAAAGCGCCCCAGCAGTGCTGTTGTATCATGAGACAAAATGGACACTGCCAACATACTTTGTCTTGAATGGCATGGCTACAGCTGCCTACAACAATTAGTTTATGAGATATTGACAAGAAGTACACAATTATTTTTCTATGCTCTCAGTCTGAAAGTTAGAATCCCCAGCGGCAGCGAACACTGCAGTCTATTGGGAGAAATTAGACAAGTGGATTTTTAGTAAATGACTTCAAAATCAAGATTTTTTCCATGGCCACATTTTATTTCATTTGGATAATCCGGGTCCGGTTGAAAGGGAAACGATATCCAATCCAAATCCAAAAAAATCAAAATATCCGGCAGGATTTAACTCCAAAATCCGGTTCCTCTACACCACTGACAGAGACCCATCTCATGACTTCAAAATTTGTGGATTTTGCCGAAATTTACAAAAAATTTCGCAATCACTTCCGAGTTGATCTTTTCGAATTTCTGGCATTTTTCCGACCTCTTTTGATTGTTTTTTACCAGCAAATAGATGAAACAAAAAAGTCGCTGAATTATAGAAGTTTTACTAAGCCATTTCTTTGCGATATTCAAAGACCCAAGACAATAGGCTGTGACACAGACCTGCAGCTTTGGAGACCGACACTCTCAAAAATGGGTCTCGAGACGAGTTCCTATACAGAGACCTGGTTTCGAGACTCCATCACTGGCAAGTTGTTCAATTTTTTGCCAGCTATCTGAATATGTATATGGTATGGTTTTGTCATGCATTTTTGTCACTCAAATCACGAAATATCACGAATGCAGCATGAGGAAAAACAACAATGTCAAAGATCACTAATTGTTTTCATGTTGGCGAGAACATAAAAACATCAGTAGTTTCAATTTTCACAGTTTAATGATCGTGTTCTAACCAGAGGTGGACGTGGTCTCATTTTTTTGACCCCATGTCCACTCCAACTTCGAAAAGTTTTGCTCCGCATCTGCTTCTACTTCGCAAATCATAGAAATATTCAACTCCAACTCTTCCTTGACTCTGCAAAATAGCAAATTCTACAGTAACATATAGGCATGTTGCTTGAAGGTTCTGCTTAATGTAAGGTAATGCTTATGAGGCAAAATAGTGCTCGAGTTATTTTGCCTTTGGATCAACATGATTGGTTGAAGTGATCACATGACAACTTCGGAATGCATGACCTATCAGTTGACCGTGGCATCTGCAATGGCTCAGTTCGAGATGCATGTATGAATTTTGTCATAGTATCAGTACTGGTGAGTTATGGGCGGCTTCTAGTCTGCATTGTGTGAACTGCTGGCTAAATCCTAACCACAAATCATGAGCCCTTCCACTGCACTCTAAATCGTTGTCTTGGTATATTGTACTTACCACATAACCACTAAGTAATTGTGTTCGACTAAAGGTAAAATAGCACTCCGCAGCATGCTTTCACCTCATGAGGCGAAATAGGCACTACCATATATACTGGATCTCGCATCACGTTTTTCTGTCGAAAGACAACTCTATCTGCTTGAAACAAACAACTTCAATCGGATTACGGTCAACGGTATACTGTTTATGTTATATCATAAAACTAATTTTTTATCAGTTCAGTCACTGACAGCTAGGTGCCGTAATGCTAACAGTGTACTGCCAAATTATATCTGAAATACTATGACTTCACAAAATAGTTGCAGTGCATATTGTGCCACCATTCGCCTCATAATGATACTTCAACATTGGATGAACATCATAACTCTACACCGTTACACAACAATGCTTTAGTCAATGATACAATTCTAAGCGAGACGCAATCGATGGCCGCCAAAAACTTCCTTGTTTTGTTACTGCATTACTGTATAATGCTATAGCCTACATTAACTTAAGTAAAACGTCGGAGGTAGCCTAGGCTATATTAAAAAATGCTGGCAATAGCCATCAATCACACAAAAACCAAGAGCAAACAAATAGTGGCTTAGCAAGGGAGGCCCAAGAGGCCCTGGGCGGCACCTTCTGGGGGCTGCACTTTGTTGATAAAAATTAAATTTTGAAAGGAGTTTAAAATTTCTAACTTTTCTTTATTAATTTTAACTAAAGTTTTCAACGGTCTAACTGTTTTCAGTTTTTGTGTTTAGAAGCCCTAGACTGGTAGGCTGGCCTAAAAAACACATCTGGCTGTGGAGTGAGCAAATTGATGAAATGTTTACTCAAAATCTGGATCAAATCCAATGTGCTAAAGTACCCCAGTGGTTGTCTTGAAATCAGGTTTTTATTGACACGCTTACTTGGGGAGCAATTGTGCCCCAGTCCTTACACATTCCTCTCTAGACAAAGCCGTTTTCCCCAGCCCAATCAAAAGTCCTTAGATTCTAAGGACTTAGAAGAAAGGAAAGAGATGGCATTCGACCTCAGATTAGCAAACATTACTGATCTAGTACTGGTGTTTCGAGGTTTATATTGCCCCTCTGCAAATTTGATGAATAAGGCCTTACATGAAATCACGGCAAATAGCCAAGGATCACTTAATCCTTTTTCTCTTATCGTTGGTTCCTTGGTAACGTCCCAACGGCACATCATAACATCACGTGACACCTAGGTATTCGCGACAAACGATTCGTTAGGGCGGCGATGGCTAGTCTGCCTCTCAATCGGAGCGTTGGGTGTTCGATCCACGGCCACTGAGTGAATCGGCGTAGCGCTGTTTGGGAAGCTTTTTACCTCAGCCGCCCCGGCAAGAAATATAGTTCAGGTGTTGGCTTACCGCTGCTTGCCGCCACAAAAAAAGACATTTCTTGGCACATGTCATACTATTTTTTAATGTCCAGTGAGATATTTCCAATCAGTGCCATAAGCTGTAGCCTGGTCATTAGGTGGGGTTGTCAACATTAAATTTTGGCGGTTGAAGTGAAGAACTCTGCTAAACGTAAATTGGTTAGTTTCAATGCAATTTCTGTTTTTCCTCATGACGCAATGGGTTTGGAAAATGACGTTATTGAAGCGGGTAGTGCAGGTGATGTTTTTGTGTGGTTAACATAGAGCCAGGACCGCAACCAGGGGGGCGTAGGGTGATCAAAGGGCCCCCTAAAATTTTTTAGCCCCCCTAGAAAAATGCGTTGGACATAGTTTAAAACTATTGGACATAGTGTAATAAATTTGGGCCCTTCTTAGAAAACTCTTTGCCCCTCCTGGTGTCCCAAGCTGGTTACGGGTCTGCTTAGAGCTCAGATTGTAAGTTGGAACTGCAAGTAGAGTGAATCAGAGCCAATAGGCAGGCAGTCAAGCTTCGTAGAAGCCCCGTTTGTTTAACAGTATACTAACATTTGAATTCATAGAAAAAGTCAAATAACAAAAGCTTATAAAAGCTGTTGCTAAAAGAAAGATGTGGGAACGCCGTTCCTACACCAAATAAAAAGGAAGACTGCACCAAAATACTTCGAATAAAGTGAGCATTCGCCTACAAGAATTTCCGCACTGCATCTTCCTGTTTCACGGCAGACTTTTGACTAGCAGTGCGAATCTGCGTGTTGCTAGCACATCTGTGAGATTGCAGTCATGTTTTATTGTAATCTGTGCAAAAAGTTGTGGGAACGGCATTCTCATGCGTTCCCACCCCACTACATCCCTGAAAAAGACCAACAGCTACACCACGTTTGCAGGTCACGATGAAGGCTGCAAGTCAGCATTTCCCACCTAGAGCCAGTTTTAAGCTTATTTGACCTATTTTATCAAAATTGGTCCCTCACCTGTACAGGACCTTGTGCAAATGCCGACAGAGTTAACGTTTTAAGCCTTTCACATATTCTAAGAGAATTAAACCACTACTGAAACGTGAAGTGAACAATGAAACGTCCTTTACATCATTGAAATCATATTATGAAATTAATATTACAGCTTGCTATATGCAGCATATACTATTTTAGTTTTAGACAGGGATATTACACGAAGTAACCTTCCTAAAAGGTTTCATCTGCAAAGTAGGTATTCCGCCAACACATCCCTTAATTTTTTCGTTTGATCCCCTGGAATGAGCAAACTATTAAAAAGCCATACGGTGGGCTTACCGGTGTCAAGCGAAATTTCTGACTTCACACCATGTACGCATGCACAGAGTAATGTTCTACATACTAAATACGCTGATAAAACTGATTATTAGGGCTTAGGAAGTCGTGTTTATGTAAGTGACCGTGTCGGTTTAGGGTTTGGGTTATTGTGAAAAAAGAAAAATAATTGAGGTCAACGACTTAGTCCGAAAATTTTCAATGGTTAAAGATATTCCCGTGCTATAGCTTGTTGTGGGTACCTGAGATCTAACCTAAATGTTTTAATTTACACACCACACCTCAAAAAAGTAATTGTCAGACTTTATGTTACACAATTTACGATCCATGGGGATGATAAAGTTGTGCTTCGGAATCAGCAGTATCGTTCTAAGGGTGGGTTCTCATTGCTGAAACCAGGTCAGTCTTCACAGAAACTAACGTCTGCTTGACTGGCCTTAATCGGTTACATAAAAGTCTAACTGTTTCTCACCGTTTTATCTTCATAAAAACATGACTAAATACCAAGCATGTTTGTCAATATTCACTTACTTTATTCATCATAATATATTGTCAATATGACACAATGGTGCTCACCGAAAATTGAAGACTCAGGATCTGCGTGCACCTCTCGACATGTAGTAATGCCCTCATAAATTTTTAATTGTAATTCTCTTAATAGTATTCGCGATAATTTCATTCCTTTTTGAATTACTTTCTTTAAAAAACTAAATCTGCTATGTTTAAACGTTCTTTCTTCTAAACTCCATTTTTTATTTTAAATATACGTGTTATTGTCAGATAAGAACATAAGTTACGATAAAGGTTGCTTCATCTGGTTAATTACTAACTACTGAATTAGCCATGCCATCTTCGTATCTCATCGCTACTAACTCTGAACATCAGTGCATACTGTACAAAACTTGTGCAACTCATAACGGAAACACATCATTAATCAGTTCCTCGAAGTTAGTGTTCTTCGGAATCGGCGGTTAGCAATCATGCTTTTTGTATCAATGTTTTGGTAAACCACGAAAGTAGCTAGATCGTGAATACAGCATAAGCTTTAAACAACTAGTCATGACGGGCCTACTCTGACACAGCATTCTAGCCTGGTAGAGACTTCGCGCAGCACGTTTCTGCTGTATTTTCTTAACTGGCATGGTACTTGGTACAGGCCGCGAGTAACCACTTGTTCATTCTTGATCATTGCCAGCGCTTAGGCTCACGACAACAACTTAACCTCGGTCCTGGACACGAAAGGCAGAATAAGTCAGTTTTTCTCTCTTGATCATTGCCGGCGCTTAGGCTCATGGCAATGACTTAACCTCGGTCCTGGACACGAAAGGCAGAGAGAAAAGTCTCCTCTTTCAGTCCAAATGGGACGCCTTTTATACCCATCTTCAGGTACTTTAGGTGCTCGGGGATCACCTGATCATGATGGTTAACACTTGCTTCTTCAGGTACTTTGGGTGCTCGGGGAATCACCTAATCGTGATTAGACGTCTTGTGATCTTGCGGGTGTCTTGCGACTCATTTCGTGACTTCGCTAACACGTACCTTTCGAAGTCAAGTGACTTAATCGTGAGTTTTGATTGGTTGAAATTCATTTGAATTTGTTCTGACTGTTTCAGGCTGGTGAGTATTTCAGCAGGTCTGTTTTCTGTACAGTAAAGTTGTTACAGGCTAAACCTGCCTGTAACACGTGCACCCCAGGTTGTGAACCCTTGGTTTAATAGGGGTTAGGCTTAGGTTAGGGTTTAAGGCATGGGTCAGCAAACGGTTTGAACCTCAGAGCTGCTTCTTGGTACAACTACAAATTCATGCGAAGGGCTACCAGTTTGATACACAGACATCTGAAATAAAAATTTGCATAATTTGTCTTGATATGATGTCATCATTAATAATAAAAATTAAAGATATTCATGATTCATCATTGTAAAGAAACTGGTCATGTTAATGCTATTGTCAGAACAGACCATGGGCAACCCACGTGGTTTATGTGCATAAGGGCGACCTGGCTCGGCAAATGTGTTTTCAAAAATAAAGTCCCTCTGGCGGACCTATAGCTGTAGCCACTGCCTTGAGACTGACTGGTTTTAGTGTCCAAAGGGCATTATGAACTGAAAACTTGTTGTTACTTTGCATTTGAGATTACTTTGTAGGTAGTGTCTATTGTACCGCTATAGTGGATTTAACTTTTCGCATTACGACTTGCTGTTTCCTACTCGCTATTGTATCCCGTTCGTGAGATCTGGTTTGTATCAACTTGTCATTCGCGTCAAGGGATTTCGTGTGTACGCGCATGACCTCGATTCGCATTGCATTCGGTGTTGTCCATCGGCGTGGACACCACGCTATCAAAGAGTCGAGTTGTGTATCACTAGCGCACGGACCACGTTGGCTGTTTCTGCTGTCGNGCCATCGTAAAGCTTTTCTGCTGCTGCTAATCAGATGCCTTTTGTAAATAAAGATTTGTGCACCAGGACATCTGTGAAACGAACTATTAAAGTGGTAAGAGCCAAACGCCTTGCTTCGGCTTGGCAACTTAAAATGTCAGGCAGTTTTAGTCGAGAGTTAAATCAGTACTCATACAACGACTAGGCTGTCTCGTTGGTAGCGTTTGGGGGAAACCAGCATCTCTGCATGCAACGACAGGATTACTCGCAAGCAACGTCTACACTTGGCAACACCCCAAACCTCAACATTGGGTTCCCAAACCAAAAGGAAAACCACTACATTAGTTCATCAGACCGGGACTACAATATTGGTTCCCAGACCAAAACTCTCAATTGCTTCATCCGACCGGGAATTCTGCATTAGTTCTGCTGACTGGAAAAGCTACCTTGGTTCCTACGCTTTTCTTTGCTCTTCACAAGCAAGATTCTGCAAGTGGAAGTTTCAAGCTGCAATTTGCTTTAAACCTGCATTCAGTTCCCGTGGTGCA
>JGI24022J15233_10010684_pt1 | contig 10423 bp, 6 predicted proteins | sample Ectturendosymbi2_FD_15233 | JGI IMG/M metagenome (IMG submission 15233)
CCCCATCAAAGTGGCGCCCATGGCACGAGCCATGCCTGCCATACCCTAGATACGCCACTGACGATAAGAAAGTTTTTTTAGCGTAACATCGCAAAATGTTTTCCTGCGAATGCGACTTGGACCTTTAAAATTTAACTTTTATTTGAAACTGTTCCGGTGAGTTTGCAGTGTTGGCTTGCCTGTGGTCGGTGTGGACCCAACAGAACCACGTAATTGCTGAAAACCGTTGGGGTTTTTCGAGGTAAATAAACCTACTGAGCAGGAGCGGCGGAAGGAATTTTTCCACGGAGGGCCGACAGTGGATTTTTCCAGAGGTATAGCCACAAACGTTTTTCCAGGGTGGGGGCAAAAGTGTTGGAATTTAATTTTTCCCTCTCGTAACTACGATAACAACTTTTTATGCATAAAATGTAATAGGCAAATGTCCGATTTCAAAACCTAGGGGGACATTAACCCCTGCTCCCGATATAGATGTGGGCGTGGCAAATGTTCTGCAACCTCCTGGGACGGCTTCCGCGCGACCTTCCTGAGAGGAAATGCGGATGTGAAAAGTGCGTGATTGAGGTTATAAGGAAAAAGAAGCATTGCAGAAAACTTGCCACGCCTACATTCACATTGTGTATAAATTCTTCGAAAAATCTATTTCGGGGTTTCTAAACGTTGACACGCCGTTTTTGTGCTGTAGTTGCAAGGCGCTTTAAAGACATTTAGTAATTTTGAAAGAACCTTCCCAAAACCATCACAATATCAAGGAAATAAACACACACCATACCATGATAACGAATATGTAGCTTTTAACTCGTATTGATGCAGGTGAAGTTATACTAAGCAACGCCCTGCCACGGCTATGAACACACCGATTGAGACCGTAACGATTTACCGGTAACTCAAGCAAACAGATACACGCACATATGTACGGGAGGAGACTTCGCAATCAGTGGGATAGCCAGCCCAAAAATTTGGGGGGGCCAAAATGTTTGATGTTCGGCGAATAACACTATTTTGTTTGGAAAAACGCGTCCCAAGGCACCAAATGACTATATTTCCTAAACATTTGGGAGGAGCCATGGCCCCTTTGCCCCCCCAGGCTACGCCTATGTTCGCAATGAGGTGGGGACAGGTGCACCCGTCTCCATGAATACTTGGTGGCTTCAGTCGCAAAAAATCCATGAATAAACCTAATACCCTTTTCCTGAACCTGACCATATTACCTTCTTACGCAAATACGTGCAATGTAACTTACAGTGGGCCTGAGACTATTATCAAAAGGCAGAGACTGATTTGAGGCGAGCTTGGTTTGAACTTCGAAATACAGTACTGAACAACTTTTCCTCCTAATGCTCAGGTTCTTATTCACTTGTTTGGAACTAATGTTCACTTAAACATTAGTGCGACTCAGCTGCGTGAGAGCTGCTCAAAGACAACCTTGCAAACAGGTAATTGTATTTTCGAAAGAAAAATGACGAAAACCAACAAAAAATTCATGTGTTTTCCCGCAAAATAAATCTAGGCGTACGTTTTGACTACACACCCGGAAAATGCGGTGAGCTGGGATTATTTTCGGTCATGGACCGATTTTTTTTTTCAATGACCGCAAAAAATTACGTCAATTCGATCAATGACCAATGAGTCACGTGACTAGTGCTTCAGCTACGTTACGGGGATCTTACCCGCCCAAGCGAATTTTTTCGCACGCAATATGCCAGCTATGCTCAGGCAATTTCGCATGAAAGTGTCGATCAGACGAGAGCAACATTCAGTTGGTTGTTGACACGTAACTCAAATCCAAAACATGCAGACCCGTATGAACTGGTCACTTTTTGTCGAAAGAGAAAGATTATAGCAAAAATCTTTGCATAGTCACGCAAGCGTGTTAGCCACATAATGCGTGCGCGCAAGCAAGGAGAAAAGACAGAATCATTCCAAGCCACTAACTTTACTGTAAAAACACCCACTGGCGCAAAAGCCAGCGGGGCGTCCCTTTGGCTGAATTTGATCGCGCGGACAAAGATCTAATTTTCCTTGTTCGAAGTTCTAACCTGCTGAATTAGAGACCTATTGAAGCACTGCTTCATATGTTAAATACGGTCGCGTGAAAAATTAAAACCGAGCTTATTTAATTGAGCCTTTTCAATGAAACATGACGGTGGAAACAGGGGACGGGCATAAAAAGCCCTGCCTGCATCCAAGAATGTTCAGGTAGAACTGCATCAGATAGGAAATCACTGACGCCCGTCATACACACGCTAATGAAAAAGGTTAGAAAAATGCGGCATTCCACCGGGTAATCACCTGGGTCCCCGATCCGATCCAAGTCAAGCAGTCCTTGAGAAAAAGAAGGAAGAGTCGCATCTGTTTCAAAGAAACTGCAAATGACGAATAAGAAAAGGAAAGATCTAATACCTTTTATACACACTGCGCAGAATATCAATGAAAACACGGGACTTGACACACCAAGTATTCCGTCATGGCATCAGTGTTTTCAACCATCAGCGCTTCTGGCTTCTGGCAGTGCTTAAAACCATTGCAGGATTTCAGTTCCAGAAGCGCTCCAATTAAACACTCAGGTTAAATTAAACACTAAGGTCACCACTTGACGTTGAGCGCAAGTGACTCGTCTTTCGCGACAGGATGGTACTGCGTGTACACAACCCGCTGCAGTTGTCCGGGCTGCGCGTGCAAACGTTCCAGTTCTCGTTGAACGTTCTCGTTTTCGCCAGGAACGGTGGGGGGGATTTCGCAGTAAGCCTGCTCAGTGCTGGACAGTATTCGCTTCTGCTCCTCCCTGTCACCGCTGTCGGATTTTATCTGCAAGACAAAGCGATTCGACGACAACGCGTCCGGCACCGATTTTGAGGAAAAAGTCGTTGGTGCTGATATTCTAGAATCCAACCGACACTTACCCACTTTACACTGCACCGTTATGGGATTCCCGTTGGATTGGGAATCCCACAAATGACTCAAGCACGACCGTGAGTGTCTCACTGAGCTGCTTGAGCGCGCATTTTTTCAACCATACCCGATTCAGCGAATCCAACTAGCAGGGGTAGGTTAGGAATCCGATAATAAGGGATTCTATTGAATATGAGGTTGGGTGGTTTGTATTAAGTCTTGGACAACCTTTTCTGTACTCGTTTCATGCTAAAACCACTACCGCGGAACAGATTAGCCTATTCAAGCTAATCTTTAGCAAAAATGACGGATTAATTTATTTAATAGTTTTGCCTGTAGGCTGACTACACCTGTAGTTAGGGAAACAATCAGCAAAATTGAATCGGTTGAGCAAACTGAAAGATTATTCGGCATGTAAGAAGACATCGGATATTGGACTGAAGGACTATTACCCCAATACTGATAAATAGGTTTTCATTACACCTTGGTGTAGTAGAATGATTCAACCTCTGTGCAAAATATGTAATATTGGAAGTGGATGACTTCAGTATAGGCTACACTTTGAACTTTGTATCCCAGTTATGTCGCTATGATTTCCTCAGTTCATAATGGAACACATGGAGTAGCATAAAATGTGTCATAAAAGTTTGTGAAATAGGTTATAATTGCAATTTGGTGAATTGCAGTACCTACTGTTCATAGATTACGACTTCCAAAGTGCTGTGAATCCTCATATTTGACACTCTGTTGTATTGTACTGCAGAGAACAGACTGGTCAATGATCTTGACTGAAATCAACAAAGTGGCTTTGCAGTGCAAAAACAAACTCCCATTTCCTGCCCTGTAGAAGCTGTTCAAATTCTGTTAAATTCACCTGAGGAGTGCAATTACGACGCAACGCGGTTTTCATGACCTCATCGCCCAGCAGTTCTCCACGATTTTCTCTGCTGGCTGTTATTTTTCGGACAACGCTAAATAAAATCACATCTCGGCAGTTCCAACTACACCTACGAAAAGCACCTTTCAGTAGTGGAATCAGGTTTCACCTTTTCATTTTAACCTATTCCCTAGCTTTCGCAAGACCATAGGCGAATCGCACGAAGCAAATCTTCGAATTCCTTGCAGTGTAAAAACGCCCCAAAATCGAGTTCGCAAGTGCGTTCACGAAGGTAAGCCAGCGGCGACGAATCGCTCACGCGTCAATCCGATAACAGTGCAGTGTAAACTGGGTAACNGTTTATCGAAAGGAATCCTTTCTCAGCAAAGAATCAGACACTAAGATCTTACAGAGNATATGTTTCGCCTAATAAGTAGGCATCACCATCAGCTCTTACCGTCTCTTTCAACGTTCGCCGCGAAGATATACGCCGAAGTGCTGTATCTTAAGCGTGCACGCCAACCATGGCTTGCGTTCGAAGGGAAATTCGTGCAGAGATTCTTGCAGATCTATGTAACCTGTTCGGCTACTGTCACGAACTACGCATTTTATCAAACGTCATTATCCGCTCACTGCGAACTACTGGTTATTTTTTTTAAAGCGTTCACGTTCTGTCGATTACGTGCAACTTTTTTTGAAGACGGAAGATGGTTCTGATTGCTGGTGCGTATTTTTCTGAATACGGATTTTCTCCCAGCATCGCTACATACGAAAGTGTTCACGCACTCCTCTGCGCTGTTTAGTGAGATCACAGCCCTGTCGACTTTCTCACAGACCCATGTGGAACGGAGCTTGGGCATGAAATGCGCAACTTTATAAATTACCTGCCCGCCACCGTTAAGGCAACCGGAAGGACAGGCCATGACCTCAACGTAATGGTAGGTGCACTTTCCGCGCTTCATCTTCTGCACCAAGTTCTGGATGCTTCGAAAGCCGTACGCCGCAGCAAAGTGAAGAAGCACTTTGCCATCCTCGTCCAGCAAAGAAACGTCGCGAAAGTCCTTGTTATTTCTGCACGGAAGGCACAGGCAGCAGTTTAAAAGCATGACAGCCGTCTGGTGAGATCTTTTAAAGCAGTGGTTCTCCAACCTTTTTTAGTGATACACCTTTTGGGCAATATCTGGTCTACTAAGCAGCCCTGGACTGTAATCATGAGCAGAATGATTAGAAAGGTGCCTACAATTATCGTACGAGTGCTTTTACGATACAATTTCACGACGAAGACACTTAAAAAAATTCGTGTACTCTCTTGGAGCACCTTTGCGTACCTCAAGGGTGCTCGCACCCCCATTTGAGAACCACTGTTCTAAGGAAAGGAAAAGCGAAAGGGCGTGCTGATTGATATCAAAGCCGATTAAACTCAAGTTACCGAGAGAGTGCTTAACAATCATCACAAAAAAGACCGCGCTGTTTATTACAAGAAATCGTCGAAGCACATTACTGTCCGTATCGTGGCAAAGGCAATACACGTCCACAAACGTCGTCCAGCAAGACGCTCTAATCACAGCACCATCGTAGTTTATTCAATGCAGACGGTCTAACCGTATCAATCCCTCTAGATTACCATGGAAGGATAACTTTTTCAAAACATACGTGAGACAAAAACGATTTTGGCCCTTTTAGCGTAGTCGTGGGGCATTCTAATTTTCTTGCAAAACGCATGGTAGCCTTAATGAATCAAACAATTAAAACAAACAAACAATTTAAACGCGAAGAAACAATTGAAATACAAACAAGGAATTTAAACACAAGCAAACAATTTAAACACATGCATAGAAGCAGACCAATCCAAAATCGAAAAACATATTCAGGCAAAACAAAGGATTCTATAAAGATGCGACGTAAAATTTCGGAAAATATTTACAAGTCACCTTGTTAACCTTTTTTTACTGTGATACAAAGCAAAAAAACGCTATCATTGCTTGTCCTGTTTTCTAAACTGCGCACAATGGACGGACATACGATGGCCAAACATCAAATGCTACACTGGCAGCAAAATTCCTTTTCGTCGCTGTCTCACCTCGCCACTTTGTATTCGATTTCTTCAATGTTTCTGCCAAATAGCTCTTTGGCTGATTTTTTGAACACGAAATCTAGAAAACCACCAGAGCCGCCTCCGGGATGGTTAATCAGGTGCTGGTTCTCTAAATAAGCCGCTTCCAGGCCAGACGGCGACCTATGACAAAGTCGTAGAATAAAATATTGATTGACTGATCAGCAAGTTTTGCTTCGATCACGATTCCGAACGCAGGCAGTCCAGGAGGGTAAGACAGAAAAGTAGGCCTTGTCAGCTCCCGGGATTCGTTAGCCGTTTGTCACCACGATCTTCTTCACATCAAGTATCATGTCATTTTACTGCATGTAAGCAAGATCATGAACGTCGGAAGGGGGCAGGGGGGTTGGTCCTTCCCTGGACTTTGAAATTTGTCATTTTCCCCATCAGATTTTAGCAAAAAAAGGTTGTTTTCTTAGTTTTGAGTGGTTAACAAGAAATTTTGCCACTTTTCATCGCCCCTGCAAAAATCTATTTGACTACCCCTGGAAAATCCACCATTGGCCCCTCCCATGGAAAAATCCTTCCGACGCCCACGAGGCAAGGTACCTTTATTAGAGCACGAGTAACCTGGATGTATGACCAATGATTTGATCGATATTTCGAAAAGCAAGTTTGAAATGTGCTTCACTTATACTTGACCGGAATTTTCAATGATTTTAAAGAACGACCCGACGTCACGGCGCGCTGCGATTCTTCCAACAGACGCTTTAAGGAAGATTTGTTTACAAGTTGTATAAGGTTTGTTAATTTGTTTATAAGAAGATTTGTTTATAAGAAGATTTGTTTATAACTTGTGAACTGCGAAAATCAAACAATTCGACAAGAGCATCATTTTTCCGAAGTAACGGGAGTTCTTTCATGAACCGAAGAGTGCGATGTTTTCCTTGAACCCAAAATATAGCAGTTTTGCTCTCTACATGCCTGCACTGTTGCGCTGAACTATTGACAGCGCGGGAAATATTTCGCTGACGGCGCTTTCGACACCAAGCCACTGTGACGAAGTCAGATTAGATTGGTGAGCTAAGTTCCCATTCATATAATATCTTACCGGTGGTTCGCAAACATCTTAATCACACCGCAAAGATTTCAGACTGCAGGATTTTATAAATGAACATCTGACAATGCACGACATTTCCGTGTGTAGTCCAGATGCTGATTATTGGTCTACTTGCGGATACTACAAATGAGACACCAGCAAATGTTTACATTGTGCTTGCATTTAACAAAAAGCGGGCGGAAAAAATTTCAGCCTTTCTTAGAGGTCATTCTCAGAAAACTTTGGCGGAACTTCAACCCATGGATTTACGAAACCGAATCCCGAATCCAAATCCGTACGTGGCAATCTAACGAAATCATCACAATAAGATATTTTGAACTTACAAACCTCGTTCCAGTAGACGTCGTGCCTGCCAGGGTCAGCAAGATTTCTGTTAAAGAGCTGGTGGCGTTTTTCAACATCTCCTCCACTTCGCCAGCAGTTAGAACCAGGTCTACGTCTTTAGTTGAATAAATATCGTCGTAGAAGTCTTGCCGCGATGCTTCGAGCTTCTTATCGTAGCACTGCATAACTGTCACGTGATAAATGCGGTCAGGTGTAACGCCGCAGTGTTTCGACAAGACGTCTTTCACTAAAGAACCGGTTATTTGCTGAGGCGATTTGACAGCGCTGATGTGAGGAATTAACAGGTCGCCGTGAGTTTTTTCGGCATAGCAGATCCACCCTGGACACGAGGATGATAAAATGGGAAGACTGCTTGGATCTTCGTGTTTTCTTCGGTATCTGTAAAATATCAACTTGGAGCAAACACGCATCAACAGCTTACCCCTAAAAAGATGCTTGCCCCTTATATGCACTGAAAGCAAAAAAGTCATAGTTTGGGTAACAAGGAAAAGCTCGAGTAAAATCGAACGTGAAATAAGAATGAACAACTAAATCATCGTAAATAACACCTTGCGCCAGCAATCGCTGAAAGCTGTGGCAATATAACGTAGGTAAAACGATGAAACAAGTCGAAAAAAATGAGCATTACTGCTGGCACAGACCAGGCAAAAAACCTGACAGACCTCACGTAAATGGATACACAGAAAAGAAAACCTAAAACTCGAACAGGATACACACGGAAATTTTTTACCTTTTTGATTGCAACGTCTAATTGAACTCGGTTCTGAACTCCACCTTAGACAGTGTTATATCATGTCAGATTTTGTATATTCTACCGCATGCTTAGCACTGCATTTAAGGTGTTGCAGTCACATCACATCACGAAGAATTTTTAAAATAAGCAAACAACATGTTCAGGTACGCAAGGATTCAAGTAGCAATAAACACTATTATATGTGTTACTGTACTTGTACATCTTATGTAAGGTTGAACGTGCTTTCTGTTTGTGGTTATTTTATATAGGACTCAGTGATTATGGGACGCCACCCATCACAAGATGAGCTTTCCCAGCATTCATTCAAGTTCAGCATTTTCCCAGCATTCATTCAATTTTACTGTATGATGCAAAAATCTGTAAATCACATCATATCTATTTATTTCCCTCATCAAACGAAAACTAAACGTATGTTACCTGTCCATAAATTCCTCTGCACTTTTCAACAGTGCAATTTCACGAGCGTAAGTGGTATCAAGTACAAACTTTGCACCCAAGCCTTTGAAGAAGGATGACAAAGCAAGCGCAGCTTCGTTTGTCTGCAGTTTGTGCTTGACTGCTAATGAAGCTCTTGCTTGTGGGGACACGGAAATTACAATTACTTTACACGCATCAGCTGATGATGACTTGTTTTCTTGAAGCACTCTGTTTAAAAAAGTAGAGCAGGAGCACAAATACTATAAACTAATCATAATGTTTACAACTACCTACAACAAGGTTGACTGTTTATCTGGATGTGATTGCATAAATTAAACATTGAATAAGACAGCAGTCACTCAGGTACATTTTTAAGGGTGAGCAAACTGATGATCTCCTATCAACACAGCATTGCTGTGAGAGAAATCAGTAAATTTTTTAAGAAACAGAAATGATCAGCACAGTCAAAACTGACTTGAAAGGAAAAAGTAAAGTACTTATAGAACTCTTCAGAGCTTTGCATAGCAACCAGAACTGTTTCAGCAGATGTGATGCATCCACTACATGCAAGGCAATCATTCAGGGTAATCTGAAAAGTGCAAATGTGCAGGTTAATGAGAGGTAATCAAGTGATGAACAGCCCCAAGGAAATTCTCAATACAGTGTTTGTATAGAGCTTGCTATAATCAAATATTCCATCCAATTAACTACAAAACATCTGTAAAATACTAGAGTTGATGCTATGTTGACATTTAACACTAGTTCATAGTTTTGAAATAAATGATACCTAAAGAAAAAAAACATCTGTGAGTTCAAGTGTTACAATCATAGAGCCCAAGCGGCAACCACACACAGTGTAACACTGTGGCACAGCAACAACAGAGATCACCCAATGAGATTACACTTGTTGCCACCAAAGCACAATCAACTGTTCACAAGGTTCACAAGCATATTTAGAGGTCATCCACCAAGATCATTTTATTATTGCTTGTACACACCATATTTTCTGTTTTACATATAGATGCTATTCTCAGCATATATCCGTTTGTGGTGCATAACATATTCAACGTCCTGCCAACTACAAGGCTGCAACACAATTGAGTAAGTTTTGTTCATTTTCAACAACCTACTCAAAATTTTTGTTCATGGATCACTTAATGCATTTTCAACAAGGAGAACTTCTCAATTCTAGCAAGACATTGTGGTGTTCTCTTGCTATGTAATAAAATATTTTGAGATGGCTTTATATCTGCAATCCTTCCAAAAACAAGCAAGGCAGAGATAAAAATTGGTGATTGTATGGTCTGGCACACTGAATGGAATCGTGACCTTTTTTTCATCACCCTGCTTTCCAAAAAATTTTTGGTCCCAGTGGACCTGCTAACTTGTTGCACACGTCCTATTTCAAACAAAAAGTCATAAGAACATTGCAGTTTTTCCTCTGAAAGCGTGAAAACAATCCAGATGTGTTGGTCATGCAACATGAAGCAAAAGTTCTCAAAAAAATTGTGTGTGCTTGTGCACTTGCAATATAATCCAGTATAGATCTTAACACTTTGACAGCTCGCATACGATATATGCATCCCTAGACTTCGGCCTAAAACCAGCAGTTTTCGGTTGCCTTACCAACGCCATAGCTCCTCCGCCGATTGCGCTAGAGAGCTATTCAATGGCTTAAACAGATCGGCCAGTCTTCTAGTCTGCACTCGAAAAACAATTTTTTAGTTGGGGAGTGCGGATTTTTTGTGAGTTACGTCATAAGTGGGTTTTTGGGTTATTTTGGCTCATGTTACCTGGCCTAGGGCCCAACTGCTAAGCCAAAGTATTTCGCTGAAGTTTTCATTGGAAATTAGGCTCGAGTTCGAGTCTTTTGAGCCTTTGATGGACTTTCTAGCGTTTCTGGTTCAAAAGTTATGATCTAAAATAAACAAATTAATTAATTATCTAATTAGTCAAATATTTTTA